>OCVV012822390.1_pt1 | contig 34210 bp, 18 predicted proteins | sample 1539721 | NCBI WGS metagenome assembly OCVV01 (sample SAMN02144230, study PRJEB22623) | gut metagenome | biome: sheep rumen | host: Ovis aries | place: New Zealand | reverse complement strand
GTTAACCTGTGGCTTACCCTGGTTACACTCTACCTTGAACTCACGCTTCAGACGGTCGATGATGATGTCGAGGTGAAGCTCACCCATACCGGAGATGACAGTCTGACCAGACTGCTCGTCAGTACGAACGGTGAATGTTGGGTCCTCTTCGGCAAGCTTAGCAAGACCATTGTCAAGCTTAGCGATGTCGGCCTGAGACTTAGGCTCAACGGCGATAGAGATAACGGTGTCAGGGAAGGTCATAGACTCCAGTACGATTGGCTTATCCTCAGCACAGAGGGTATCACCAGTACGGATATCCTTGAAACCTACGCCAGAACCTATATCACCAGCAGCGATTTCCTCTACAGGGTTCTGCTTGTTAGAGTGCATCTGGAACAGACGGCTCACGCGCTCCTTCTTGCCAGAGCGTGGGTTGTAAACGTATGAACCGGCAGTAATCTTACCAGAATAGACGCGGAAGAATACGAGACGACCTACGTATGGGTCAGTAGCAATCTTGAATGCAAGAGCTGCTGTTGGCTCGTCCTCAGATGGCTTACGATCTTCCTCCTCGTCAGTGTTTGGGTTTGTGCCAACGATGTTCTCTGTATCCATTGGTGAAGGCAGCAGAGCACAAACGTAGTCAAGCATTGTCTGCACACCCTTGTTCTTGAATGAAGAACCGCAGAGCATAGGTACGCACTCAAGTGCGATGGTACCCTTGCGGATAGCCTTGATGATTTCTTCCTCAGTGATGGTAGAAGGATCATCGAAGTACTTCTCCATGAGAGAATCGTCGAAGTTTGCTGCAGACTCAAGGAGCTTGTCGCGCCACTCGTTGCACTCGTCAACGAGGTCAGCAGGAATTTCCTCTACGTCATAGTCAGCACCCATTGTTTCATCGTGCCACAGGATAGCCTTCATCTTGATGAGGTCAACGAGACCCTTGAAGTTCTCCTCTGCACCGATAGGCACACAGAGAGGAATTGGGTTAGCACCCAGAACGTCCTTCATCTGCTGAACTACGTCGAAGAAGTTTGCACCAGAGCGGTCCATCTTGTTCACGTAGCCGATACGAGGCACGTTATACTTGTCAGCCTGACGCCATACAGTCTCAGACTGTGGCTCTACGCCACCTACTGCACAGTAAGTAGCCACGGCACCGTCGAGCACACGCAGTGAACGCTCCACCTCAGCGGTGAAGTCAACGTGTCCCGGAGTGTCGATGAGGTTAATCTTATATTGTTTTCCGTTATAGTTCCAGAAACATGTTGTAGCGGCAGATGTGATAGTGATACCACGCTCCTGCTCCTGCTCCATCCAGTCCATGGTAGCGCCACCCTCGTGCACCTCACCAATCTTGTGAGTCTTACCAGTGTAGAAGAGGATACGCTCAGAGGTTGTTGTCTTACCGGCATCGATGTGAGCCATGATACCGATGTTTCGAGTCAAATGCAAATCGTGCTTAGCCATTTCTTTTTTCCTCCTTTATTAAATTAGAAACGGAAATGTGCGAATGCACGGTTAGCCTCAGCCATGCGGTGCATATCTTCCTTACGCTTGAAGGCACCACCCTGGTTGTTATAAGCGTCCATAATCTCAGCGGCGAGCTTATCAGCCATACCCTTGCCACCACGCTTGCGAGCGAAGGCAATCATATTCTTCATAGACACAGACTCGCGACGGTCAGGACGAATCTCAGTAGGTACCTGGAATGTAGCACCACCGATACGACGGCTCTTAACCTCTACGTGAGGAGTGATATTGTCGAGTGCCTGCTTCCATATTTCGAGAGCTGGCTTCTCTTCGCTCTTCATCTTCTCACCAACAGTCTCGAGGGCTTCATAGAAAATCTCGTAGGAAATGCTTTTCTTACCATCAAACATAAGATGGTTAACGAACTTTGACACCTTTGTGTCATTGAACACTGGATCCGGAAGGATCACACGCTTCTTTGGTTTTGCTTTTCTCATTTGTAGTTTTGAAAAAAATGGGTTGTCTTTGTTTTGGTCTTCAACGCTCCCACCGGAGCATTTACTCAACCGTAAAGTTTAATTCATAATTCATAATTCATAATTCATAATCGCAGTGGACTCTGCAAAAATATTATGAATTATGCATTATGAATTATGCATTGTCTCTTACTTCTTTGCAGCCTTAGGACGCTTAGCACCGTACTTAGAACGACGCTGCGTACGATTAGCTACACCAGCGGTATCGAGAGTACCGCGAACGATGTGATAACGTACACCTGGAAGGTCTTTCACACGACCGCCACGAACGAGCACGATAGAGTGCTCCTGCAGGTTGTGTCCTTCTCCTGGGATGTAAGAGTTCACTTCTTTTGAGTTCGTCAGACGAACACGGGCTACCTTACGCATAGCCGAGTTAGGCTTCTTAGGGGTAGTTGTGTACACACGCACGCACACACCACGACGCTGAGGACATGAGTCCAGAGCTGGTGACTTGCTCTTGTCCACAAGTACCTTTCTGCCTTTTCTTACCAATTGTTGAATTGTAGGCATTTTTCTTGTTGTTTTTTGTTATTATTTATTTTGTATTTTTATATCCACTATATATAATAAGGTGTACGCCTAACGTCTTTATGTCTTGGCACACCACAATCTACGCTATATAAGTAGTTTACAAGCGAAAATCGGTTGCAAAGGTACTACTTTTTTCTCGATTTACCTAATATATTAAAAGAAAACTTAATCTATATCGTCTAAAATTACGCAGAAATAACTTTTGTTAAGATATTTTAACCATAATAATAGTTAGAGTAACGGTCATTATATGTTAATAGAAAACAAAATCTAAACATATAATCACCATGAATTAACCACTGTCTATTATGTTATTTCGATGAAAAACAGCCCTTGTAATGTGATAGCATAGGTATTACATCGTAATCGGGTGCTGATTACAATGCTATCAGGTAGCTATTACGCCCTAATCAGGGGCATATTAAAGCGCTGTTTGTTTGCTTAATCAATGTGTAAGGAAACATTGAGAAAATGCTTACATTTTGCATTATATGGCTATGGGGTAGCTTTCTGGGCGAGTATGTATTCTGCTGGTGTCTTTCCTGTGTATTTGCGGAAGCAGCGGTAGAAAGTGCTGCTGCTGCTATAGCCACATGCCACCATCACATCGCTCAGTGTCATGGATGGATTCTCCTGCAGTAAGCGGCAGGCATTGCCTATGCGAAGGCTGTTGACGTAGTCGGCAAACGAGATACCCATCTGCACGTTGATGGCTTGATAGATATAGTCGCGGTTAGTGGCGAGGCGCATTGCAATGTCGCTGATTTTCAAGTCGGGTTTCAGGTAAGGGCGTTCTTCCTGCATAATCTGTTCGATACGTTGGCGAAGAAGTTTGATGGTGTCAGGTTTTACTTCTTCTTCTTCTGTCGAAGGGGTATGTATGTTTTGCCTGTTGTCAGTATTTTCCGCTTTATTGGACGGAAATTGCGATGAGGTTTCTTTTTTTAGTTCTATAATAGATATTCTCTGCATATGTGCAGAGTACATTACAAAAAATATCAGGATAGAGAACATGACTGACGGTATGGCAAGCAGTGCGATATTGTCTGCAAACTGGTAACGTCCTATGATATTACATACAAAGCCAACCAAGCATGTAAGGATGAAGACTTTCATGACGGTATCGGCTACGTCCATGCGTCGATAGTCATTGTCAGAGTACACCTTGTCAACCTCTTTGTTGTACTGTCGGATAAGTCGTGCACCGAAGTACAATACTAAGGGTATCTGTATTACAAATACCATTCGCTTTGCAATATGTAATATGGATTGCAGCAACGGCAGTCCGGTGAACGAGAGTTTCTTTCCGCCATATAGCCCTTGTATGAAGAAAGTCTGTCGCTCGGCGTCGTCCATCAGAATATATGTCAGTGCTACTGCAGCGGAGATTACAGCGGTGGGAAGTATCGAAAGAAGCTTTTCTTGCGTAGTTGGGGAGCCCTGGCACGTTTCCTTTATATAAAGGTAGTATAATGGAAACACAGCCAACGTGGCTCCGCTGTATAGTGTGTCGCTGACGAGCAGCCATTGCGTCAGATGGTTGAAATAGCAGAAGTGGCAGGCATATAGTATGGTTGTGACTGTGGCGAAAATGGTGATACGTACGTGCGGCATGGTAAAATGTTTTATGCAATCTACGGTAAGTATGCATAGCCAGAAGAAACTCACCATCATGGGTAGTGAAGTAATGAAATATTGTAGCATGTGTCAGTATTATTTCTGTTTTAATTTGCAAAGATAATCATAATATTTTAATTTCAGGGTTGAAATAATTTCTTTTTTTTGTTTCATGTATTATTATAAAAATAATTATGCGCACCTACTTAATATTTTTGTTTCAAATCTACAGAAATGTGGTTTTCTGTAAATTTGAGAATGTATTTCTGTGAATTTGGAAATATAATATAAGAAGTAGGTGCTAACTTTGCCAACGGTGTCAGACAGTATCTTATCATGCAAAGTTGCAGAATTATGCAGAACAATAAAATATATAACCTTAAAAACCTATTACAATTATGACTTCAAGACTATCTTTATTCAGACGTGGCCTTCTTGTTGCCATGTTACTTCTTGTGGCTTTTGTTACGGCAAATGCCAAGGCCTTGATACCTTTCGGCGTTATTGAGCAGAAGCCTTACACGGCGCAGTTCTATTATGCCACTAATGCCAGCGGCGATGCACCGGGTGATGACTGGATGAACTCTGACTTCAATGACTATGACTGGGGTACAGTGACATTGCCTATAGTCAACGGTACGTTGTCATACTCCAACACCACATGGAGTATAGAGAACACCACCTACTGGGTGCGTTGTCACTTCACTCCTACAGCGGAGGATCTTACAAAGTTCCTGTATCTCTATTTCGCTTTCGACAACGTGGGCGAGGCTTATATCAATGGTGTGCAAGTATATTCCAACACCGCCGCGCAGAACTATGTCATCAAGGCTCTGAGCGACGAGGCCAAGGCCGCGCTGAAGGCAGGCGAGGACAATGTGCTGGCAGTAAAGGTAAGGGACAATGGCGGAACGCGCTACATGGACTTCGGCTTGTATGCTTCGGACTTCCAGGATGCGGTGGCTCGTGCAGATGTACCAGTGACGTTCGTTAATGATGCTGAACATTCATGGGGTGTCAAAGGCTATAATGCAGTAAAGGATGCTGAGGCGGTTTATAGTCAATATGTATCTTGGTTTAAGATGAACTACACCTCTGCGTATCGCACGGAGATTACATTTGACTGGGCAACCTATGGGCATTGGCTGTGGGTATACATTGATGGAGTCAAAGTCGGTGAATGTAGTAGTAGTAGTTATACCACTGCGAGCAGGTTCTATGTTGAGCCTGGAGAACATACTATAGCATTCCGTGATACAACTGGTAGTGATAGGAGTAATTATTGGAGTGGAGTAAAAAATATCAGTGTCAAGGAAATCACTCCATTAGAGACCGTTGTGCTGTCAGATAAATCTAAACCGCTGACCTTTGTCAACAACGACAACACCCCTTGGACAATCGAGGATGGCTTCATACAGTGGAGAAACTGGGGAAAGAGTTATTCAGGTTCTAAGATTGCAACTACCTTCACTGTTGACAAGACCTCAAAGCTGCAGTTTGACTATGTTACCTACCGCGATGACGGAAATACCCGTTATGATGGTAATCAGAACCTCATAGTATATCTAAACGGTATAAAGCAGAACACATACTATGGCGTACGCGACTACACTACATGGGTCATAGGTCTGGAGCCGGGTGACTACACTCTGGAGATAGAAGATACCGTATATAACGACGGTGCGTGGTTTACCAGCAAGATAAAGAACTTTGAGTTGAGTAATAACTGGATTAGTGTAGAACTTGCCACTCCAGGTACGTTAGGTTATGAAGCACTCTATACCCCGGGCATAGACGTACTGAACGATGTGGAATTCCTTAAAGTTACGGGTAAGATGAATGATGCTGACTGGACGGATATCAAGAATATGCAGAACCTGAAGGCTCTTGACCTCAGCGAGGCTGTAATTGATGTAATACCAGACTATGCTTTCGATGGTAAGACACTACTTAATAGCGTTATATTGCCAGAGGGAATTACGTCCATTGGTACGTATGCTTTCCGTGGTACGAATATTCGCCGCATTAACATACCGACGACTGTGACCATTATAAAGGACCGTGCATTCCAGGAAACACCTATAATGCATGTGTCTTTCACTGAGGGGTCACAACTGAATGAAATAGCAGCATACGCATTCTATTCTTGTAAGTTGCTGCAAGAAATGAATTTCCCATTGTCTTTGGAAAAAATTGGCGAGGGTGCATTTGAGTATTGTGAATTAATGAAGAGTGTAACGATGAGTGATAATGTTACATATATAGAACGTTATGCTTTTGCTTATGATGCAGCATTGCAGAGTATTCACTTCTCTGATAATATGACGGAAATACGTCAGCAATTGTGTCGTGATTGTACTTCGTTGACAGAGGTACATCTGCCAGCAAACTTAAAACATATCTATAGACTTGCGTTCTATAATAATAATAAATTGGCAAGAATAGAATTCCCTGCATCTCTTGAGAAAATTGAATATGAAGTATTCCGTTATACTGCATTAGATACGGTGAAACTTCCTATTAATCTGCAATGGTTGGGTACAAATGCATTCAGTAATATTACTGATTTGAAGTATGTTGAATTCCCGTCATTCCTGGAGTCAGGTTCATATGCTTATGAGGATTACTGGAGTAGTTCTTATGGTTCCTGGAGGTATGGGAATGATAATTCCGGCTACCGCAGCAACTTCCAGAATTGTCCTAACATCGAGAAGATAGTAATGCGCTCGGCTACTCCGCCGGTGGTGCCTGCCGACCCATTCGCAAACAGCCGCGACAAGACTGTCATTACGCTTGTGGTCCCTTCATTCGCCGTGGTGAACTATAAACTCGACACCTACTGGAAGCAGTTTGGCAGCATCATCGAGGGTGATGACGTGGACTACTGGAAGATTACCTCGCCGCTCATGCTCACCAACAACCGCCGTATGCAGGGCAAACCCGACGTTGACCTGTATTACAACGGACAACTCACCGTAGGTGGCGCGGCTCCTATGACGATGAAGGACTTCAATATGTTCTTCAGCGAGGACAACCCCGGTCGCCTGCTCAATACCTGTGACGACGTTACTGCCGACAACATCACAACGCGCTTCTCCGTGGCTGCCAACAGGTGGTACTTCATCACTCCTGTGCACGACGTGAACCTCAGCGACGTGACAGTAACCAACGATGCCTCTTACGTGTTCCGCTACTATGACGCTGCCAACCGTGCCGCCAATGGCACCACAGGCAACAACAGTTGGAAGAACGTGGATACAGGCAAGCTCCTTGCCGGACAGGGATATATATTCCAATGTAACAGGGAGTGCATGATAACATTGCCGGCAGGTGAGAACGGCGGTGCACAGCTATTCACTACCAATGACGTGACTACCAACCTCGCCACCAACGAGACCACCGTCACCGCCAACCGCTCATGGAATTACGTGGGCAACCCATACCCATGCTACTATGACATATACTATATGGACTTCACCGCACCAATCACTGTGTGGACAGGCTCTACCTACAAGGCTTACTCCATAGCCGACGACGAATTCGTGCTGAGGCCTATGCAGTCGTTCTTCGTGCAGAAGCCTGATGCTGTTGACAAGATAGTGTTCAAGAAAGAGGGACGCCAGCTGCTCTCCACTGTCTCCTCTCATGTGGCGGCAGGTGCCAAGGGCTCTGCTCCTCAGGCTAACGCCGTAGGTGTGCGCAGCGTGTATGACATAGTTATCGCTAAGGCGAACGAAAACGAAGACTGTGACCAGACGCGCGTGGTGCTTAATGAGAATGCCAACATGGGTTATGAGGTGGAGTGCGACGCATCGAAGTTTATGAGCATGAACACCGGCGTGCCGCAGATAATGACCACCGACGCTGACGGCAACCACTATGCCATCAACGAGCGTCCTGTGCAGAACGGCACCGTCACCATAGGTTACTACACCGGCGAGCCAGGCGAATACGTGATAAGCCTGAAGCGAGGCGAGGGCACCGTGACGCTGACCGACAACGAGACTGGCGAGACCACAGATCTGGCGAAGCAGGCATATACCTTCCAGACAAACGAGACGGATGGCGTGAACACCACACGCTTCACCCTGACCTTCGGCAGCGTGGCCACTTCTATAGTAGGTCTCGACAGTGTCGTGACGGATAATGAAACAGCCACCTACGACCTGCAGGGCCGCCGCGTGAATGTCGTGAAGCAGGGCATTTACATCCAGCACTCGCCCGAAGGACGCTTGCAAGGCAAGAAAGGCAGGAAAGTGGTGAAGTGACGTGAAATCCGTTGTTAAGAAAGAAAGTAGTATCATCTCTAAACCATTGATGACTATGAGATGTATAAGACATATAATCCTCATGTTGATGCTCACTATGAGCATCAACGTGATGGGACAATATAATCCGGCTAACCCGGCGGAGCCTGGTGCGGCATACAGAAGCTATACGCTGGAGCTTGCTGCCGACCCCGTGGGCGGCGGTACGTTCAGCATTGCCGCTACGTCGCAGCAGACAGAGGGCACCACCTTCTGGGTGCAGGCCAACGTGGCAGCGAACTTCCAGTTCGTAAACTGGACGGAGGATGGTGAGGTTACATCTACCACGGCAAGGTTTCAATATACCATGCCGTCGCACAATGCGAAACTCACAGCCCACTACCTCTACGCGCCTGGCAATCCCGGGGAGCCGGCACAAGCCGTCATACCAGAGAAGCCCGTGTATGCACCGCTGTACCTCACGGCAAGTCCGGCGGCAGGTGGCTCGTTCAGCATAGCCTCGGGCAATTCCTACGAGGTGGGCAAGGCGGTAAGCGTGAGGGCAAACCCCGCATCCAACTTCCGCTTCGTAAACTGGACAGATGCCACGGGTGCAGAGGTGTCAACCTCTGCCACATACAGCTATACTATGCTGAGCGCGGACGAGGGCAATAGCCTTACGGCAAACTTCAGCTATGAGCCGGGCAATCCCGCCGAACCTGTGCAGAGACTCTACCACAAGGTGTTTCTGCTGAGCAGTCCCGCAGGCGGTGGCACGTTCAACGTGGCAAGCGGCAATGAGTATGAGGAAGGCACTAACCAGACCTTCCGTGCCAATCCGAGCCAATGGTATGCCTTCGTGAACTGGACCGACGAGGATGGCAACGTGGTGTCAACTAATGCAAACTACACCCTGACGATGCCTACAGAGGACCTGACGCTGACGGCAAACTTCATCTACAACTACAACCCGGCAAACCCTGCCGAGCCGGCATCGGTGACTACAGCCGCCGCCAATGTGTATGGCATGACGGTGAATGCCGTGGCAGGACAGACGGTGAGCTACCCCGTGTATATGGAGAACACCAGCGAGATAGGCAACATGACCGTGGTGCTTACATTCCCCGAAGGCTTCAGCGCGCAGCCCGACGGCGCGGCACTGGCTGAGCGTGCGACAGGAAAGAACCTGAGCGTGACGCCACTGGAGGGCAATGCCTATCGCTTCGACATAACGGGAGGCACGGCGATAACCAGTGCCAACGGTAAGTTGTTTGAAGTGCCGGTAGTGGTTAGTGCTGAGGCTGAGACCGATCAGACCTATGCCGTGAGCGTGACCAACGCAGCGAAGATAAATGCCGATGAGTCAAAGGTGATGCTAAATAAGCGCGACGGTTACATATACGTGGAGCAGATGAGGGAGGACGGGCTGTATGCCTCGTTCACCTTCGATAAGCTGCAGAACCGCATCAAGTTCAATAACCAGTCGTCGGACAAGGCGCTGGACTGGACATGGAACTTCGGCGACGGCACATCGTCAATAGAGCGTGACCCCATGCACATCTATGCATCGCCGGGCTACTATGACGTGACGCTCACCGTGAGGGGAGAGACAGGCACCGATATGTCGATGATGACGGTGTATGTCAATGAAAGAGCCTCATGGCGCGTAGATGGCACTCTGTTTCTTGACACAGAGCAGAAAGGCGTGCGCTACTTCACGTCGCTGGGCAGCCTGCTTGAGTTTATGTCGGCATCGCCCATAGCATCCGACGTGACAGTGATGGTGAAGGAGGGCGAGACCTTCGGCTCTCCTCTGACGAGCGAGGAAATAACCCAACTCACCACCATAAAGAACCGACTTGCTGACAATGGTTATACGCTGACGCTGCGCCGTAACGGTACGGCTACTGGAGAGACTACCGTGGGATTCGGTACCGACGGCGAGGTGATAAGCACAGAGGTGGCAGAACTGTTTGCCGCCTTGGGGCAGAACCTCCAGCTCGACGGGGTGATGCTGAAGCTATGGGGCATTAGGTTTGACCCCACGCAGATAGACGGTGCAGGGGAGCAGACCGTGCGCTCAGGCGAGGCGACAACGGAGGTGGACTTCACCATGATAAGTCCCGACCTCACCTTTACATGGACTGCTGTCGGAGCGTTTGAGATGCTGAGCGGCTATGAGCCGGAAGGCACAGGCAACATCGGCACTATGACCATCGTTAGCGAGAGCGCGGCTGATGAGCAGATTATGTATAATGTAGTAGGTAAGAAGGGCGATGAAACCTTCTGTGAGTTTACCCACACCATAACGGTAAAGCCGGTATTGAGCGGTGAGTTTACGCAGCTGTCGCCTGCCAATGACTCAAAGGTGGAAAGCACCACCGTGACGCTGACGTGGAACAGCATACAAAATGCTGTGTATGACGTATATCTGTGGAACGCTGCCAACCAGCGCCCTGCCACACCGCTGGCGGAAGGCATCACGACACTGTCGGTGACATCAAGCAATTTCCTGCAGAACAACAAGCTGTATAAGTGGCAGGTGGTGGCACGCAACGCTACGCAGCAGATAGAGAGCGACGTGCAGTCCTTCACGGTTAAGATGCTACCTGATCTGCACGTCACTGCCGTGAGCGTTGACGGCAGTTTAGAGGCAGGCAAGAGTGCCGTCATTCGCTGGACCGTGCGCAACGACGGCAATGGCGATACCGATGCTGACTGGAAAGACCGCCTGTGGCTTGTGCCCGACGTATATGGCGGTACCAATCAGACCAACTGCGTGCTGCTCACCACAAAAGCCAACGTGAAGACACTGGCAGCCGGCGAGGAGTATGAAGGCATGGCTGAAGTGACGCTGACCGAGGAACAGTATGGCAACTACTACCTGCTCGTGGCAGCCGACATGAATAGCGTTACCGGCATAGAGTGGGGCAGTGTGGGCGGTAGCATAGTGAACCCCTACGCACCCGTGGCGCACCCTACGTTAGTGGATGAGTATGCATATCTCTATGCCACTACATCGGGCAGTCAAGTGGAGGAAAGCGGCGAGATAGCGACGCACAGCGACAACTTCTTCTATCTGAAGGCAACGATTGACATGCCGCAGATGACTGACGAAGACTGGGAATTGCTCCAGGCGGCATACGCGGAGATGGGTAATGGCGAGGGATGGACCAACAAGTGGGACTTCACCCCTGAGCGACATACCGTGGAGACACTGCCTGGCGTATCAATCCTTGGAGGCCACGTAGTGAGTATCAATCTGAGCAATAACGGACTGACGGGTAATTTCCCTTACACCCTGCTGTCGCTTCCAAACCTTGAGACACTGAACATAAGCGAGAACCAACTGACGGGAGAGCTTAGTACTGAGTTTACAGCGGAGGGTTCACAGTTGCGCGCTCTGAACATTTCCTCCAACCAACTGGAAGGCAACATAGGCGCATTTGCACAGAAACTTGCGGCACTGAAGACTCTCTATGCCGCTGACAACAAACTGACAGACGTCAGCCCGGCACTGAGCGAGGACATCTCTACCGTGACGCTTGACCGGCAGACGATGGATGCCGAAGTGACGGTATATGCCGACCACCTCAGCGCAGCCGACGTGTGGGCACAGATACCAAGTATGCTGCTCTACGACCCACTGACGAGAACGTATGCCACGGAACTTAGCCTGCTGTGTGAGGACGGTGGAAGCGGCTTCAGCACTGTGCTGACAGTAAATGAGGATGATATACAAACTCTCATTCCTCAACCCTCAACCCTCATCCCTATAACCATGACGGCAAAAGCACTTGGTGGAAGTGATACACCTACGGGCAGCAGTCTGAAAGTGAAGTTTGCCTACCTGTACCCAAGACTCTCGCTGGCCGACGACGAGGACAACACCCTTGCCATAGCTACTGCTGCAGAGGCTGCGACTCCATATAATGTGACGCTGGCGGGGCGTACTATCTACGGTGACGGGGCATGGAACTCCCTCTGCCTGCCGTTCAGCATAGCGGATATCAGCCAGACACCGCTCAGCGGCATGGACGTGAGGGAACTTGTGAGTGCCGAGGTGGAGGACGTAAGTCTGAAGTTGACATTTGCCAAGGACATAACGAGCATTGAGGCAGGCAAGCCTTACATAGTACGCTTCACGGGCTCTGACGTTGTGGAGCCGGAGTTCCAGGGTGTGACGCTGACTACTGCCGACAATAGTTTTACCGGCACCGATGGCGACGTGACCTTCAAGGGAACATTCGCTCCTGTGGAGATAAGCGCTGAGGGCGATGCAACAAAGCTCTACATCAACTCAGGCAACCGACTGTCATGGCCAAACGGTGCCATGACGATAGGGGCACAGAGGGCTTACTTCCAACTGAACAATGACCTCGTGGCGGTGGAGGATGATGCAGCGGGAGCCAAATCTATAATATCCTTCTACATAGACTATGGCGACGGCGAGATAGTGGATTATACCACTGGAGTGGAGATAATTCATAATGCAGAATTCATAATTCAGAATAACTCATGGCACACGCTCGACGGCAGAAGACTCTCAGGCAAACCCTCTAAGGGCGGTATGTATATTTACAAGGGAAAGAAACTGATAATAAAATGACTCAAGTTTCGTATGTAGTTAAGTAGTTAAGAAATCAGTAGTTAAGACATTACGTTCTTTCTCTAAAAAGTTTCAACACATTTGTCTTAACTCCTTAACTCCTTACTTCTGACTCCTTAACTCCTAAAATCTCAAGAAGTTGAGTATTTACGAAACTTAAATAAAATGATTGTTCCTATGAAGAAGAAAGAATATATAAGAAAGAGATACATGCCCCCTGCTGTCTATATGATTATCCTCAGCAACATTGATGACTTGTTGCGCAGAAGCGTCAAGATAGTGGTGGATGATGAGGACGAGTTTGAAGAAGAGATAGAGGGCAGCACCAGCCCTGCACGTGCCAAAGGCATAGAGAACTGGGCTGTGGGCTTGTTGGATGATTAGAATTAATGAGGATATAAGAAATCGGGTGCTGATTACATGGTAATCAGCACCCGATTGTCATGTAATAAGCCGCTGATGGTTTTATTCTTCCAACCGGCGCTGATTTCGTTAACTCCGCCTATATGCTTTCCGGTCGAGTTTTCCGTTGGGGGTCTTGCGTATCTCGTCTGTAACGGTGTAGTATAGCGGCACCTTGTATCGCTCTACCTGCGCTGCTATGTGGCGAGCTAAGCCACGCTTGTCGAACTCCTGGCCGTCGTCAAGAACAAGGAGCAGTTCAGGGGCTTCGCCAAGCACTGCGTGCTCATGAGATATGCAGATGCAATCCCTCACCGAGGGATGTGACAGCGCGGCCTCTTCCACTTCCTGCGGAGCGAGTTTAAATCCGCCCACGTTTATTATGTCGTCAGTGCGACCGGTGATATGGAGCATCCCCTCATCGTCAATCCATCCGCCATCAGCTGTATAGAAGGTGCCTTCCCTCATCACTGCGGCAGTCAGCTCCGGTTCTCCCTCGTAGCGGCTCATAAGCGTCTCACCCTGACAAGCTATCGTTCCCTCGGAGGTGATGAACACCCGTGAGTGCTTCAGCGGTCTGCCCAGACAGCCACTCAGGCAGCGCCCGTCATTGTAGTTGTACGTACATACGACGCCCGTTTCCGTAGAAGCGTAGGTGTTATACAGTCGCGTATGCGGCATCAAGTCACAGAGCCTGAGCATGTCGGGGCGTGGCAACGGTGCACCGCCAGCCTCAATGAAGTCAATCCTGTTAGAAAGCTTGCTCAGGCGGTCAGCTGCCTGGGTGAGCATTATCCTTATGACCGATGGCACCATGAACAGGGCGAAGCCTCCACTGCCTTCATCTTCTATGGTGTCAAGTATGGCATTGATGTCTTTCATACCGTCAGACATAATATACAACATACCACCCATCATCAGCGTTGGAAACAGTTTCGACCAGCAACCAAGATGGTCCATAGGTCCGGCAATGACAAACCTCGTGTCATGCGTATAGCCATGCCCTTCTATCAGGTTCTCACTGTTACATATTACCGCTCGCTGACTTATCACCACACCCTTCGGCCGACCAGTGCTGCCCGTGGTGTAGAGTGTAAAGTCGCCATCCCAACGGGAGCCTAACAGCGGAATGGGGAGAGGCTCGCAGCACTTCATGCTGTTGAGCAGCGAGGCATAAGAGATAGTTTGCCGACTGCCATCTGATGCACAAAGTATTATTGCGTTGCGCTGCGGAGCAGTTGTAGCGTGTCGTTGAATATAATCAAGTATCGTCATCGTATGCTCTGTAGTTTCGTTCCTGATGGTTCCATATATTCCCACCTTAAGGAATGCAAAGTTACACATTTTCCGCAACATCTGCAAAATATCTCGCTCGCAAAACATCATCGAATGTCCTTATTGATACTATGATACCTTAAAAAATGATAAGGACTTTTACAAGTTAATTCTAAAAATTAAACTACAATAATAGGATATTTGTTTTTTTTTTCGTAACTTTGCATTTAGATAATAAAAACAACACGCCTCAATAATACGTAAAGCAGTATTAGAGAATTAAAAAACATATATACCTTGAAAGATTCATCACGCAATTCATTCAGCGGTTCGCTGGGCTTCGTGCTTGCTGCCGCAGGCTCAGCCGTAGGACTGGGCAACATCTGGCGTTTCCCTTATCTTGCCGCACGCGACGGCGGTGGACTGTTCCTGCTCATCTACGTGGTGCTTGCAGTGACATTCGGCTTTACGCTGCTCATCACCGAAGTGGCCATAGGCCGACGTTCGCAGCAGGGACCACTAACCGCCTACAAGTTTTTTAATCCACGCTGGGCATTTCTCGGGTGGATGGCATTCCTTGTGCCTTACATCATCTATCCCTACTACTGCGTAATAGGAGGATGGGTCTTGAAGTACTTTGCCACATATCTGTCGCTGGGTGGGCGTGAGACCACCGATGATGGCTATTTCACGGGTTTCATAACGTCTGTTTGGGAGCCGCTCGTGCTGATGACAATCTTCGCTGCTATATGCTTCTATATAGTATATCGTGGAGTGGAAAAGGGTATTGAGAAGTATTCGCGCATCATCATGCCTATGTTGGTAATTATAGTGATATTTATCAGCATATACTCCTTATTCATAAGCCACACTGACAATAACGGCGTTACTCGTACTGGCCTTGAAGGTGCGGCGGTGTATTTCTTTCCAAACTTTGATGGACTGACCCTGCAGCGCTTTATGACTATAGTGCTTGATGCCATGGGACAGTTATTCTATTCGCTCTCCATAGCCATGGGTATCATGGTGGCTTATGGGTCGTATATGAAGAAATCGGTCAACCTCGGAAAGGCCGTTGACCGTATAGAGATATTCGATACCATAATAGCCATACTGGCAGGACTTATGATAATACCTTCCGTATATGTATTTATGGGTACAGAGGGCATGAAGGCTGGCCCAGGACTGATGTTCATAGCATTGCCTAAGGTGTTTGACGACTTCGGTGCCATAGGTATGGTTATCGGCATGGTGTTCTTCCTCATGGTGTTGTTTGCCGCAATTACGAGTGCCGTGTCGATACTTGAGGCTATAGTGGCGAGCATGATGGATAAGTTCGGCTGGAGCCGAAAGAAGTCTGTCGTTATAATGTCGGCTACGTGTTTCGTATGGTCAGTGCTGGTATGTCTGGGCTACAATGTGCTGTACTTTGAATACACCCTGCCAAATGGTGCTGTGGGACAGTTGCTTGACATCTTTGACTATGTAAGTAACAACATCTTGATGCCGATACTTGCTATATGTACGTGCATACTTATCGGATGGGTGGTGAAGCCCAAACTGCTTGTAGGCGAGATGCGCCTGAACGGTTATCACTTCCGCCGTAAGCCGCTATATATAGTGATGCTGAAATACGTGGTTCCGATATTGCTTACGATACTGCTACTGTCAGCTTTCTGGTAAGAAGAAGCGGTAGATTGTAAGGAATAGATATATGGTTACTGTGAATAAAAGTATGGTTACTACTTGATTAGGGAAATCTATCAGGTGGTAACCATACTTTTATTCTTACTTTGTCGCTTCTGTTCTTGCTTTGTTGCTTTAAGCTCTCTATACTTCTTCTTTTATGGTGTTCAGTCTCTCAATGACTGCTTTCTCCAAAGCCTGCGCCAGTTGGTCAGGACATGATGTGGGCTTATTACCACATCTGATGCCTTTCAACCGGCTGATAACCTCACTGGCCTTCTCTCCTTCAACCATGCGTGCAAGCCCCTGAGTATTGCCAGGACAACCACCAAGAAACTGCACGTTGTGTATGCGCAGTTCGTCATCAATCTCAAAGTTAATGAACTTGGAGCAAGTGCCCCAGGTAGCGTAAGTATTCTGTTTCATAGTTCAATGTCTTTGTATTTGAAGGCAAAGGTATTCATTTTTTCTCTTTCGACAAAGGAAAATGCAGGAAAAGTCATCTGAAAGTTTCGGATTTGTTATTGTTTTGTTGCAATCACTGTCGTTTTCAATATAATTTTCGTAATTTTGTAATCCGAATTGTGAATAGATATAGGAGAAGAGGAAAAACACCAGCAACAGAATGAAAAAGACACTTAGCATACTCATTACCGTCATACTGATATTACAGCATATATCAGCCGAAGGCTATCGCTTTCGCCAGTTGGGCGTAAGGCAGGGATTATCGTCGAATACTGTCAACACCATGATGATTGACAGTCGAGGCATGTTGTGGGTGGGTACGTCGATAGGCGTAAACCGCTATGATGGCTATGAGGTAAGGCAGTTCAGATACATTGATGCAGAGCGCCGCGTGCCGGCAAGCAGCGTCAACCGGCTTATGGAGGATGCGGCTGCTAATATCTGGGTGGACTTTAATGGAATTATGGCACGCTATGACCTGCATAGGCAGCAGTTCTTCATGGATAATGACGAATACCTGCGCTCGCTTGGCATCACTCTTCCGAAGAAATGGAATATGACCGTTGACAGTCATGGCGGACTGTGGATTATGGGCGATGGCATACTCATACATTATGACTATGCCACTGCCAAGCATGAGAAGTGGAAAACGGCACTGAAAATAGGCAGTGCCGACTGGCATCTTGCCGACTGTGCCGAGGGATTGTACCTTACCGATGGCAGCGAGGTGTGGAAATTCCTCAGCAAGACAGGTCAGTCACAGCGCATATCGCTACCTGTTGCCATGGCATCCTCGAAAGGACATCTGCGTCTGTACGTAGATACGGAAAACACTCTCTGGGTATATTCCACTGTCAATGAAGGCATATATCACCACAAAGGAACACAACTGCAATTGCCTAAGGGCAGTGCATCCAATGCAATACGCGACATCTTTGACGATGGTCATGGAAAGCTTTATGTGGCAACAGACCACAACGGTGCCTTCGTTTTCAGCAAGCAAGGTGGTGCCCCCTTGCATCTGCTCCACGTGCAGGGCGATGCGACAAGCATCACATCTGACAACGTGACCTGCGTAACTGCTGACCATCATGGCACTATATGGCTTGGTCATTTCAAGACGGGTGTGTCATACACAGATACAGGTCATTCGCTTTTCAAGAATGAAGGACAGCAGTATGGCGACATCAGTACTATAATGTTTACGCGCTCAGGCGACCTATGGCTGGGAACAGACGGCGATGGTGTTTTTGTAGAGTTACGCAACGGGCTGAAACAAAAGGCCGCCGTACCCTCGGTTACTATCTCATCACTTATAGAAGACCATGCCGGCACCGTGTGGATAGGCACGTACAACAGCGGTCTCTACCGCATGAATGGCACTTCGGTGGCTAAGGCTTATACTCAGGCGAGCGGCGCATTGCGCAGTGATGCGGCATGGCAGATGGCTGAGGATAATCACCATAATATATGGATAGCTACAGGATTTGGCGTGCTGACGAAGTTTAATATTGATACGGAAACTTCTACAGAGGTGCGTGCTGATGGTAAAACTATAGTGGGACTGTCGCTGGCTTTTGACGGACATCATACCATGTACGTAGGCACATACTACGGGGTATGGGCTTTTGATACAGATACCGGTAAGGGAGTGAACCTGCTTGGCAACCGTCGAGGCACCCAGCAAATGTTGCAGCCTGCCGTGGTGTCGCTATGCTATGACGGGAAGCGCGATGCAGTGTGGATAGCTCATGCCACAGGCATCAGTGTGCTCGACGTGAAGCGCGACTCAATGTTTTATTTCAATGAAGACAACGGTCTGTTTGATTCTTACGTGAAGACCATCGTGGCAGGACGCGGTGGCATCATGTGGCTATCTACCAGTCATGGCATATCGAGCATACAGCCTACGAAAGAGGGGGGCTACGTGGTGCATAACTTCCCTGCGGGCAGCGGATTGCTGAATGATTACTTCAACACTTTTGCCGCGGCATGCAGTCCTGAGGGTGATATATTCATGGGTGGTCACGAAGGTCTGACCGTAGTGTCGATGCAGTCGGTTGCCCAGGGCGGTGAGCGCCCAAAACTGACGCTGAGCGAAGTGACCGTGGGCGGTCGCCAGGTGCTTGCCGATGATGACGGTGTTGTACGCCTGTCGTATGACGACCGCCAGATAGTGTTCAGATTTTTCACGGGCAATCTGGCAAGCAATGGGCGTGTAATCTACGCTTACCGCATAAAGCAGTTGGGCAAAGACTGGATTTACACTGATAAGAATGCTGTGTCGCTGCTCACACTTGCCCATGGCACCTATACGCTGGAGATAAAAGCCGTCAGTGAAAACGGCGAGTGGGGCGAGGTGACGAGCGTGACGATAAAGGTGGCACCACCTTTCTATCTGTCGTGGTGGATGATGATAGTATATGCCTTGCTCGCCCTTGGTGCAGCGTTTGCCTTGAACCGTTACTTCCATCGCAGACATCTGCTGCGAATGGAGCAGCAACGAGAAAACCTCGAACAGCAGCAGCAGGTACAGCTCTCCGAGATGAAGCTGCGCTTCTTTACCAATATCAGCCATGACCTGCGCACGCCGCTTACGCTTATCATGTCGCCATTACAGAGCTTACTGAGTGGCGACATAAGTCAGCAGTTGAGGGAGAAACTGGAAATGATATATCGCAATGCCGAGTTGCTTTACAATCAGGTAAATAACTTGCTCGACTTCCGCAGGCTCGACGTGGGTGCAGAAAAGCTAACCCTGCAGTCAATAGACGTGGCGCAGTACGTGGGCAACATCTGCCTGTCGTTCAGCAACTACGCATCGGAGCGCGGTATCAGTCTGACTTACGAACCGCAGCAGGAGCATCTTTTCTTCACCGTGGATGCAAAGAAGCTGAATAAGATAATGTATAACCTGTTGTCGAATGCGTTGAAGTTTACTGACGACGGAGGCAGGGTAAGCGTCCGCCTGCGTGAAGACTCTGCAACGGGACTGACCATATCCGTGGCTGATACGGGCTGCGGCATTGCTGATGAGGATAAGGAGCGCATCTTCCAACGTTTCTATCAGGTGCGCAATGACGATGCAAAGGCAGGCAGCGGCATAGGGCTTCACATCGTCAGCGAGTATGTGCGTATGCATGGAGGAAATATCACTGTCTGCGATAATGAGCCGCAGGGTGCTGTATTCTCTGTGCAAATACCGCCAAGTATGCTCGAAGAAGACAGACAGGAAATAGCCACGCCTCTTGTGGAGACGACGAACTCTGAAACACTTGGCAGGACAGACAACCCCGTGACGATACTCGTGGTTGATGACAACCATGACCTTCGTACATTCATTGCCGACAGTCTGCATACGGCATATAAGGAGAAAGGCTACACGATAATGCAGGCAGCCGATGGTCAGGAGGCTCTCGACCTGTTGAAGAATAATGATGTTACGCTTGTGGTGACTGACATCATGATGCCCCGTGTTGACGGAATGGAACTTACAAGATGCATAAAGACCGATATCAGCACATCGCATATACCAGTGATAATGCTCACTGCCAAGCAGACAGACCAAGATATCGTGGGCGGATTGAAGATAGGTGCCGATGATTACCTCACGAAACCTTTTAATATAGAACATCTGATACTGCGCATAGACAAGTTCATTGAGTGGACACGCACAAGCCATGAGACGTTCCAACGCAAGATAGAAGTAAAACCGAGCGAGATAACCATAACATCGCTCGACGAGGAGTTTATAAGCAAAGCCATATCGCTCGTAGAAGACCACATGGCCGACAGCGACTACAGCGTGGAGCAACTCTCGTCAGACCTCAATATGTCGCGTGCAAATCTATACAAGAAGATGATGAGCATAGTAGGCAATGGACCCCATGAGTTCATGCGCACGATACGTCTGAAACGCGCACATCAGCTGCTTGAGCGCTCACAGAAACAGGTGGCAGAGGTGGCTTACGCCGTAGGCTACAGTTCGCCGAAGCGTTTTTCCGAAAACTTCAAGGCGGAATATGGCATGACCCCATCAGAATTCGTCAGGTCGTGTCGCGGAAAACTGGCATAAAGGAAAACGCCAATGCCGTGACTGCCTTCTGTCAGTGCGCTTCTGCGGGAAAGGTAAAGTCCACCTTTTGCACGCCGTCGCCATAGATGGTCTTGAAGTCGTTCTTCATTGAGATTATGTAGTAGCCTGCCTCACGCCATTTCGCCTCGCGTCTGGCACCCTCGGCAAGGTCGGCGTGGTCGCGGCTGTCATCATCAGCCACGAGCATGAATGTGGCGGTGCGGTACTTCTGATTACTCAGACAATAGTTGTGCATGGCGCAGTCGCCGCTGCTGTTGCCAAACGATAGAACGGGCACCTTGCCTATCTCCTGCGAAATCTGCAACACCTTGTTGGTCTTCAGATTCTTGATTATCAGTTCATCGGTGCGCACAAGGTCCTCCTCGCGTCCCATGGTATAGTTGACGCCTTCCTCCGTGCCCTGACTGCTGGAGCGCAACTTCACGTCCATGCCGATGACGCGGTTGGATGGTATGCCGATGCTTTCCGCCAAGGCGCGACAGATGAAACGGTCGGAGCCACTGACGACGTAGCAGGTGAAGCCATTGTCCTTCAGGTAGTCAAACACCTCCAGCATGGGCTTGTAGAAGCTCTGGCCATAGGTCATGCCGCTGAAACCGTTGGCAGGCTGCTGGGCGTATGCCTTGACATAGGCATCAAACTCGGCAAGCGTCATGCCGCTGTATGCTTTCGCTGCAGCATAGGCGTGTATCATGTCGAAATGGTCGGGCAGTTTCTTGCCGTCCCTTACAAAGTCCCTTATTGCCTGTGCAGCCTCCTTCACGTCCTCCGGAGCTATGTCACGATAGTCTGGGTCGTCCAGTACACGGTATTCCAACATGTTATACTCGAAATACGTAGGATATAGTTCACCTACGAACGTACCATCCATATCAAACGTGGCGATACGGTCTTCCTCCTTTATATAATTAGTACTGCCCGGGTTCGTCACATCCTTTACATACTCCTGCAAGGCTGTCAGCGCCACGCACTGGTTCCACAGTGTGAAATACTCCTTCGTGGGCTTGACAACGGCAGCGTTATCATCATCCTTGTCGCACGATGTCAGTACAGTTGTGCCGCAGAATAAAAGGATGGCGGCCATCATCCATAGCTTTGCTTGTTTCTTCATGGTTCTTGTTCCTTTTGTGTTCTTCTTTGTATATTCCATCTGTTAATCTGTTTTGTCATACCGTTAGCAATACCGGTGGCATTTCGATTTTCGCCACAAAGATAATACTTTTTCGTGAGAAAACGAGCGGAAAGTATAAAAAAAACATAGTTTCCGCTGTTTTACTAACGAAATTAGCTTTCGATAGGTTGTTTTTATAACCCACCCTTATGTTTCGTATAAATCGTCCAGATGTATTTCTGCCTGAATGTCTCCCCAATATTCATTCCGAGTTAGACCATCGGTAGTAACCATAATGGAATGAATGGCTTTCTTTGTGCCTGTTACGGCTTGGAACACATTTCGTTTGCGGGCAAGTTCATCTGCATAATCGGAGGTGATGGTGTATGAATCCTTCGAGTATTTCATTTCGCATACATCAATTATTCCATCGTTTCGGTCTATAAGCAGGTCTATTTGAACTCCTGGCCTGCCGACATTCTCGTCTGGCAAACAACGCCATGCATATTCATTTGTCAGTATTCCACTGATGCCAAGCTTCTTTTTAATCTGCTCAATATGCCACAGGCAAGTGCGCTCAAATGCCAAACCGCACCAAGTGTTGTATTTTGGGGTTCCCAACATTGATTTCCAATAGTTTGAGCTTTGACGTACTCCGTCGATGTATTCGTAATAGAATAATGTATAATGGTCTATTAGCTGGAAGATGTCCGATTTTGTCCGATACCCCATCATGGCGTAACTACGGATAAAGCCACACCACTCCAAATCTTTCAGAATGTCAGAGAAGGCTCCATTATCTTCAAACTTTCCTGCCACCAACAGCTCTTGTCGAGTCATGCCCATCTTTTTCTTGGCCAATAACTCTATTACGCGAACGTAGGGTTCTGGTTTTTTGAATAATGAAGCATATAGCATCTCAAACTCATCATGCAGCTCTCCATCAGGCGAAAAAATCAGTCTGTCTATCTCGGCAGTTATGCTTGTTCCTTTTTGCAACAAACTCCAATAATATGGTACACCGCCAAATATCATATAGGCTTCCAACATCTGTTTGCGGTTCAATACAAGTCCTCTTGACAGAGCCAACTTCTCGCATAATCCCAAGGGAAATGGACTGAGAAAGATGCGATGGTTTAAGCGATTGTGCAGTCCGCCCTTATTCTTGATGATTTTCTTGACCATCCATGAGGTGCTGCTTCCGCATACCACAAAAACGATATCTTTTCGTGCTGATGCCCATCCGTTCCAAAACGATTCCAACTCTGACAGGAATCCAGAGCGTGGAGCATCCATCCATGGAAGCTCGTCAAGAAAAACAATCTTTTTGCCTTCATGCAGACTCATAATAAATCGTTTGAGTTCACTGAAAGCATCGCCCCAGTTGGTTAGTTCAGGGGTATCTTTCTGCCCATATTCTTTGAGTGCACGACGGAAACGCACCAACTGCTTTCTTGCAGTCAAATTTGCAGCACCGGTAAATTGGAAGTCGAATCGGTTATCAAAGGTTTCTCTGATTAGAAAAGTCTTGCCGACGCGACGCCTTCCATACACAGCAATGAATTGCGAATACTCTTCATAGAGAGCGTCTTGTAATACTTGTTTTTCTTTTTCTCGACCTATTAGCATGGCATCCGTTAATTTCGATTTTCGCCACAAAGATAATACTTTTTCGTGAGAAAACGAGCGGAAAGTATAAAAAAAACATAGTTTCCGCTGTTTTACGCCCGAAATTCCTTAGTTTTGCCATCGGAATATATACATTTCTCGGGGGGGTAAAAGCTATCATATTATGCGGTAATATGATAGCTTTTACCATATAATATGATAGCTTTTACCATGTAATATGATAGCTTTTACGACAAATATGTTTTTTTTTCAGAAAAAATGCGTAACTTTGCAGTTGAATAACATTTAAAATTTAGAAAACTATGGTTAATAGTACAACAACGCAATTGAATCCTGCACAAATTAATGTTCTCTCTCTGATGTCATATATCGACACCGAGCAGGAGCAGCAGGAATTGCAGGATATTCTCCTCCAGTTCTATCGAAAGAAAACCGATAGTCTCTTGCTTCAGTTCCAGCGTGAACATAATGTCACGCAACAGACACTTGACGAGTGGTCGAATATGCACGAAAGAACTCCTTACAACAAATGAAAATCGTTCTTGATACCAATTGCCTCGTCAATGTTATTATGCCAGGTTCGTTTAACAACGATATCTGGCAGACTTTCCGTGCTGGCAAATATATGCTTTGCGTCACTAACGAAATTTTGTTTGAGTATCACGAGATTTTAGCTAAACGCTACAACAATCTTATCGCAAATACTATATTGAAGGAATTGATGGAGACGCCCAACATTGAGTATGTAAATCCTGCCTATCGTTTTAATCTTATCACTGCTGACCCTGATGACAACAAGTTTGTGGACTGCGCAATATCTTCAGGTGCAACCTACATCGTGAGTAATGATCGTCATTTCAGTGAACTTCGGCATTACGATTTCCCGAAGGTTGATGTTCGCACGCTAACTGAGTTTCTCGGCATTGTAAGGACACTTTAACAACCGTAAACGATAGGTATCGTAAATTAATATAAACATGATTACAAGACTGACCAGACATTTTTATCAACGGACAGCGGTGATGCTGGCCGTGATGCTCATGACGATGACAGCGTGGGCGCAGACTGAATTGTTTAGCGGAGGCGAGGGAACGGTGGACAACCCGTACAAGATTACGACCGCCGACGACCTCAACAAGTTAGCCAAGGACGTAAACAACGGCACGAAGTACAAAGACACGTACTTTAAGCTGATGAACGATGTCAGCTACGAGCACACCAGTACATGGAATGACACTACAAGCACTGAGAACAACTTCACGCCTATCGGAAACTCCTCCACCAATTCATTCAGGGGCACGTTCGATGGTAACGATAAGTCCATCAGCGGTATTCGTATCTACAAGAATACGAAGACTGCAGACAGCCAGAATATAGGACTCTTCGGTGTTGTCCTCAGAGGTACTGTCAAGAACCTCACACTTACGGATACCCGCATCGTAGGCTATGGCTACACCGGTGGTATCGCCGGATATTGTAGCAGTAACAGTGTCATTGACAGCTGTATCGTCACCAGCACCGTGGCAGTCTATTCTGTTCAGCCAGGTGCCCTCCGTTTCGGCGGCATAACAGGCTATGCAAACAGCGAGACAGCCATCATAAGCAACAACACCAGCTCTGCCACCGTTGCCATTAAGGATGGTCTCACTGGTTGCGAGGGGTACGGCGGCATATTGGGAGGAGCAGCCCCAGGGGCTACGGTAAGTAACAACCTCGCCATTGGTGCAAAGGTAAAAGACAGCAGTGGCTGGGCAGGTGCCATCATGGGCTATAGCAACAATGGCGCAAGCCTTTCCAACAACTACTACACCAACTGCACGGTGAACGGCACCGCCAATGCCCTCAATGTGGGATGCCATGCTGCCGACATCACCGACAACGCCGCAGCCGTCAGCATCCACACGCTGACGCTTACCGACGGTATCACCACTACCACCGCCCCCTCTGTAAATATCAGCGGCACTGACTACTACGGCCATGGCACTGTACTCACCCTCGACAACGGTCAGCCTGCCGCTCCTGCGGGCTACACTTATCCCCTTATAGTAAACGGCACAAGCATGATTATCGACGGCGATACTCTTGTCATGCCTGCCGCCGACACCACCATCGGACTTGACACCGACCTTACGCTCATACCATGGGCGGGCAGCGGTACGGCAACCGACCCATACGTTATCAAATATACCTCGCAGCTTGACCAGCTGGCTGACAGCGTGAACAATGGCAATGCCTACAAGGACACCTACTTCCAGCTTGGTGCCGACCTGACATACGACCATACCACCGCATGGGACGACACCACGAGCATAGAGAATAACTACACCCCCATAGGCTATTACATTTCCACCAACTCTGCATGGAACCGCCCGTTCCGCGGTCACTTCGACGGCAAGAGCCATACTATCAGCGGCATCCGCATCTATGCAGGTGGCAGCGATACCAAGGTTGATGACAACAAGGGCATCTTCGGATGCATCAGCAAGAACGCCGTCGTGACGGGCATCACCCTTAACGATGCTCGCATCGTGGGCTATAGCAGGGTAGGCGGTATCGTGGGTTGTAATGATGGCGAAACCAGTTATTATGGCAACACCATTTATTATGGCGAAACCATTTATGACAACGACACCATTTATGACAATTCCCCTCAGGGCGGCACCATCACCAAATGTGTTGTCACCGACAGCGTTGCCATCCATATCGTTCAGCCAAACTTCTCCTACGGAGGCATCGTGGGTTATAACAGCGGTACCGTCACCCACTGCGTCAGCAGCGTGCAGATGAGCGCCGCCGCCGGCATCACGCCTAAATACTGCGGTGGCATAGCAGGCAGTAACTACAATCAGAAGATGATAACAAATCAGGCTATAGCCACGTTGGAGGACAATCTCGTCGTCGGTGCCGTCATCCCCTATGCCGCCAGCAGTGGAGGCTACAAATTCTACGGTGCCATTGCGTCAGAAATAGGCAGCACTACCCTCGGTCATGCCTCCTATGCCCGCAACTACTATTACGGTTGCACCGTGGCAGGCGTGGAGAATGCCACAGGGGTGGGCATAGCCCAGAATACCGGCAAGACGTCGATAGTCACCGACATCACTGACAAAGACGGAGCTGTGCCAGGCTATTTACTAACACTCCCTGACGGCATCTCTGCCAAGCCTGTCATTACCCATAATGACAGGAATTTCTGTGGGCAAGGTACAACTATTACCCTTACAGGCATGCAGACAGATACACTGCCTGTAGGCTATATCTATGAGGGATATATTGTAAATGATGAAGTCATCAGCGACTCGGTTTTCACCATGCCTGCTCAAAATACGACTGTTACTTCAGCCATAGTGTCTGTTTACCCTCTGATACTTGAGGATGGTATCTCTGCCACAACTGAACCGGCAATCACATTCGACGGTACACCTTACTATAGGGAAGGAACCACTATCACTCTGAGCGGACAGCCCGGGGTAGAGGAGGGATACATCTGTCCATACATGCTGAACGACAAGGCTTGCTATGTTTCAACATTCAAGATGCCCGCAGAAAATGTGACGGTCGGTTTAGGTGCACAGATTAAAGACTGGGCACAGCAGACCGACGGCAACAGCGCAGAGACGGCTTACGAGATATACACAACAGTGCAACTCGACCTGCTGGCGCAGCGTGTGAATAGCGGCATGAGCAGTTATAAAGGAAAGTATTTCCTTCTGATGAACGACCTCAGCTACGAGCACACCAGTGCATGGAATGACACTACAAGCACCGAGAACAACTACACTGCTATAGGATGTTCTTACTATGATGGCACTTATCACGATTATATGTTCTCCGGTCACTTCCTTGGCGATGGCCACACCATCAGCGGCATACGCATATATAAAAACGGTGACTTGCATGGACTCTTCGGCGTACTTGGTAAACGTGCTGAGGTGAGCGGCGTGACGCTGACAGACACCCGTATCAGTGCAGAAGAAAATGGTACTGGCGGCATCGTGGGCTATAACGATGGTGGTTCCGTAACTGACTGCCACATAGCGTCAGATGTCATGCTCCTCAGTTTGGATAGTTATGCCCAAAACTTCGGTGGCATTGTGGGTCATAATAATAGTGGCACCATTACCGACTGCACCAGTGCCGTCACTATCATGCTAGTGAGCAATGTCAACTGTGGTGATTGTTCCGGCAGTATCGTGGGTGGTAACGATCATGGTACCGTTACCAACTGTCGTGCCATCGGTGCTATCGTGCCTGCTAGCACAAGTGCTGGTGCTGTAGTGGGCGATAACCGCTCAAGCACCGTGAGCAACAATACTTACCACAGTTGCCTTGTAGGAACTAATGCTTTCAATATAGGTATAGGATATTGCGATGCAGATGACATAACTGGCGGCTCCGACTTATCTGGTAAGGCAGAACTTGACAATACCGCCCTGCACCTTTTCGACAACAGGGACAATACGGCGCTTATTGACGCCTACGCCGATCCGTCGGTGCATACGGCAAACGGCGGTTCCGCTCCAAAAGTGAGCAACATTGCGGTCACACTGCGCGGTCGCACGCTATACAAAGACGGCTCATGGAACACCATCTGTCTGCCGTTCGACGTTGAGATAGAGGGCAGCGTACTTGACGGTGCAGTGGCGCGTAAGCTGACCGCAACGAGCATCACAGGCGATGAGACAACAGGACAGACACTCCACCTCACCTTCGGCGATGCGGTGACGGAACTCAAGGCTGGCGTACCTTACATCATCAAGTGGGCAGAAGGCGACGACATCACCGACCCTGTATTCACCGGTAAGGCCATAAGCAACACTGAGCCAACCACCGTTACCAGTCAGGACGGCATGGTAAGTTTCATCGGTACATACGGCACCGTAAGCCTTGCTGCCAACGACAAGAGCAACATCTACTTCGGCTCTGCCAACAAACTGCTATGGCCTGACCAGAACGTGACCGTCGGTGCATGCCGCGCATACTTCAAGATAGGCGAGAACGATGCTGTCAATGCCAAGGGCATAACAGGATTCGTAATCGACTTCGGAGAGAACGACGAGGAGGCAACAGGAATAAATGAGGCGGCAGCTGATTCTTCACTCTTCACTCCTCACTCTTCACTTTCTGAATGGCACACCGTTGACGGCATCCGCCTCAATGGCAAGCCGTCGAAGAAGGGAATGTATATACATAATGGCAAGAAGGTAGTAGTAGAGTAATACCCCACCCCAACAGCTCTCTGAATTGAATGTTGTAATCTATTACGTAGTGTTGTTGGTTTTTTCGTTTTTTCTGAATTGTTTTTCTAAAACATCTTGCTTATTTGAAAAAATAATTGTACCTTTGCAAATGATTTGGAGAAATCAGACGGAAAAACAGAAAAATGTGTGTAAAGATACAAGCTCAAACAATATGAAATGCATGGCTTTGCCGTACTTTTCTATGAGCACACTGAAAGTGGGAATTAACAGGTCTCACCTGAATGCAACACTCATGAAATCCCCTAAACAAGCGCATGCGTGCACTGACATATAAAGACAGAGTCTTCTCCTGCTTTCGGGCAGGAGCAGGCTCTGTTTGTTTTTTAATGACGCAATATTAATAAATAAGACATAGCATTATCTGCAAAATTAAGAGCACAACACTAAGAATACAACATTTTACAAAATAAGAATAATGAAATCAATGAAAAAACTCTCGCTGTTGCGCGCAACTGTGGCGTTGTTCGCAATGGTCTTGCTTGCGTTCTCAGTGCAGACGGTGTCTGCTCAGGACCTGACTATCAGCAGTGATGCTGACTGGGAAACATTTGCAAGCAACGTGAACAACGGTACGTCCTACAGCGGACAGACCGTAAAGTTGGCTGCCGACATCAACGTAACTACGATGGTGGGAACGAGCAGCAACAAGTTCAAGGGCACGTTTGACGGTGCCGGACACAAAATCAACCTCGCCCTCACGGCATCAGAAGACTGCTGTGCACCGTTCCGTTACGTTGATGGTGCTACAATCTCCCTGCTTACCGTGACGGGAACAGTATCCACCGGCACCAATAAGTTTGGCGCGGGTCTTATTGCAGAGTCAAGAGGCAGCGTAACAGTCAAGAACTGCCGTAGCAGTGTGACCATCAGCGGTGACAGAAGCAGTTTAGATGACAAGGACGGCATCCACGGCGGCTTTGTGTCATTAGAGGAGGGTGGCAGCCTTACATTCATCAACTGCCTCTTCGACGGCAGCATCAGTGACCCGTCAGCCACCAACTGCGGCGGCTTCGTGGGTTGGCGCAGCAGTGCCTCGCTGACATTCACCAACTGCCTCATGGCAGGCACACTGAACATAGATGTTGACAACAACAGTGCTACCTTCAACTGCAACGGCTTGTCAACGCTTAACAACAGCTACTACATTACTTCGTACGGCGCTGTTCAGGGAACAGATGCCGGCAGCATGAGTAATGAGACTCTGCTCAGCAATCTTGGTTCTGGTTGGAAGCTCAGCGACGGTAAAATCATACCTCTTGTGAATACGAAGAGTCTTGTTCTTGCCACCATTGCAGGATTGAGACAATACTATATATATACAGGTTCTGCCATCAGCCTTGCCTATGTAGTAAAGGATTACGACGGCAACACACTTGTCAACGGTACCCACTACGATGCTGCCATCACCAAGAACGGCAGCACTGTAAGCGAGGTGAAGGACAATGGTACTTACACCCTGACCATCACCGCTCACGATGGCAGCGGCTACACAGGCAACCAGAGCGTTACATTCGAGGTGGCTGATTATGTTGAGATAGGTGATCCTGAAAGTTCAAGATCAGAATGTTATCTGCCTGTCAATATGTATTTCAAATCATCATTGACTCAACAGATTTTCACTGCTGAAGATATAGGAGCTGCAGGTGTTATCAATTCCCTTTCATTTGAATACCTTTACTCGCAGCCATTCTCTCTGGATGGTATTCAAATCTACATGAAGACCGTGGGTAACAAGTCATCGTTTAGCAGCTATAAGGACATGGTATCCGTAAGTGCTTCCGACGACAAGGTATGGGAAGGTACGTTCTCTGCCACAGGAGCCGGTTGGGTTACGATAGATTTTGGTACTCCTTTCTATTATGACGGAACGGAAAACCTGCTGGTATGCTTCTATGATCCTGTAACAGACAGTTTCCCTGGCAGTTCATACGAGTTCCGTGTTACCAATACAACAGATAATATGGCAATTAGCTATTACGGTGATAGTCATGTTCCTGATTTGAATGACTTGTCAGATTTCTCAGGAAGCAATGGTTTGTATAGCTATCGCAACAATATACGTTTTGGTTTTGATGCCAGTCCTATAGACTTTCCTTCATCATTTGAGGTAACGGATATAACCGCCCATGAGGCAACACTGACATGGACCGGCGGCACAGGTACTTATAACGTAGAGTATAAGAAGACAGAAGACACTGAGTGGACCTCAGCTATCACCAATACTAATGAAACTTCCCTGACTCTGACAAATCTTGCACAAGATGCAGAATATGTTGTTCGTGTGCAGTCTGTTAAAGGTGAAGAGGTAAGTATTTGGAAGAAAAATAGTTTCACAACACTTGTCACTGCCCCAAGACCTACAAACCTTGCCGTAATGCTCACAGAAGGCAATGCAACAGAGGCAACACTGGGCTGGACTGAGAACGGCAGCGCAACATCGTGGGAGATATGCTTGAATGACAATGAGACTTCTGTCATCACTGCAACAACCAATCCATATACTGTGACAAACCTTACTCCAGAGGCAACCTATACAGCCAAGGTACGTGCAGTCAGCAGTGATGAAGAAAAGAGCAATTGGAGCGACGCCGTGACTTTTGAACCTACAGAAAAGAGGGCTATTGGCATTGGTGCGAAAGACAACTCTATATATTTGCCATTATATGATAACTTCAAATACTCTCTGACGCAACAGATTTACACGGCGGAAGAGTTTGGTGAGAAAGGATTGATTGAGAGCATCGACTTCAAGAGTGTCAGTGGTGATGACTGCACACGCAACATCGATATCTACATGGTAAGCACTGACAAGACTGAATTTGACGGATATGATGATAGGATTAGTGTCTCTGCCGATGATCTTGTATTCAGCGGAGAAGTGCAGTTTGCAACAGGTTCATGGACTGAGATAGTTCTTGACAAACCTTTCCTACATGACGGCGAGAGCAATGTTGCCTTGATTGTTGATGACAATACTGGCGGTTACATAAACAATTACAATAGTTTCTTAGTCTATAAAACCGAAGATGTACCGTCGTCAATATACCTTTATAGTGATGATACAAACAATAATCCTGCTAACCCAGAAGGCTACGGAAGCTATTTAGGGAATTTCAAAAATGCCATACGCTTGCGTAAGAGTATTGGTGGCGTGCAATACCCAACCGAGTTGGTGGTTTCTGGGATAGGATTTAATAGCGTGAAATTGAGCTGGAAGGATAACTGCCTCCCTGCGGCACAGAAATGGGTTGTGGCATACAAGACATCAAGTGATGAAGACTTCAGTGAGGTGACAGTCTCAGAGAATCCTTTCTTGTTGACTGGACTTTCTCCTGAAATAGAATATACCGTGAAGATACGTCCTGTAGTTGATGACGAGACAATAATAAAGTGGAGCAGGTCAATCACCTTCACTACTCGGGTACAATATCCGGCTCCTGCGGACATTGTTGCTAACAATGTAAAATGCAATTCTGCCTCTGTCAGTTGGACGGGCAACGATGAAGCCACGAGCTACAACCTGCGATATACCACAGATATTGCAGACGACTTCTTTGAAGATTTTGAGAACGGTCTTAGTAACTGGACGGTTATTCGTAATGGTGAAGGCAGTGAAGAAACAGATTGGCGTATAGTAGATCCTGAAGACTTTTACAGTTCCTTCCCATCTGCACATAGTGGCAATAGTGCCGTCTTATCAAGAAGCTATAGTAGTAGTAAAGGATACAATGTAGACAACTGGCTCATCAGTCCACAGGTTAACCTGGGTAGCACCATGACATTCTGGATGTTTGGTAATCCGAGTTATCCAGAGCATTATGAAGTCTATGTATCTACGACCACCACTGACCTTGATGCCTTTACAAAGGTATATGAGTCAGACGAAGCTTTTAATGATTGGACTCTGAAGACTGTTGACCTGAGCGCATACGCTGGACAGAAAGGCTATGTTGCTTTCCGTAACAACGACTATGATGCAGACTACCTCTTCATCGACGATGTTAGCATTACAGCCTCGCCTACGGAAACCGCCGAATGGACGACAGTCAACAACGTTACCAACCCCTATAGCATCGAGGGACTTACACCCAATACCGCATGTACTGTAGAGGTTCAGGCCGTATATGCCGACGGTGAGAGCAAATGGTCTTCAACTAATTTTAAAACACTTGACCTCGACGCCGCTCCTTTCAATCTGCAGGCTACAGATGTCACTGCCAACACTGTCACCCTTGACTGGGATGGTGTGCAGGATAGTTACAACGTGAGGTATCGCAAAAATAGTGTTGTCTATTCCACGCTCTTCAATTCATCTGAGGATAGAGAGGGATGGAATTATAATATGTCTATCTATGGCGTGGAAGACACGGTTAATAATATATCAGGCGATGACAACTACCTCCTTGCAATGGGTTGGAATTCGACTGATGAACAATTTATTATTTCTCCTAAACTTCCCGCATACCCAAGTGGAAGTATCCTTGAGTTCTACCACTTCTATTTCAATTACGAAAACACCTTCCAGGTAGGTTACTCGACCACAACCAATGAGACTGAGGCCTTCACATGGAGTGAACCTATAGAGACTGTATATTACAATGACGCATATTCCGTTAAATTCAGCGAGGTGCTTCCTGACGGTGTCAAGTACATTGCCTTCAAGGCTACTGCCGAAGATCAAGATCATTGCATCTTCATTGATAACCTCAAGATTTACAAAGGTGGAGTTTCTGATGATGAATGGAATGATGTCAATGCCAATACCAATACACTCGCCATCACTGAACTTGCTCCCAATACCAACTACGAATGGCAGGTACAGGGCATCTACAATGGCGAGCCTACCGAATGGTCTAAGGCAGCCACCTTCGCAACGGATGTTTTAGAGATTCAGCTGGCCAACAATTCAACAGACAATGCCATGCTCGTTGAGACGAACAACGGTAAGGAGGTCAACGTCACACTCTCCGGTCGCACTCTCTACAAGGACGGCAAGTGGAATACTATCTGTCTGCCATTTGATGTTGACCTGACCGATGAGAACAGCCCGCTCTACGGAGCTGACGCTCGTGAGCTGGAAGAAGCAAGCATCACTGGTGATGAGGAGACCGGACACACACTCCACCTCTCATTCAGCGAAGCAGTGACGACGCTTGAGGCTGGCGTACCATACATCATCAAGTGGACAGAGGGTGACAACATCACCGACCCTGTATTCCCCAACGTGACGATAAGCAACACCTACGAAGGCTTTGACAACGGTGTTGCAGGCGACTACCGCGTG
>OCVV011323186.1_pt1 | contig 34312 bp, 31 predicted proteins | sample 1539721 | NCBI WGS metagenome assembly OCVV01 (sample SAMN02144230, study PRJEB22623) | gut metagenome | biome: sheep rumen | host: Ovis aries | place: New Zealand | reverse complement strand
TGGCGCGGGATTCGGGTCAGCTTCAGCTGACATCTTCCAAACCGAATCCCTGCGCATCCTCGCGGAGCGTTTATCTCAGTGGGAGATTGGCCCCCACTGAGACGAGCTTGTCATAACCCGACACTTAAGAAGTGGGGGCTTCTCATACTGAGATAAATGCATTCGGCAATTGCGAAGCAGTAAGGCATAGAAGTTCTTTGCGCGGAAGCCGTTTGAACGTCACACAATTTCTGACCGCACGTCTTCACAATTACCCGAATGCAAAAAAAGCAAAAAAGGAGATTTTTTCATGGATTATACGATTTTGGAACGGAGCACCCTGTTTCGCGGAGTCTCTTCACGGGATCTTCGGTCTTTTCTGGAGTCAGCTCCGCATCATATACAGTGCTACGATAAAGATGAGACTATTTTTCATTTGATGGAAAACGCGGACCGTATCGGGATCATTCTGGAAGGGCGGGTGGAAGCGCAAAAGCTTTTTCCAAACGGGAGCCATGTAAATGTATCCATCCGCAATCCCGGAGATCTGATCGGTCCCGCGGCTGTTTTTTCGACCAGTCACAGATATCCCTGTGATGTGACCGCTGTCGAGCCGGTCACTCTGATGATGTTTCGCAAGGAAGATCTGCTGAAACTTATGCAGAAAGATATTCGTATCATGGAAAATCTGATCACGGAGATCGCTTCCGCCACCTATTTGCTTCAGCAGAGGCTGGAGTTACTCTCCTATAGCGGGATCGCGCAAAAAGCAGCGTTCTTTCTCCTGCTGCGCCAAAGAGAGACGGGAAGCAGCACGATTCAGATCCCGGATTCCATGACCAGATGGGCGTCCATAATGAACGTATCCCGGACGTCACTTCACCGGGAAATAAAAAAGCTGGAGAGTCAGGGTATCATTCAGTGCTCCTCTCATAAGATCAGGATCCTGGATGATACCGCTCTTCAGCAGACTCTGGAAGGCTGAGGCCTTCCGATCAGAGGCAGTGTTTTTATTTTCTGGCAAGTACTGTAAGCCACGGTTTCTTTTTATGATGGTCTGCTTTTATTTTCGAGAATCCGGCCTCTTTTAAAGCTGACTCTATCTCTTCTGCTGTGTGATTCTTCATTCCATCTATGATCTTCTCGAACTTCAGACTTGCAGGGTCAGTTCCGTCGGATTCATTGCAGATCAGGAAATATCCGCCCGGTTTCAGCACCTTCGCCACCTGCGTAAAGCATTGTACAAGATCTGGCCAGAAATAGATGGTCTCGAAAGCTGTCGCCAGATCATAAGCTTCCGCCTCCAGATCCAGCGCAGACACATCTCCCTGCTGCACATCGCACCTTCCGGCTGCGATCATTTCCTGATTATATTTCCTCGCATTCTCCACCGACAGTTCGGAGTAGTCGATTGCTGTGACATGAGCCTTCTCATATTTTTTCAGCAGCTCTCCGGCGTTCCGGCCGCCGCCGCACCCAAGGTCAACGATATTCGCCGGATCCGCTTTCCGCAGGTGATCCATTCCCCAGTCTGCCATCTTTGCATGCCCGTGATTCATTCCCTTCAGCATCATTTTTCCCAGAAAACCCTCCGGCTTGCGCGTCTGGCTCACATAATCCTTGAATAATCCCATTTATCAAGCTCCTTCCTTATACGCATTTCTTTTCTTTCCGCTTAGCATCATTGTCAGCCGCAATTCATTCAAGTCTCGCTCGCGAGACTTGGCGCGGGATTCGGGTCAGCTTCAGCTGACACCTTCCAAACCGAATCCCTGTGCATCCTCGCAGAGCGCTTATCTCAGCGGAAGATTGAATCCCCACTGAGACGAGCCTGTCATAACCCGCCACTTAAGAAGTCGGGGTCTTCTCTCACTGAGATAAGCAACGTCAAAGCGGCTCCAATTCAAAATCGGTTGAAAGTTTCTTATTAAATTACATCGAATAGTTAGAGTTAACTAACTTTTTGCGTTTATTATAACCCTGACGCTGTGATTTTTCAACGGTTTCAATTCGTCAGGGCTTTTTCAGATTTGAATACGGCGGACACTTTCGGGATGCTTTTTATCGTTTGTAGATGGAACTTCTATGACCAACCTCTACAACTATGATCACCAGTTCTTTATCTCTGATATCTGCAAGGATCGGAAAGACTCTTATTATTGATTTTTGCATAAGCCTTTAAAATTTCAAGTTCTTCATCCGGAACACACAAACTGATCATCGACATAATTGCCACCCCCTTTGTAATACGATCGTATTACAAAGGGGCGTTTTGTCAATACTAATCATAATGATATAGATTTCATAATCGTGATCGAATTCCCCACACAGAAACAAACGCAGATTATTCATGTAATATGTATTCTGCCATTGAAGCATAAATCTGCCTGATCACTCCCGGAGATTCCATATATACAAATCCTTTTGAATCCTGCCAGATAACAATACCGTCAATATTCGTATCCTCCAGGACATACCAGTCATCAGGAATTGCTTTTACATGGGGCAGCTTTCTTTTCTCTAATGTGACAGCCACAACATCGCAGCGGGGGATCATCCCAATTCCCGTCAACTCATGACCATTCACAAAGGCCAGTCCGAACACTTGAAGATACCTCAGATAGTCGCCGGCAAAAACAAGACCAAGGGATTTTGACGCAGCGTCTATCTGTTCCCCGGATGCGCCTTTTCCCGCCGTAAAATCATCACTTGTTTTCAGAACGTCAATAATGTTTTTCATATGCTCACCCTGCCATTTTTGCAAAATCCATCCAGAACTGCTTTCTTGTCGCGTTAAAAGCCTGACGATCGATTTCAGATTCCTTTCCAAAGATATTCAGTATAACGGAATTTCCCTGGTGCTCAGCTTCTTTCAGAACAGCCAGCGTTCCGTCTGTGTTTTGATTAACGTGATGCAGCTGATAAGCCATCTCTTTTCCGCTTGATGCATCAATGTATCTTGGCGCATAGCCTTTCGACATAGCCTGAAGATTTGTCATCGTCTCTCCGTTTGGGAAGGTGGTCTTATAATTAAGATCAATATCTCTTATCAATGCGGATCTTCCGCCTATCTGTGATGCTCTGAGCCCGGCCTCTTTATAAACATTATATTCATCAACTGATTTGAATTCCTTAATAACATCAAGAGGATACCCCGATTCTTTCTGGATGGCAGCGGCTTCATTCATGGTCAGCCCATTAAGTGTGGCTCCGTGAAGCGCGACAGCCTCGGAAGCGCCGCCCAGCACAGCTCCGGAAACGGCACCCCATTTGAATCCCTCACTGCCTGCCATTAATCCCGCTTTAAATGCTGCTTCCGGATCATTTGTCTGATACCCGGTCGTTATCGCAGCGGCTGTCCCTCCGATCGCCGCAGATGAAAGTGCAAACATCGTTCCTGTTTTTGCCGCTGCCGCAAAAACCATGCTGACTGCCGGAGCACCGGCGCCTGCAGTCAATACAGAGACCGTCACGCAAAGGAGAATAATGCCTCCCCCTATGGCCACGTTTTTGATGATCCTCTCCGTTGAATCATCATAGACTGTCTCCATTTTTTTTACAGTCGTTTTTCCATTATCATCGAGGGTAAAAACGTACCTGTCTCCCTGAAACTGCTGATCCAGTTCCTCAAGCGTATATCCGAAAAAAATGTTTGCCTGAGAATTATAAGTTAATTCCTCAAGATACTCCTGTGATATATACCTGGCTTCAACCTTTTCCACGAAATATTCATCGCTGTCAAGCGTCTGAACCAGACTGGCATATACATTGTTTTCCACATAACGCAGCAGCTCAGTATCGTCCAGTCCGGAAAATTCCGGTTCTATTTCACTTAGTTCCATTATCTCAGCGGAAACGGCAGATGAGATTTCCTCTAAATCTTTATTATTCTCCGCACTATTTTCCGCTGATGCGGTTTTTTCCTCTGATACGGATGCTGATACCTGCGAGTCTGCCGGTTCAGACGCTGGCGTCTTCGCCGTTGAAGCAGAGGAACAGCCGGATATGATCATCGCGGCACATAGAATTAAAGCTAAAACTTTTTTCATAGTAATGTTCTCTCCTTACTTCTTCCGGCGGCTTCTGAAGAAAAATACGCCTGCAGCGGCAGCCAGAACCGCTGCAATTACCGGAATCATCGGCAGACCGGCATCTTTTTCAGCTTGTTCTTCCGTAACGGTTTCCGGTGTTTCTTCATTCGTTTCCGATTCCGCGATTGCTGCCGGTTCTTTGTTCACTTCTTCCTCACCTGACTTTTTCTCTTCTCCGGACTCTGTTTCGGGGGCTGCCTGCCTGATGGTTCCGTCGTCTTCAATCGTTGCGCCTGCCGCCACTTTTTCCTTGATTTCTGAAATGGGCATGTTATTAACCATATACGCTTTCAGGATGTTATCCGTTCCGACATATATACGTTTTATGGTCGGATCTACATTCTCAAGGTCCCTGTTTGTAATCGTCAGTGTGTATACGCCTTCTTCGGTAAACTCATCGCCATCCGATGCCACGCTGTTAAAGCGGGTATCTTGTGTCAGTCCGTCAAATCCGTCTTTTAATATTTCCCGTTTTATAGTGACCCTCAGGTACCTGGAATTGGCGAAATCAAGCCTGAAACCGTTTTCTGTGAAAGCTCCGCTTGATAACTCCGAACCATTTTCCTTATCGAAAAGGAATATCATGCTGTTTCCGTTCCTTACCGAAAACTTGAAAGAAATCCTGTACTTCGCGGTCTCCGGAAGAATGGATTTCCCGAATATCCTGGTTTTATCAAATTTTACGGTATAGTCTAACGCTGCCTCGTAATCACCTTCTTCTAGCAGATCTACTTTCGTGACCGCATCCGTTGATGCGCTGGCTTCCAGGTAGTTGGTATAAATCTGCGGCTTTTCTTTAGTATTATCCGGATTGGTCTTTCTGATGATCAGTGCGCCCCGTCCGAAATCGGTCGTCTCATTCACTCCGCCCGGAACTCCGAATTCCGAGTCCGATCCCTCTGTGTCCGGAATCACCTTGATCGCACTGTTCTCATAGCATTTATCAATATTCTGCTGCAGCTCAAACCACAGGCTTAATCTGTCCCCATTATTCTTCAGAAAGATAGGATTACCATCTGTATCGTCTTCATAATCAGTAAATCCGCCTACAAAGAACTGCCCTATGTCCCATCCAAAATGTGGATCATCATTGTTCATTATGGCAGATCCGGCATAGCCCTCGCTTTTAGTACGGACCTTTGATCCCAGGTTGCGCCTGTTGTTATTCTCCGGGACAGTAATATCCATCGCGGTCTCATCGTATGCATAAAAGCAATATGCTTCCAGCGTTTTCATATATTCATGTTTTTCGAATTTCGGCGGGAATTTCTGCGCCTTTTGTGTCCTGATCCCGGTCTTATACGCTACAAGCACTCTGTAATAACACCCGTTCACCATCTGGACATCCGTTGTGGCATAAAATTCTTTCAGTCCTTCAGGTTCATCTTTGAATATATTCGTATAAGTCTCGCCCGGAACATTGAACCAGATCTGACCATCTTTTGAAGTCTGAACGATCAACGCGCCCATTTCGACGCTGGAATCCAGTTTTACGCCGTTAACATTTTTACTTTTATCATATATCAGATGTTCTTCATCTTCCGGCGCAGTCAGCAAATGATCATCATACACATATGAAAATTTCAGTGTTCCTCCGCTGACAGAGTATGCCGGCATTCCGTTTTTTTTCGTAACGGTACTGATTCTGCCTGCAATGCTGAATTGCCCTCCGGGTTCTGCGCCGGAAACAGCAGACGAAGATTTATCAGCAGAAGAAATATCGTAACTGCCCTTCCCCTCATACTGATAGACATCAGCTGTGACATATTCCGTTTTGCTTTCAGTCTTCTCCGATTTACTTTCAGTATTTTCCGTTGTATTTTCAGTATTTTCCGTTGTACTTTCAGTGTTCTCCACCGCAAATACCGTCCGGCAATTAAACAAAAACAAACAGCTTATCAGGACTGTCACCATAATTGTCATATACACAGACCTGAACATCCCTCTGAATTTGAGCATCTTTTGTTCCCCTTCCGCAGGCACGTTCCCAACGCGAATCACAGTATACTTATCCATTGTAATCTCTTTTCATATGCGGTAATCACTGCTGATCTGATTTTCTGTCATAGATCACAGGTGGATTCATGAACATACAAATTGGTAATTCCTGACCAAAACTTCCAGCATGTTATTTCTGAACAGTTTAATCATGAAGTGAGAAGTTTTTATTCTCTATTAAAATAATATTATATGGGATACAAAAAACAATGTCAATTTCATGGTGTCGTTAATGAGCGACATGTTTATAGTTTCTTTCTATTTCAATCGCGATCTCTGATCGCGCGCGAGCTGCGCGACGCACTTGTGCGTCTTCCTCTGCGCAGCTCTGCGATCCGCCGGAGGCTCAACTCAGACGGGGGATCGAAACCCTCCACTGAGTCATTTTTGATTCAATACCCACCGCCTATAGGGGGCTTCCCATCTGAGTTGACACCGTCTCCCGGCGGGGATACAATACATTCAAATAAATGTCTTGCAGGCAGCGGTACTAATGAATTTTCAGCGTTTACACTTGAAAATTCAAAGTGCCGGCCGCAAGCCAAAACCTTTACTATGTTATTTTTCATGATGGCGACTGACCTTCATTATGAAGTGGGAAATTCAAGATTCAACAAATACAAATGGGGTGCTTACTATGTTTGAAAAGAAAATAGATATTTTTAAGAAAAGAGACCGTGCCGCCTGGACGGCGATCAGGGACCTCCTGAAGAAGGAGGGCGTCACAGGCGTTAGTGCCGGACATTATCTGCAGGAGACTGTAATGGCGGGCGGATGCGGAGCCAAGCTGGACCCCAGAGATTTCGGTGGAAAGGGAAAGATCGACAGGGATATTTACTATATCCGCGTCAAGAGCAAAGATGTGGAGCGGGTGCAGGAGATCCTCAGGCAGAACGGGATCGTCGCCGGTATCGATGAGGATCTTCTGACGGACGCTGCAAAGAAAAAGCGTCATTCCTATATCTGAGGAGTCATCTCCTGCAAAGTCATCCGTATCAGTTCCGCCGCACCGTCTGCGATGCGGTTCAGCTTCCGGATGCGTACATATTCTTTTCCGTAGATCTGCTGCACGTTTTCCAGATGTGAGGCAGAACCAAAGAAGACCGCGGCAGTGCTGATCCCGGCTTTCCGGAGATCATGCACTGCTTTTTCTGTATCCGAAGCGGCAATGACGCCTTCGTATTCCTTTACGATCCGGCCGGAAGGATCCATGACCGCGGGTATGTCGTCATTGGGGCTGGCGTCTGTAAGGACGATCAGCAGCCGTTCCTTTTCTTTTCCGTCTTCAGTGATCAGAGAACGTACAGCCCGGAAGGCAAGTCCGTCCCGGTTCCAGCCTCCTGAAAAGAATCGCAGAATGTTATCGGAGCCGTTCCGGTCGGCACGTTTCAGCCTCTCCAGAATGGTAATTCCTCTGAAGGTCCGGAATGTTATGACCCGGACCGGTACATGGATCTTCTCCAGACTCTTTGCGATAATGTATGCTTCGGAGGCAATGATCTCCTGCACATTCAGCCTGGACATGGAGGCGTCCAGAAGGAGGGTGACCTCTACGTTTCTTTCGGTCAGCGTTCCCTCGCGGGCAAAAACGGATGGGTCCCGGAAAACCGCGAGACGATATGACTTTTCTGTTATAAGACTTCCGGTCCGGCCTGTTTCCGGCATCCTGCGAAAATATTCCTCAAAAAGCAGATCCAGACGGGCAGAAAGCTCCCGTATGCTTTCGTTGATCAGAAGGGAATTCTCCGAGACAAATCTGCGGTTGATCTTTTCCTGCTCCTTCGCCCGTTTCAGGATCCCGCGAAGCTCAGACGTCCGAATTGCCTTGCCTGTACCGGTATCAGGATCGGCTTCTTTCCTGATTCCGTCTGTAATATGCAGCCTGCAGGCAGCATGAATATCCGTGCAGCAGTCCGCCTCCAGCGCTTTCATCTCCCCCGCAGAATAGGCAGGTCCGCCAAAGGCTGCCTGTATAAATTCCTGATCCGAAGCCGTCGGAAGATGGATCTTCCGGTTTCCTGTGTGGCTCAGGCGAACATTGGTATCCAGATCTCCCATCCCGTCGCCGGTCCGCAGAAACAGTTTCTGCCTGTGAGCGCGGCCTGAACGCCCGGCCAGAGGAAGACCTGAAAGGATGCCCTTTCTCTCTCTGCGCGCCTTCAACTTTGTGATATCAGTCCGGAAATGCTCCTGAAGAATGGCGTTCATCGCCTGCACGATCCCGTCTGCGTCCAGACAGCCGGAGAACCGCAGTCTTTCAGCCAGAGCGCGGCTCCTCTTTCCGCAGGAATAGTCCCGCCCGGACACTTCCGACCAGCGGATCATCTGCTGGTCATACACAGTCATGCTCTGCATCTCCATCTGCTGACGCGACATATTGCTCACGGATCGGAAGTAAGATTTCGCCTTCTCCCTGCGCAGTTCCTCCAGGACCGGACGTTCACTGATCTCCTTCTCATAAACGCAGTTTTCAATTCCCAGCCAGAAAAGATCGTCAAACTCCTCCGCTCTCCTGCTTGCAGAATACCGGAGAACAAAGCCGACGATCACGTCCATATCCAGCCACTTATAGGCAAGTCCGATAATGAGATTGTAATACATATCCGGGCTGCCATCCGGCGCAAACGCCAGAAAGGAAGGTTCGAAGTCATACCTTCCCGCAGCATTCCATATGTAGTTCCTGGCCCTCCGCTCATTTCCCGAATATTGTCTTTTTATCATGTTCTGCCTGCCTTGTATTATTATTCAAGTCTCGCTTCCCGCTTCATGCTGAAAGGGATGTTGGAAATGACATGTGGGAAGATTCAGTTACTTCCCGAAAACAACGTTCCCATCCATATCTGCCGGGATCCTGCTTCCGATGCAGTCCCGGATCAGGGTCTGTTCATATAAGTCAAAAGTTTTGTTCACGATCGTCATCTCCAGAGCCTGCCCGGAGGAAAGTCCCTGCCGGATCAGTTCCAAAGCGTCCAGCATGCCCCGCATATCCACTGCCCGGTCTGAGATCTCTGACTTCTCTGCCTTCCTCGTCAGCTCTCCGAAAAGCTTCACGAACTGACCCGCGATCTTTTCATTGATATCCGGGAATCTTCCGCGCAGAAGACGAAGCATGTTTTCCTCCGTGATCTGCGGCATGGAAATAATGGCAAAACGGGAACTCAGCGCTTCGTTCAGATCACGGGTTCCGGCGTATCCGTAGTTCATGGTGGCGATAAAACGGGATGCGGGCGCCACATGGATCAGGTCATAACCCGCCACATCGATGACCCTTCTGTGGTCGAGTGCCGCATGAAGAACTGCCAGCGACTCGTTCCTTGCCATATTTATCTCATCCAGCACACAGAAGCCGCTGTTTTCTGCGCTCATGCATACCGGCCCTTTCCGGAAAGATACTCTCTCTCCGTCGAAGGTATCTGTTCCGATCAGCCCCGCTGCATCCGTATTGATATGGAAAGATACATTCCATACAGGACGTCCGAAAAGCGCTGCCAGATTCTCACAAAGAAGGTTCTTTCCCGTTGCCTTCGGTCCGGCCAAAAGAAGATTTCTCCCCGACAGAAGGACGGCTATCGCTTCCTCCCAGACCGTTTTTCCGTAATATATGGGCGGATCCTTCGGGATCCTGTCCTCAAACGCAGCGTCTGCCGGGAATTCTTCCCGGAACTTCCTGACCCCTGCCAGAAGGGATCCGTCAACTCCTTCTTCTTCCAGTAATTTGATCAATTCCTGCATATTCATCTCCATTCCGCCGCCTGCGGCTGACGTCACAGCCAGCTGTGAAAGACTTTTTTCACATTACTCTCCTGCTGTTCCAGGCAATTGCCTTCCCTTCTTTACCAGGGAAGGTCATCCTCATAGCCGCACTCCAGGAAAAGCGGCTTGATGGCTGCCACCTCGTCATGCTCCTCCTGCGAGACCCTGACGCTGGAGTTCAGGGCTTTGAGGTCCTCCTTGACAACCTTCAGCGCCTCTTCCATGCTTTCGGCTCTTCCCATCCGGATCGCCTTTTGCATTCTCCGGATCACAATGGGATCCGCATACTGGGCGGGAAGGAAGAAATCCTTTTTTGCCGAAAGGCACTCCCGCGCTGCCCGGACTGCCTCTTTCCAGTAAGCATCGGCTGCAGAAGATGTATTTCCGCCAAAGGGCAGTATCCCGGAAGCTGCCGAATAAAAAATAAACGCGGCTCCGAAAAGGATCCCCCAGAGTCCATAGTTCTTTCCGGAAAAAGCAGTGTAAAGCCCCAGAATGATCCCCGCAGCGCCGATCAGGGCGACCGCCCCCATGATCAGACGGGAGGACGCCGGGATATGATCGATCCTTCGTTTTTCACGGACTGCCCTGCGGAGCCGGTCTGATATTTCCGGATGCTTTTCCAGAAACGCCAGGTCTTCCTCCAGATGTGTCTTTCCGGCTGCGGCAGAGGGCGAAAGGAGCTTCTTCTCTCTGGTTTTTTCTTCCCGGATTTCGGCCATCATCCGTTCTTCCGCCTGTTTTGTATACAGATGGATCTCCGGATGATTGTCCCTGATCCATCGCATCAATGCATCCACATCCTCTTCGATCTTAAAATTGCACTGGCGTGATCTTCCGTCTTTAAGTTCCACGACCAGATACGGGATCGCGCCAAACATGCCCCGGCCCGAAAAACCTCCGGCGCTCATGGCGATCCTTTTGTAGATGCGTTCTATATCTTCATAGCATACGTACAGTCTGCGGTCCAGAAAAAAAGTATTCAGGTACATTGCCTTCCTGCCGAGACCGCAGGGACCTGCTTTTTTACATGTTTTTCTGTCCTTTTTCAGTTCTTTTGCCGTAAGCTCTTTTTTTCCAAATCGTACGGGAAGCATACTCCCACCTTTCCTTATAAGGCAAAAAGGGCGGAGATGATCTCCGCCCGATTTTTGTCTTTAAACGTTCTTTTATGCAGCTTTCGCTTTCTTTGCGCTGCGAAGGAAAATTGCCAGAAACAGGATCGCTGCAATGATACCTGCCGGATAAGCGACCATAACATTGTTGCTCAGTGCAGGGATCATTCCAAGGCACTCCGGCGCCATACAGAAATATGTAATGGATACAGCGCTCATAAATACCGCCGGGACTGCACAGATCAGGTAATTCTTTCCTTCCTTTGCCAGGTACATAGCGCCTGCCCAGAGGACGATCATCGCCAGCGTCTGGTTTGTCCAGCTGAAGTATCTCCAGATAACCGTGTAGCTAAGGATTCCAAGCGTATTACCGAATCCCAGGAATGCACCAACGCCAAGAACAGGGATACAGAGCTTCAGACGGTTTGCGAAGGACTCCTGGTCGATATTAAACCAGTCAGCCAGCGTAAGTCTTGCGGAACGGAAAGCAGTATCACCGGAAGTGATCGGACATGCTACAACGCCGAGCATGGCGAGGATAACGCCAACCGGTCCCATGGTCTTAATACATACATCATAGATCGCTACAGACTGACCGCCATTGAGGATCTCAGCCAGACCGGTGTTCAATCCGCCTGTAACAGCGTACAGAGAACATCCTGCCGCAGCCCATACAAGAGCGATGCAGCCCTCAGCTACCATCGCGCCGTAGAATACAAATCTTCCCTGACGCTCGGACTTCAGACAGCGGGCCATCAGCGGAGACTGCGTAGAATGGAAACCGGAGATCGCGCCGCAGGCAACTGTGATGAACATGAAGCTCCAGACCGGCGTCCCTGCCGGATGCATGCTGTGGAAGTGGCTGAAGATCTCAGGGATCGCGTATCCTTTCATAGGAATACCGATCGCAACGCCGACTGCCATGGCGATCAGGCAGATACCGAATACCGGATAGATCTTTCCAATGATCTTATCGATGGAAATAAATGTCGCGATAAAGTAATAGATCAGAATGATAGCAAGCCATACTGTAGTCTGGGCAAAGGCTCCGCTTACGCCCTTTTCAGTAAGCAGCTTCACGATCAGACCGGCCGGGCCGACTGCAAATACAGTTCCTACCATGATCAGAAGAATAACTGCGAACACACGCATGATCGTCTTCATAACCGGTCCCAGATAGATTCCGATGACCTCGGCAATGGAAGCTCCGTTATTTCTCTCGGAAAGCATACCTGAGAAATAATCGTGAACCGAGCCTGCAAAGATAGTTCCGAAAGTGATCCACAGGAAAACGATCGGTCCCCACAATGCGCCCTGCATTGCTCCGAAAATCGGTCCGAGGCCGGCAATGTTCAGCAGCTGTACCAGAAACAGCTTCCATGCCGGAAGAACGACGTAGTCAACGCCATCATTGATAGCTACTGCCGGCGTCTCGCGGTCATCCGGCGCGAATGTATTATCAACAATCTTGCCGTAAGTAAAGTAACTGCCCACGAGCAACACCAGGCAAATCAGAAAACTTAACATGTCAAATCACCTCCTGTGTATATATTTAAGTTTTCCATCACATATATTTTTACAAAAAATATATAAATTTATTTAAATTTTAATACTGATTATAACAAATGTCAAACGGCAGCGCAGCTGCTTTCCTCTGTGCGGCGTGTGCATCCCCCGGAGGGTTTATGTCACAGGAAATTCACGCAATTTCCTGTGACATAAAAACCCCGGCCTTTCGGCCGAGGTCGGTCACCTCCGGGGGCGGGTTCGTTATCGAATGAGTAACTCAGGCATTCTTAGTGTTGAAAAAAGGAGTTCATCCCGTCCGAAGGCTGTCTGTTTTCATCTGTTGAAACAACAGATCCTGATCGCGAAAGAACGGCTGTCCCATGCAGGTCTTGTCAGTCCGGAAGAGAGAGCTCTTCTTCGTTAAAAACCCCATATGAGATCATCGAACCATCTTTCAATATGTTCAAGGATGCGCGCTGGTGAATGATGACCCCGTTCTCTTTCGCTGTGATTTTCTTAATCGTTTTGCCAAAATAATCCCGAATCGTTCCAAGCGTATCTCCGGCAAAGAACGTATCGCCTGCGTGATACTCAGGATACCAGCAGCCGGTAGATGGCGAGAACCACTCATGCTCAAAGAGTTGTGTCTTGGTATATTCCACATGGCCGCCTTTCAGCATGCCCAGATATTTCATAATATTGATAATATCTGCTTTATCCGAATCTACCTCTTCACGGGAATACATTGAGAGCTGCCCTCTCTCTATGAGCACACTGGGAATGCCGTTAACTGACGCCATGTTATATGCGCCTCCGGTCCTGCAGCGTGACCTGACGATAAATTCTGTATCGACGCATGAAGCCATGCCGGCAGCCTGAACTTCACACCCGGTGCCCCCCACATAATATACATATGGGATCAGTTCTTCATAACCGTCGCCGCTGTGAAGATCAATGTATGCATCGACGTGTCTGATAAATGTGTTAAACAGCATATACGCCAGACGATCAGCGGCTGTACCGTTTTCGTCTCCCGGGAATACCCGGTTAAGATTCTTACCGTCCTCGTATACCATGCTCATCGTCCTGTTTTCAAAGCCTGACCTGTTAGCAACCGGCACAATGATTACCGTTCCTGAAAGCTCTTCCGGATCGATTTCCGAAGAAAGCTCAATAGCCGCCTGTATACCTACATACTCAGCACTGTGTATACCTGCGGTAACAAGCAGCAACGGTCCGGGCTTAGTACCCGTAATAATGATATACGGTACATGGATCTCGGTCCCGTGAACACGAATATGATGTTTTATGATTCTTCCCGGAGCAAGAGCATGTCCTGCGATTCTTCTGATAGCCATGATCAGATAATAACAAATATCATTGTTCCTTTTAAGCCCCATGGGGGGATGATAAATTCACTTAAATGTATTTTTTTTAACAATTTGCTTCTCTGCATCCCCCCATGGGGCTTGTCGATAATATCCGGCTAAACTAAACTGTTAATTAAATCAACCCCGAAAGATGAGACAAAGCAAATGGGCACATTATCTCAGATCCCTTTTCAGAAGGAATCATCCACTATAAAAAACACCGTCACGTCATACTGGACAAAGCGTTCAGGTTCATTTTCCGAGCATAAAAACGATGAAGCTCACAGCTATAAAGCCGCTCTGTGGAGGCGCGAACTCACTGAAAGGCTTCCCGCAGGAGAAAAGCTGAAGATACTCGATGTCGGATGCGGCGCAGGATTTTTCGAAATGGTCCTTGCGCCTCTGGAATACCGGATTACCGGCATAGATCTGACTCCTGAAATGATCTCGAACGCAAGACAGCTCTGCGGCAGACACCATGCAGGGACGGCTGAATTCTATGTGATGGATGCCGAACATCCGGATTTTCCCGATGAACACTTCGACGCCGTCATTTCACGTAATCTTACATGGACACTCCCGCACCCGGAAAAAGCTTACAGAGAATGGCACCGCGTTCTGAAGCCCGGCGGCGTACTCCTCAATTATGACGCGGAATATGCCAAGGGTTTCCATAAGTACGACCAGTCGGAAAATCTGGCTCACAAAAAGGTGGCTGATGTGCTTGTGGAAGAGTGTCACAATATTTATCACATGTTATCTGTCAGCTCGCTGGATCGCCCGAAGTGGGATTTGCAGCTCCTCGAGAGGCTCGGATTCAGCAGTGTAATGGCAGACCGGTCTGCAGGCGACAGGCTGTACGCTGTGAAAGACGAGTTCTACATGCCTGACAGAATGTTTTGCATCAGAGCAGTCAAATAGTTTCCATAAAGTCAACAGTGGAATAATATTCCGTATAAAATACAATTTATTAACTGGAGGTAGCTAAGATGAAAAAGAAACCATTAGTACTGTTCCTTGTGCTATGCATGGTACTGTCCATGGCAGCATGCGGCAGCAAAGAGAACCTGTCAGAGGAAGGCGGCACTTCCGGAGATAATATTCTCAGAACCGCTGCATCCTTTGCATATCCCAGCCTCGATGTACACAAAGAGTATTATGGATGGTACACATCCATCTACGGACTGTCTGAAGCTCTGTTCAGATTTGATGAGAATGCTACAGCTGTTGACTGCCTTGCAGAGGACGCAGTGGCAGACGGAACCACATGGACCATAACACTCAAGGACGGCGTATGCTTCTCAAACGGAGATCCGCTTACGCCAGATATGGTTATAAAGAACATCCAAAGGCTTGCGGAGGTCAATGAGAGATTTGCTTATCTCGGAGACTTTGACTGGAAAGCTGACGGAGATAACAAGATCGTGGTCGATACCGGTGAGGATGTATATCCTATGCTCAAGAACGACCTTGCCAGTCCTGAATGCGGAATGATAGACCTTGACGCGACGAAAGATTATGACAAAGATCCGATCTGTACCGGCCCTTTCGTCATCACAGAGTTCAACCCTGAAGGCGATGTTACAGTAGACCGCAATGATAACTACTGGGGCGGAGATGTCGGGCTCGACGGAGCGGTATTTTACTACATGCAGGAAGACGATCCAAAACTCCTTGCAATGCAGAGCGGCGAGATCGACTGCTATAACAGCGTCTCCTCCGGAGCTCTCGAAGTATACGAGAAAGACCCGGATAAGTACCACGTAGAATCCGTTGCAGGTACCAGATTGCAGTACTACATTCTGAATGAGAACAGACTTGATGACGCCGTAAGAGAAGCCATCAATCTGACGGTAGATAAGGAAGCTATCGCTGACTATCTTAAGGGCACGGTCAGCGCCGCAAACTCACCTTATCCTGACAGCACTGCATACAGCAAGGTCAAAATTCCTGCTGTAGACACGGATAAGGCCAAAAAATTGCTCGAAGACGATGGCTACACTCTGAATTCGGAAGGAATTTATGAGAAAGACGGAAATCCGATCAGACTTAACATTGCCTATTATGCTGCGCGCTCACTCGATACTCTTGCTGTTCTTATGCAGGAGCAGTTAAAAGCGATCGGCATCGATTCTTATCTGACCGTTGAGGAGGATCCGGATTCCACGTACATCGCCACGGCAGACTTTGACATAGCGCTGTACTGCATGATCTCAGATAAATGCGGCGATCCACAGTATTTCATCGACTCAACGCTTGCTGACGGAGCATACTACAATGTAGGAGGTTTTGAAAGTGCCGAGTGCGAAGCTATGATCCAGCAGCTCAAAACTGAAGTGGATCCTGATAAGCGGGCAGATCTCGCCAATAAGATCGTACAGATCGCTATCGACGATAATGCATTCGGATATGTAGGTCTGTTCAACCATACAACTGTAATGAAACCGGGAGTCAGCGGCTTTGCCGAAAAGATCCCGTTTGACTTCTACGGAGTGGACGCTGACACAAAGAAATAAACCAAGAAGTATAAAAATTTATCAGAGGCTTACAACAATGGGTATGAAAAAACAGATTGCGAAGAGAATAGCTGAACTGATTATCATACTGATCGTTCTGAGTTTCCTTACATTTCTACTAATGTATCTGGCACCGGGAGACCCTGCGGAGAAGAGACTTTCTTCGCAGGGCGTTGCCGTTACCAGGGAAGTGCTGCAGGCAGAGCAGGAAAGGATGGGACTGCTCCGTCCGTTTATAGTTCGCTACGGGGAGTGGCTCAGAGGTATCCTGCATGGAGACTGGGGCGTCTCGTTCAAGGATGACCTGCCTGTCGCACCAAAACTGGCTGCCGGACTAAAAAACACGACTATACTCGCACTTTCAAGCCTTATCATTTCGCTTATAGTTTCCGTACCGCTGGGAATAGCTTCCGCTGTAAAGAAGAACAGTCTTCTGGATCACATAGTGAGGCTGCTTTCATTCATCGGCAACGCTCTTCCTAACTTCCTGATTTCCGTACTGCTTATGTACTTCCTTTGCATACAGCTCAATCTTTTCCCTGTAGTAGCTAACGGAAGCATTCAGGGTCTTTGCCTGCCGGCATTATCGCTTGCGATCCCGATGGCCGGAAGGTTCACCCGGCAGATCAGGACAGAGACCATGGCGCAGCTGGAACAGGAATACGTAACAGGGCTTCGTACAAGAGGCGTACGTGAAAAAGATATCCTGATACACAACGTTTTCCATAACGCGTCAGGACACATATTCACGATAGTCGCTCTTCAGACAGGAACACTGATGGGCGGAAGCGTCGTCATCGAGACGATATTTCGATGGCCCGGAATAGGAAAGCTGGTGATGGATTCCATCAATGCCAGAGACTATCCGACGATAATGGGATTCGTGCTCATTATGGGTACGATATATGTAGTGATAAACTTTATTTCCGACGTGCTGTATCATGTGCTGGATCCGAGGGTGTAACAGTGATTCGGGTCCGGATGTGGTCAGCTTAAAGTAAAAAAGCAGTGAAGAAAAAAAAGGCAAAACTCAGAAAAAAAGTAATAATATCTGCGGTATTCGCGGCGATACTTGTACTGATCGCAGCCTTCTCAGGAGCGATAGCACCTAACGATCCGTATGCCACCAATTCCGAGCTGATCAGACATGCTCCGTCAGCTGAATACCTTTTTGGCACCGACAATCTCGGAAGATGCGTCTTTTCACGCGTTCTTATAGGAGCCAGAACAACTATAGCCGCGACCTTTTTGCTTGTAGCTATATCATTTCTGACAGGTATCATCATAGGCATGCTCTGCGGATTCTACGGCGGCGTAATCGATGATATACTCATGCGTATAGCGGACCTTATGCTCGCCTTCCCTCAAATGGTAGTTGCCATTGCTGTCGCAGGTATCCTCGGAGGAGGACTCGGAGGTGCAATGATCGCCCTTGGCATCACAATGTGGACCTCTTTTGCGCGTCTTGCGAGAAGCCACACTTTGTCTATAAAAAATGAACCTTACATTACCGCAGCCAGACTTCAGGGGAAGCGAGGGCCGGAGATAATGATAACGCATATAATGCCGAACATCCTGGAGCCTGTGCTGATAAACGCACTGACCCAGATAGGAACTACGATGATCGGTATTTCCGGACTTTCTTTCCTGGGCCTGGGCGTAGTAGCTCCTCAGGCAGAATGGGGATCGATGATCAGCGAAGCGAGAGCATACATCCAGATCGCTCCATGGGCAGTCCTTTTCCCTGCAGCTGCCACTGTGATAACTATAGTAGTCTTCAACTATCTTGGCGATGCGGTAATGGAATACCGCAAAGCAGAATAGAGGTCCAGCCATGAGTGAATATTTGCTGAAAACAGATAATCTCAGCGCATCATATGGAGATGACGATATCGTAAAAGAAGTGAGCTTTGGAATAACGCCTGGCAAAATAGTATGCATCGTAGGAGAAAGCGGCAGCGGCAAGTCCACGCTGATCAAAGCGATCCACGGCATGAGCGGAACTAAGGTCACAGGCGGACGTATCTTATTTGAGAACAAAGAGATAACTTCCATGACCATTAAGGAGAGGAAACGATTGATGGGCTCGGATATCGGTCTGATACCGCAGGATCCGGGCTCTTCATTCAATCCGATAAGAAAGCTTGGCGCACAGTTCCGGGAAGCACTGGCGGGGCATAATATGATTTACGATGAGGACAGGATAGACGATATGCTAAAAAAGATAGGGCTTTTACAGGGAAAGGCTGTTCTGGGAAGCAGACCGTTTGAACTGTCGGGAGGCATGAATCAGCGAATAGCGATCGCGGCGGCCATGCTCTTCGAGCCCAGACTTCTCCTGTGTGATGAGGCTACAAGCGCTCTGGACGTAACCACTGCCGGAGCAGTGGTAGATGAACTCCTGAAAATACGGGAGTCAAGAGGCTCATCGATACTCCTGGTCACCCACCACCTTGGTATCGCCAGGCGGATGGCTGATAACATAGGAATAATGAAGGACGGCAGGCTGATCGAATACGGAAATACAGAGAAAATATTTAACACGCCTGAAAATGAATACACGAAAAAACTTATACAGGACGTTCCAAGGCTAAAGAAATGAGAATACTATCAGGTAAAGATTTGAATAAAACATATGTAAACCGGAACCGGGAGGTGCGGCCGCTTCAGCATGTGAATTTTGAACTGCATCAGGGGGAGATCCTCGGAATAGTCGGCGAGAGCGGCAGCGGTAAGAGTACCCTTCTAAAGGTGATCAGCGGCATAGAAAAGCCAGACAGCGGAAAGCTCTATCACCTGGAGAATGAGTATACAGGGCAGGGTCCTGAGAAAACCGGCAAGTTCCTCCGGATGATATTTCAGGATGCTTATGGATCCTTTGACCCAAGAATGTCGATGGAAAGATCTCTGAGAGAAGGTTCTGATGAGAGCCGCGAAGAAATCATGAGAGTGATCGGAGAAGTCGGACTTACAGAAGAACTGCTAAGCCGCCGCCCTCGCCATCTATCAGGCGGTCAGTGCCAGAGAATGTCGATAGCAAGGGCCCTTCTGTCTCATGCAGGAGTGCTGCTCTGCGATGAAATAACGAGTGCGCTGGATGTTACGACACAGGCTCAGGTCATAAAACTTCTCCTGGAAATAAGAGACCTGGAAAAGATCTCGATCATTCTCGTTTCACATGACCTTGCACTTGTAAGTATGATCTGCGACCGGATCATGGTCATGAAGGACGGAGTCGTGGTGGAAGAAGGTAAGACCGAAAAAGTAATTGCCGAACCCTCAGATGAATACACCTGCAAACTGCTGGACAGCATTATTGCCGTTTAATAATAAAGAGTGTCTTTTCAGCTGCCGGGACTTCAAGGGCTTACTAAAACTGAAACTATTTATTTCTTTGTAACCACTTTATGCAAATGAATCTAAATAACTCTGCAGCATGTCCGCGAACTGCCCTATATGAATACCATCTACAAACGAGTGATGAGCCTGAATGGAAACAGGCATCAGCGTACGGCCGTTTTTTTCATAATACCTGCCCCAGTCGATCAGCGGCGTCGCGTTGTCCCGCTTCCCGGAGTTGGTGTGAGAAATATGCGTGTACGTTACCCATGGCATCGGAGAGCATTGAAATACATTATTCGCTAGGGGTCCGGTAAAATACTCCTTCTGTTCTTCAGCCGTTTTCGCCGCCAGCGCTGTATATTCAGAAAGATTATCAATAAACGGTACATTAACTACTTTGAACAAGCCGGTTTCCTTTTCTTTTCGTCCTACATCACCGTCCATCTGAACAATCAACAGATCCAGTGCCGGTGATATTGCTGAAAACAGTGCAGGAATCAGCTCCGCGCTTGTTTCACACCAGCGATAAACACCTTTCCATCCATTACCAAATTCGCCCCGCATATCTTGTTCAGGCTGAATATTACGGTAAATATGCCTTTCACCGGTTATCCTGTTAATCGCTGCTTTAAGGACCATCTGATCAATCGGACCTTCACCAACAATGCCTATTACTTTTCTCATATAAGTTCCGGAACACCCCCAAGATAACCATTGATCCAAAGCCGGGAAAGTGACTGCCCTGTTCGTATAAGCTCCTCTGATACCTGAATCCGATTCATAATAATATGTCCATTCTCGTCCCTGTCCGTCACAAACAAGCGGACTCTTTCGTCGCTAATATCCAACCCGTCAAGAACAAGCGGGTTGTGTGTGGTCATAAACACGGTTTTCCCATTTTCAAGAATCAACTTACTGAAAACCTGAGTTATTCGCCGGGCAAGTCTGGGGTTCATTGCATGATCAAAGCTATCAATCCCAAACATTTTCGGCGTGTCCGGATGCATGGCAACGCACAGCATAAACAGGACATAAAGTGCTCCTTCACTGGCATCATACCCTGTAAAAAGAGCAGTATCCTTCAAATAGCGATCCTGAAATTCGACGATACGGCTGGCAGCCGGAACTCCGGGATTCAGGGTGCTTTTTTTCGGCTTCCCTACATGAATATCAGCTGCCCATTCAATCAGCTCCAGCACATCACTCATGTCAAGACTTCCGAACATCAAATCGCCATCTATTACCTTGATCAGGTCATCCATTGCTTCTGCCAGGCGTCCCCCATTCAGACCGATCGGCGAGACTTGAGTAGGATCCGGCACAGTACCACGAAGTGTAAGTGTATCCGGTTGGTATATACCATAATTGCTTATATATTTTGCTGCAGATATATATTCATCAGAAGCAAGGGCCTCGGTTACGCTAAAGTAACCGATTTTATTATTCATCTGCCCCTTGCTGCGGTTGCTTCTTCCAAATACCTGCTTACCGTCTTTTAGTGCGCTTTCTGTATGGTACTTCCACGAATCATCATCCGTAGGTACCGTCAAATGTACTTTATACTGGTAATCATGTGCAATTCTTTTCCAGTCAATCTGGAAATCTACGGTCACAGGTTCCTTTTTGATATCCAAAAACTTGGATTTATAAAGCTGGGAAGCCGACAGACGAATGCCTTTCCTTTGCAGACTATTGCTGTTTACACGGTCGGTCATGGCTGCACTTAATGTACCTATCGCTTCCAGAATCGTAGATTTTCCTGATCCGTTCGCACCGATCAGGACATTTACGTTCCCTGGCTCAAAGCTTACATCAAAAAGAGATTTAAAATTATGAATTGAAATTCAACAAAACCCTTATTTTATTTGGGTTTTTTAATGTTTAGCTATCCCCAAAAACCCAAATTTTCAATTGGCTAACGAGAAACAGTAATGTCTGGTCAAAGCACTATTACCTTATAGCTAACAATACCGTTTCCATCTGAAACATATCTTCGACCAATTACCTTCTGTGTCTCCGCTTATAATCTTCACGGATCGGTTCAAGCAGAGCCGCTTCATCAAACGCCTGTTCCATATCCATTGCCGTCGCTGACATTCTGGCGCAGCTGACCACCTCTGACATCACTTCGTAATTCAGCAGTGTTCCGGCACCGTCATTTTCATAATTAACCGCGCGGCTGGGTTTGATTCCAAATCTGCCGGCCACCTGGATGGCATCCATATTTGCACCCAGGAACAGGAACTCCCAATGATTTTTTTCCTTTTCGTGCTCAACCATCCGGCGGACCTTTTCAAAACTGTAATGCCGGCTGGCATTTTCCATCCCATCTGTTGTAATGATAAAGAGTGTCTTTTCCGGAACATCTTCTTCCCTGGCATATTTATGCACATTTTTAATATGACGGATCGCACCGCCGACCGCGTCCAGAAGCGCTGTACAGCCGCGGACATAATACTGTTTGTCGTTCATCGGCTCTACTTTCCGAATATCTGTCCGGTCATAAAGAACCTCTGTCTGATCATCAAAAAGAACGACGGAAACATACGCCTCCCCTGTTTCCTTTTTCTGCTTTTTCAGGAGACTGTTGAAGCCTCCGATCGTATCGTTCTCCAGACCGGCCATGGATCCACTCCTGTCAATGATAAATACCAGCTCTGTTAAATTTTTCTTCATATCTGTCCTCGCTTTCCGCTGCCGAGGCAGCTCATGTTTTTATTTCCTTATTATGAGGCCAGTATAACAGGCAGGATTAAAAAAACGGTCGCCCCGGAAGCGACCGTTTTTTTCAGTATTATGCCCGCCGTTCAGGCTGTTGATTTCTTTATCTGACACAGATCTTCGACCCATTGCCTCCTCCGGATCACGGCAAGCCAGTCTTCCGGAAATGTGTCATATCCATAATAAAGCCCTGCAAGACCGCCGGCGATCGCGCCGACTGTGTCTGCGTCATCGCCCAGGTTCACAGCTTTCAGTTCACATGATTTAAAATCATTTGTCGTAATAAACGACCATACCGCTGCCTCTATGGTATCTACGACATAGCCGGTGCTGCGGATATCATTTTCCGGAACTTGTGAAAACGATTCCGGATCACGAAGTCTTTTATAATATGCCAGCTCCTTTTCATTCTCAGGATCCTTCTCATAAAAACAGAATCCGCGGTCCAGTCCTTTTTTCAGGCGGTCGATCTGCCCGCCGGCCTCATCAAGGATCGCACATATCATAAAATAATACAGTCCGCAGGCAATCTGACCGCGCAGGTGATTATGCGTCAGCCCTGCCACCTGATGGATCAGCTTTAAAGCCTCGTCGTCCGTCATGCCCTTCTCAGACATCTCATAACAGTATAAGCAGGCCGGCAGGATCCGCATAAGGGAACCATTTCCATTATCCCGCTCCGTTGTTCCGCCGCATTTTGTGATATCGGGATTCTTCAGGTACCGGTGGATTGCGGCCATCGTTCCGTTTCCGATATCAAAGGCTTTTCCAAAGGGCGTATACTCTCCCTTTGTAAGCCACAAGGCAAACCGATACATGATATCCGGAAGATCGATCATTCCTTTCTCACGGATGCTGACAAGCAGAGCAAGTGTCATGCTGCTGTCATCCGTCCACGTTCCTTCCGGCATGTTGTACGTTCCATAGCCTTCCATATCCTCAACCGGTCCGCGGGCCAGTTCCTCTCTGTTTACAAACTGTACCGGGCAGCCAAGGGCGTCACCGATCACAACGCCCATAACACCGTCAAGCCAGATATTCTCCTTCATTTGCCTCACCTTCATTTGCCTCGCCTCCATTACTTTCCGGGTTTCCGCTTATAAGCTTCCCCTGTTTCTATCTCCTTGTTGTGAGGCCAGTATAACAGGCAGGGTAAAAAAAAACGGTCGCTCCGGAAGCGACCGTTAATTTCAGGTTATGATGCAGGGTAAACCGTGCTCTTCAAGCTGGATATCAAGCTCGATCATGTCATAGATCCCATGTTCTATGAAGTAAGAGAAGATAATGTCCGTCTTATCACAGGGAGACAATGCATATCCTGCCCGTGCCAGCAGATCTCTGGATTCATCCAGGTTCAACTTTGCCCCTATACAGAGGCAAAGGGCCGTCAGCTTCTGCGGATGATACTCCGGATTATTCTTGATCTTTGAGAACACCTTCTTATCTACAATAGCTCTCTTATACACATCTGCATTCTTCATACCTTTCTCACTGATCAGATAAAGCAGATACTGCGGGAACGTATCGGACATGTGCGCCATCCGTTCCTCCAGCTTCCGCTCCATATCTTCTATGGCATCATCTTCAGCAAAGAATGCCTCCTTCTCGTCAAACAGGCTGGCTTCATTCAAATACTCAGTTGCTTCAGTATCAGAGTCCTCAGCTTTCGAACGTCCCGGCCGCCGAAATATAGAGTGCAGCAGATTCGGCTTTTTGGATTTCTTTCCTGCAGAAGGTCCGGCCGTGGCTGACGGCAAAGGAGCTTTATTCCTATACACCACAGATTCATCATCTTCCTGCTTCTCCGGAAGACTTCGTCTCCGACGGTCTCCCCCGTATCTGATCTGAGCAGGCGTCTTTTCTTCATCATCGAGTTCTTCTCTGTCGCTCAGGACAGCGGCGTAACAGGCGTCGCCATACTCCTCCTCACGCATTTCCCGTACATAATTCAGATCGATGTAGGCTTCCAGGTCGGGATACAGGTTTCTTCCCATTTTTGTTGCCTTCTCGTCAAAAACGACAAGGTAGATCTGCATATCCGAATTCAGGAGAAATGCGTGTATCTCATCGACAGCGATCCGCATGCCTTCCTCTTTAGGATAGCCAAACCCGCCTGTCGAAATGAGCGGAAATGCGATGGATCGGATCCCCTTTTCCGCTGCCAAAGCAAGACTCTTCCGATAGCAGGACCTTAGCAGTTCTTCCTCCCTGTGCTTTCCATCTATATACAGGGGGCTTACTGCATGAATGATATACTTTGCCGGCAGACAAAATCCGGGCGTGATAAACACATCCCCTTCTTTCACAAAGCCGATGTGCTCCTTACGGTATGCAAGCAGTTCCTCATACCCTGCGGCCATATAAACAGCATGATCACATCCCGGCCCAACAGCCGGATGATCATTGGCCGTGTTCACTATGGCCTCTGTATTCATCTTTGTGATGTCATTTCGGACGATCTTGAATGGCATCGATGTACTCCCTTCCCTCATTTTTCAGGATTTTATTTTTACTCTTTATATTATACTCCCATACTGTATTTTTCTAAAGGGTATGACCTTTTTACAGCTCATCCCATTCCTGCCGGAAAATATCGTTTTCTCCGGCGTTTTCGATCCTGAGCACATCTCCGAGGAAAATTCTCATCCCATCAATCAGGATCGTTTCCGTCACCTCGGCATCTACCTTCCTGCAGATACCCGTGATGGTCCGGTACCGGCCGCGAAGGCCGTATGCTTCATGATTCTCATCATGGCAGGGTTCATAGTACGTGACCGTCACCTGTACCTGGCTGGCCCTGGCCATGCGGCTGTTCCGGGTAAGCCCATGAAGGATCCCAAGCCTCCGGTTCAGCTCCTCCTGATCCTCCTGACTGAGTGAGATCCTGTTCTCATACAGGACTTCCTTCGCCGTCACTGCTTCATTGAAGCCTTTCAGAGCATCAAACGGGGCGAAGATTTTAGCCCGCTTCCCGCGGTCCATGCTCGGATGCCTGATGCGGAACGGATCATAGCGGTCATGCCGCGGTTTGCCTTTTAAGAAGACATCACGATACCGGAAGTTTGCCGGCATTGCCATTAAACCGACTGCTCTCATACATTACACCTCCATTTCTGTACGCAAGGGTGCGCCCGTCCCCAAAGGAAAACAAAACGAGACGACGCTTTCGTTTCTGTGGTGTTATCGTACCAAACATATGTTCGATTCGCAAGGGCAAATCTGTAATTTAAAACGGGCTGTCAGCCGCGGCCGACAACCCGTCAATAAGTGATTTCAATATGCGTGTATCTGCAAACCGGATTTCCAGAATCTTTAATTCGTCCTTCCTGTTTCAGCCGATTATTTCTGTCAGCAGTGTTCCGATATCTCCGTCAATGCAGATACTCCTGTCTTCAATTTTTCCGGGGCAATACGCCTCTCCATAGTTCAGACAGGCATACATGGCTTTATCATTCTTAAGTGTCATCTGCCAGAACGGATATTTGATAATGACCGGTGTATTCGCTCCTACTCCAAGTTCAAGGTAGAGAACACGCATGTCCTCATGTCCCCGCAGAAAATCCGAATAGGCTGCGGAAGCCCGGTGCCACCCCTCATCTTCCACAAAAGAATCATCTGCCCTCAGATTCATGGCGACATCACTTCCGTCGTCCGGACACTTCGGAATCAGCCCGGATGGTATCCTCATGCTTATCTTTCCATCCTGCGGCAGTTGGAACACGCCGGCTTCATCCCTGATAAATCCCTGTGCTTCCATCGCCTTCATGACCCACTCTTCATTATCATAGGTTTTCCTGATTGAGGGATCTACACTCTGGAACAGACCATAATCTCCCTGCGTGTAAAACAGCCTCTTTTTATCAAACCCTGCCCTCTGGAACTGATGATCCACATTCGTTGTAATCACGAAATAATCCTTTTCTTTGACAAGCTCCAGCAGCATTTCATATACAGGCTTCGGTGCTTTCATATAACGGTTGATATAAATATTCCTCGCCCAGTACGCCCACGAAATCTCAGGTTCTAACTGCATCACATAAAAGCCGCCTGAGTACATGTCATGAAATCCATACTGCTCTTCAAAATCAGAAAAATATTTCCGGAAACGCTCTCCTCTGTATGTTAATCCGGCCGATGTGGAAAGTCCTGCTCCGGCGCCGATCACAACAGCATCCGCATCTTCAATCGCTTTTTGAAGCCTGCTGACCTGTTCTTTCCGTGTACCCTTCCCATATGTCATTTTACGGTTAAGATATCCCGCCGCACGCATCCCCATCTGTATAGTTTCCAAATAGCCGTTTGGCTGCTCACGATAAGAGACCTTCATAAATGGCTCTGCCTTTTTCTTTAAAAACATTGAACTTCACCTTCTTTCCACCGCACCCGCCGGACATTTCCACGGATGCATGGAGGTTAATTTCTTATAGTTGACGTTGATGTAACCGCAATAGTTTCATCTCTTGATGGGAATATATCACTCTTTCGATGTAGTGTCAACAGTTACATCAATTTTTTTAAAGAACAAAGTCCATCACTTTTAGACCGAAAAGCAGTTTATGCTTTCTTTTCTCTGAAAATGGTTCTGAAAATGAGTCTTACGAGCGGACCGCAATAAAACATCTGATACAAAATTGCCATCGGGAAATTCATTCCCCAGGTCTGGATCCACATGGCAAAGCTCTTCGTATCTTTGAACAGAATCATAGCGATAAAGCTCATGACGGGGCACATAATGCAGCAGATGCAAATAGAAACAGCATATATGATGACCTGCGGTCTGTCTGTCGGACGTACCACTTTAAAAGCAAGCATCTTTGCGATTTTTCCAACGATAAAGAATTCAAGAACAAATGCGACAGGCGCCATGATCGGAAGTTCATGGAGAGCAAGCAGAAATGTCTGATTGGTCATTCCATGCATTGCGATGGCGACATTGTAAACGATCATTCCATACACCATGATCGTCGCCATGATGATGGTAAATACTGCATCCTGAAATTTGTTTTTAGGCATAAAAAATCCTCCCTTGTGATAATAAACTTCTATGTGTTGTTCGTTATCATCCGGGGAGGAGTGTGCGTTTCCAATTAAACCATATTTTGTATTGCCGCTTCATGATATCATAGATTATTTTTTTATATAATACCTGATTTTGTATTTAAAAAAAACTGAAACAGCGTCAGTCCGCCTGCCCGGTGTTGCTATTCCTTAATACGGGCTTTTAATACCGGCTGAAGAATTCTGCAATCTTTTGAAATGCTTCATAGCTCTCCGGTATATCATGAAGCATGTAAGTATGAAACAATTCCTCCTCGATCGTCAGTTCACAGAGGACACCGCTCTCCTGAAGGCGTACACACATCCGCACCGCTTCGTCCCGCAGGATTTCTTTTCGGCATGCCATGAGATATGTGGGAGGCCAGCCATGCAGATCTGAATGAATCGGAGAAGCGATGGGATCCAGCGGATCAACACCGCAAAAATAGATTGCTTCCATCATCTCCGCAAGATTAAGGTTGACCGCAAGCTCAGTTTCCCGGTTTGTCCGCATACTCTGGGACTGGTAACGACTGTCCACGCTTGGGCTGATCGCACAGACCGCTCCGGGCATTTCAACATGATTCTGCTTAAGCCATGCACACACTGACATGACCAGCATTCCCCCGGCAGACTCTCCTAACAGGACAATGTCTTTCGCGTGATATCCCCGACCGAGCAGTCCCGTATATACAGCGGCACAATCTTCGACTGCGGCAGGCTGGGCGTATTCCGGGCTGAGCCGGTATTCAACGCTCACGGCATTGCGTTTCGTCAGAGCTGCAATGTGGCTGAGCATAAACCGGTCCACAGACGCACTGCCCATACACATACCGCCGCCATGAAAGTGAACAATTATTTTTTCAGATGCGCCTTCAACGGATGTCCACTCTACATCGACGCCACCAATCACGTCACTTTGGAACATGATTCCTTTCGGGTAAGGCCCGTCGGGGACCATCGCCTCAATATCTGCCCGAAACTGTTCCCAGTTTATCTGTTCCCAGTCTACGACCGGTACATAAGTTTTTCTAAGCTGTTCCATGAGTTCTTCGGCTTTTTTACTGATCACGGCTTATTCCTCCATTTTCCTGTTCGATCTCGCGTCAGATCCGGCTGGTGTTTATCAAATCCTGTGCATCTGCACTTTAAAGATTTAAGTCAGCATTCATAGCCGCGACAACGCGCGGTATTGTGTAGTAAATATGGTGAGGCAGGCTCTGTTCCGAAAAAACAAAGGCAAATCTGTTATCCGGGCTGGCAAGTCCGTAGTTGCCTGAAGCGCCATCCCAGCCGAAACTGCCTTTCGGCAAATACATGCCGGCTTTCTTTGCGTCCATAAATGTCCGGAATCCTAATCCATAACCAAAGCCCCAATTTGATTCTTCAGCTGCGAGCTCCTTTAACTGTTCTTCATTTAACTGATTCTCGCGCATCAGATCGATCGTTCTTCTGCCCAGGATCCGCCTGCCCTTATACTCTCCGTAATCAGCGAACATCGCGAACAGTTCACTCATATCTTTAAGCGTCGAACACATTCCGCCGCATGGAAGCGCGATCCCAAATCCGGTCCCCGGAAGGATATCCTCTTTTGTGCCGAATGCATCCGTGCGCCCGGAAGGGAACGCACAGGGATCCGGAGAAAGACCAAACGGTTCAATCAGCTCTGCCGAGACCTTCATCTCAGCGATTTCATCCTCCTGCGTCAGATCATTAGCAAAGCAGGTGTGAGTAAGTCCCAGCGGTTCCCAGACCGCTTCTTTCATATATTCCGTGTAGCTTTTACCGCTCAGCACTTCGATGAGCCTTCCGATCACAGTGAGTGACAGCCCGTATTGCCAGTGCTCGCCCGGGTGAAAACACAGCGGCACAGAAGCGATTCTCTTCACATAGTCCGCCAATGTGTTTTTCTGGCCTTCACGATACCGCCTTTCCATTTCCAGTACGATCTTTCTGAGTTCTTTTTGAACCGGGCCGACTGCCGGATCCTCAAAAAATGAGTGATAAGGGATACCGGACCGCATGGAAAGAAGCTGACGGATCGTAATCGGACTTTTTGCCGGTACCACATCGGCGATGTCGCTCCCGGAGACGCATACCATCGGGTCTTTGAATTCCGGAAGATACTCCGCGATCGGATCCTTCAAGGCGAACATCCCTTTATCATAAAGTGTCATGAATGCAGCACACGTAAAATTCTTTGTCATGGAATGCAGGCGCAGTCTTGTGTCTGCAGTGTACGGCCGTCTGCCGTCCGCTGCTGCCGAACCATAACATTGTTCGTAAATGAACTCTCCTTCATGATAGATCCGAATGCCGCAGCCGAACACGGTCTGTTCATCGACAAATCTTCTCAATACAGTATTTAGATTTTTCCATGATCCATTCATACCTGCACCGCCTCAGTTGTCTTCTGTGCTTTACGTGCTTCAATCTCTTCGACGTAGCGGGGATAATCTTTATCCAGTTTGTAGAAGTAGAAGCATACGATCCAGATCAGCGCCACCACTGCAGGAACGATCATGTAGATAACATTGATTGCATGTACCGTGGCAGCCGGCTGCACTTCAGCCATGCCGTCATAGCCTGCCGCGCTCATTACAAAGCCAAGGAGAGCAGCTCCGATGCCGCTTCCGAGCTTCTGTGCAGCAGCTGTTGCGGTCTGAGTCATTGCAGGGATATTGATGCCTGTTCTCCACTCACCATAAACAACCGTCTCAAATACCATTGCCGCCTGGCAGCAGGCATTCAGACCATAACCGATTCCACGGAGAGCCAGACCGACGATAAAACCGCTGCCGGCTGGGAAAGCAACTCCGATACCTGTTCCGATCAGAAGGAGAACCGCTCCGAAAATGCACAGGTTCCTCTTTGAAAATCCCTTCTTAAACAGTGTCGGCAAAACCAGCATAGGAAGCAGGTTTGGCACCAGGAAGTAAAGCGTCAGGTTTGCCTGCATATTCAGATCATTCAACACATATTTTGCATAGTATACGCCGTCTGTCAGAGTACAAACCTGAACGATCACGCCAAGGAAGAACGTAAAGATAAGCATAAACCAGTACTTGTTCTTAAGCAGAGCCTTCAAGCCTGTCAGGAAGGAAACCGTCTCCCTTACCTCGTCACTTCCGTCAGCCAGCTCTCTTGTATTGGCATAGATGAAAACCATAACGGCTGCAGCAATGGCGCCGAGAATGGCAGCGAACTTGATCCATGCCGCCTGATCGCCGCCAAGCGCCTGAACCCAGCGAAGGGCAAACATCATCAGGACGATCTGCGTAGCGCATGCTACAAAAAGGCGCATCGTTGACATGATCGAACGGCTGGCTCTGTTCTTCGTCAGAAATGTCGGATAGGCTGCCATTGCAGCATTGACAAGCGTATATGCAACTGTTGACGCCAGATTGTAAGAGATAAAAATATAGGCTGCTTTTCCGGCAGGCCCCCAATTCGGCACTGTAAACAGAATGATAAAGGCCAGAGCGAACGGAATTGCCATGCGCAGATACCACGGGCGGCAAACACCTGCCTTGCTCTTTGTGTGATCTACAATATTTCCTGCGACGAGATCACTGATTCCATCCATACAGCGGGAAACCAGAAGAATTGTACCTACAACTGCAGGACTGATACCAATGACATCGGTGTAGAAATACATCAGCAGTGCCATCAGAATCGTAGCCATCGGATTTGTCGCGAATTCACTCATCGCGAACAGTATGTTTGTCTTCGTTGAAGACGGTGCATGAGGATCCATTTTATCTGTCATAATCTTTTCCTTTCTCCCTCCACAAGGTTACTATGTTTTTTTTACGCTATCAGCATAACAAAGACCGCTCCACCCGTATATCGGCGGAGCGGTCAGTTTATCCTGATAATTATCCTGTTAATTGTTTATGGCTTTGTAGCAGGTTGCAAAAGATTATTTTTTTAATATTATTTGGTCATGAATTCAGTATTTTCAGAATGACGATCTGTACCTCATGTGGTTTTAATACACTTTCCGTTATATAACGCGATTCAATCTCAACAGTTTCTACCTCATACTTCGGTTGTGACACGCGCTCCAGATACTGCTTCTCCTCAGCCTTCAGATAAGGCGGCTTGCCCATCGCGATCCAGTTGTCGAAGGAGGAACCATATTCTCTGGTGATCTTATAGCGGCGCACTTCGTATTTTCCTTTTTCCAGACCTTCGATCGTGATATTGAATCTGTGCGTGACGTCCTCGGAAAAGACGGAATAGGCCTTCTCCGGATCCGTCAGTTTACGATAGCGAAGGCAATAAAGTCCGTCGTAATGACAATAGTGATCTATGAGCAGCTGGATTCCCTGTTCATTTTTCGTCGCCATCCATCCCTCTCCGCCGGACACTTTTACATCTCCGAGCATATTCAGAAAGCGCATTGCGTGCCAGCCGCTTTTAGGAATGCCATTGTATGTGAAAAGACCGTATCCTCCATGATAAACACTTCCAAAATCCGATATCTCTTCAAAAAAGTCGGTAAAAGCCCAATACCCGAACGCTTCCGCATCATCATAATTTTCACAAATGTTCTTTGTCAGCCATGCTGCTTTGTAGCAGGTGTCTCCGGAGAGATCCCGCTGCCAGATCGTGGAATTCCACTCCTCTATCCATATTTTCAGGTCAGAAAGATTTTTTTCATTCAGAAGCTTCCGGTAATGAGCCAGTGCCGTTTTCACATAGTGAACATCTTCGCTGAGCACAGCAGGCGATGAAGACTGGGACAATGTAAATTTCCAAAAGTCCTGATCTATATCAATGGAACCGTGCGGAAAGCACTGCGTGCAGATAAAGTCCGGAACGCACCGGTTTTCTTTTACATAGTCAAAAAAGGAACTTAGAATCGTTCTGTTCCAGACATTGAACACAAAGCCGCCAGGTCCTCCGAACGAAAATCTGCGGTCTGTTTCTTTCACACACGAATATGTCGTGTGATAGAGCTTCAGATATTCATCCATCGGCATAATGCCTGCCGCTACACTGTTGATATCGATCGTGGAGAACTTCCAGGAGAGCACCTCTTTCCGACCATAACGTTCGATGAAGTGCTGCAGAAGACCACCGATCAGCGCCCGCCAGTTTTCTTCCCGCTTAAAAGAAGAAATATGTACTTCCATGTCAAATGTATTGGTCGGTTTTGCGGCCAGCGCCCGCGGCATATAGCTGAATTCGATGTAGAGTTTCAGCCCTGCGGAAATCATAAAATCAAGCAAAAGGTCGATCCTTGCAAAATCCAGATGCATCCGGCCTTCCTCGTTCTCGAAATAAACATGCATATCATCATCCAGAATTCCGTGGAACCGGACATATTCAAATCCGATCTCCTTCTGCACCTTGCGGATCTGATCCTGCACTTCCGCGCTTAGTCCGTCCCGGGCATATCCAATATTTAACAGCCGTTTCCAGGTGTGCCTGAGACTGCGGCCCCTTTTCCCTGCATCAATCAGAATGCTGCGATTATCTATCGACACCTCCGGGAACTGTTCCCGCAGATCCTGCATGGGAATATAGTCCAGCAATTCCTGAACTCCGCTGTCCCCCGAAATCAGATGTCCGGGATCCTGCTGATTCGGCTTCGCTGCATGGCTGTTGCGGAACTGTTTCGGCGTCCTGTCAAAGCGCAGTTTAAAATAATGAATAAAGGAGTTGGTGTTCTTGAATCCGTTGCGAAGCGCAATCTGTGTGATGGTGTCATCTGTGCTCACTACATCTCTGACCGCGTTCCGGAGGCGCAGATCAATGAGATATTCTGAAAGAGTGACTCCCATGTTTTTCTTGAAAAAGCGGGAAAGATATCCGACAGAAACAAACTCGTCCGCAGCAATTTTTTCGATCGAAATATCCTCACGCCAGTTTCTATGAATAGAGCGCAGGATTCGATCGCACCGCTCATAGGTATCTCTGTCATTTCGCGTTTTCTCCGGTGCTTCTGAAGAGAGAAAATGTGCAGTCAGATTTCCGAGCATCTGCGAGAGATACGAAATGGCACGAATATTTCCCGCGTCAGAATGCTGAAAACAGAGTTGGAAAATCTGCGCGTAATTTGCCCGGATCGCATCGAATTCCTTATGCGTTCCCGGTGCGCTGTCACGGCTGTAGCAATGCACATAGGGAAGCCTGCTGCCTGCATCCACAATGTGCAGAATATCCTGAGGCACATGCATTACGGCAACACTGCTGTCGGAAGCACAACGGATTTCAAAGCGAAGGAATGGTGTGATGTTTAATAATCCGCCTTTCTCCAGGACATATCTTTTTTTTCGCACAATGATTTCCGTTTCGCCCCGCAGGCCGTAAATCATCAGGAAATCCGAGCAGAACTGCAATTCAAAAGTGGAGGCGTCAATAATGTCGATATTGATATATGCCGTTTTTTCTTTTGATTCCATTTGTCCCTCCAAAAAGGTTTTGTATAATAATACACCTTTCCTGACGGGTCATTCAACTCGGATGGGAAGTCCCCGCCTCTATATGTGGGTATTGAATCAAACTTGACCAAGTGGAGGGTTTCAATCCCCCGTCTGAGCTGAGCCTCCGGCGGATCGCAGAGCTGCGCAGAGGAAGATACATAAGTGCGTCGCGCAACTTGCGCGCGATCAGAGATCGCGATTGAATCTCAACCCCGAACTCTTATTCCCCCATATAACGCCGATGATTGCCGAAGCCGGAGAAGCTCATCAGAACTGTTCACACGACATCTCCGGACTGTAAACAATCATGGTTTAATCTCACCGAACATGAGCTGTGCCAGATGAGATGCGTTTGCACCCCCAATCTGCAGTCCTTCGTAACAATAATGGCAGTAGCACACCACTTTATCGCTGCCGAACTGCCGGCAATACTTCCGCATGATTTTT
>OCVV011320057.1_pt1 | contig 34335 bp, 30 predicted proteins | sample 1539721 | NCBI WGS metagenome assembly OCVV01 (sample SAMN02144230, study PRJEB22623) | gut metagenome | biome: sheep rumen | host: Ovis aries | place: New Zealand | reverse complement strand
AAAATAGCATCGCGAAGCGATACCTTATTCTATTTAACCGTTCTATACCACCTTTTTTGTGCGAGAATCCACCCAAATCTTTATTAGCCCCTATTTATATATTTGATATGATATCTGATATTGAAACCGATATTGCAGCGATGATACGTCCGTTTGCATGCGGACAGGGAGGCGGTGCGCCGATGACAGAACGGAAATGGAATATCATACTGACCGCCGGGATCGGAGCTGCCGTGCTGACCGCTGCGGCGGCCGGACTGCGGACAAAGCCGCAGGCACCTGAGCCGGTCATATATGAGGCGGAACCGCAGACCGCACTGCTGACGGAGGTTACTGAAAAAGAAACCGCTGCTTCGGTATCGGCACAAAGCACAGCAGCCGCGGCACAATCGGAAACGACTGCGGCGGCAGCAGATACCGCGCCGCTGAACCGTGACCTGAATACCGCAACGGCAGAGGAGCTGATGCGCGTGCCGGGTATCGGCGAAACGCTTGCCGCGGCGATCGTGCAGCACCGCGAACAGCTCGGCGGCTTCCGGCGCAGAGATGAGCTGAAGGAGATCTCCGGCATCGGGGACGGCCTGATGCAGGCTGTGATGACGGAGTTTGAGATTCCCGGCGAGCTGCCGCCCGTGCAGGAGGAACCGCCGGCCGAGGAGCCTGCCGAACCGGATATGCCTGATCTGACGGATGCACCGGAAACAACAGAGCCCGTTTTGCAGGGGCCGTTTGAGATGAACGCGGTCACGCGGGAGGAGCTGCTCACGATCCCGGGCATGACAGAAGCGCTCGCGGACGAATATCTTTCGATGCGCGGGCGCCTCAGAGGTTATCAGAATTTCAATGAGCTGCTGCTGGTCACGGGCATGAGCCCGGACTATGCATGGTATACGCTGCGGGACTGGCTGTATCTGGAAGGGCAGTCAGAGCCGTGACGCGGCGGCGGGATAGAAGTCCTCACCGGCGATGCGCCCTTTCTGCCACGCATAGGCACGGCTCTTTCTGGCCGCACAGGCGCCGACCGGCAGATCGGAAAGCAGATTCAGGGTCGGGTCAAGCGCGCAGAGCTCCGCAATACTGAGGACGATCGCATCCTCCTCGGTGTGCTGCCCGCCGCAGACAAATTCCCATGAGTTGTCGCTGAAATGATGACAGCAGAGCGTGACGTCTGCGCCGCTGAGCACATGCGTGCAGGTCAGGACGAGCAGATCAGGCCGCTCGGAAAACGGAAAATGTGCCATAGATTACCTCCGGAAATCGTATTTCTTTCTATATCATACATGAAATCAGGCAAAATTGCAAGTCTGTATACAGAATTGTGATAAAACGGTGACAGCCGGGATTTCGACTTCCGAAAAATAGCACGGAAAAGTCAAGGACTGAGGCGGATTACCGAAAAAAATACAACTAAATCCCAATTTGTAAGAATTCCCATTGCTTTTGTAACCGATTTGTAACAAACTCGAAAAAAATCGTGAAAATACGGTTTCAAAAAGCTAAATCTGCACAAAATCGAGCGCGAGCAGTGCAGCAGAATTCACAAATCTTCCAAATAAGATGACGAATTGATGATTTGCATTGACTTTTGGCGGTTTTTCGTGTATATTTACAGTATGAAAACGTGGTCGGCGTGCGGCACCTGACGGAAGCCTGACACCAGACGGTGCAGAACACGAAGATCATGTTGCATCAGGAGCGAAGCGCATCATTCGCGTGACCGTTCCCGAAGCTGCGCAAAACGCAGCGAAATTTTACGCCTGCGCAGGCAGGTACACAATTTCAAAGCTGCGAGTGCAGCAAATATTTCTTCGCAGCAAAATGAAGGAGGAAACTTACAATGAACAAGCTTAAGAAGTCCCTTGCGCTGATTGCTACTCTGGCAATCGCATCTACTGCTTTCGTCGCTTGCGGCGGTGATTCCAGCTCCAGCACTGCTGATTCCAGCAGCTCCAGCTCCAGCTCTGAGGGCGATTCCAGCTCCGAGGGCGATTCCAGCTCTGAGGGCGATTCCAGCTCCGAGGGCGATTCCAGCTCCGAGGCAGCTCCGGCAGCAGCAAACAAGTTCGGCGATGATGATCCGACTCTGTCCATCCTCTGCTGGACCGACAACGACCTGAAGAACATGATCAAGTGCTTCGCTGACAACACCGACTACACCGAGGATCAGGTGAAGTATGTCAACGTCGGCGGCGGCGGCGAGGAAGCTCGCGACCAGTATGTCACCTACTTCGACGGCGACGGCGATGCTGACCTGTTCGTCCTCGAGGCAGACTGGATTCTGGACTACATCAACAAGGATCAGTACACTGCTCCGCTGACCGATCTGGGCTTCGCAGAGTCCGATTTCGACAACGGCTATGCATATGTTAAGGCAGTCGGCACCAACGCTGACGGCGTGATCAAGGGCTCCTCCTGGCAGGCAACTCCGGGCGGCTATGTTTACAGAACCGACCTCGCTGAGAAGTACCTCGGCGCTAAGACCCCGGATGAGATGCAGGATAAGGTCAAGGACTGGGATACATTCACCGAGTCCGCAAAGACCGTTAAGGAAGCATCTGAGGGCAAGACCGCTATGGCTGATACCCTGGGCGGTATGTGGCAGGTCTGGCAGTACAACAGAAAGTCTGCATGGGTTGACGCTGACTACAACCTCGTCATCGACGACTTCTGCAAGGACTATGCAGAGCTCGCTAAGGAGTACTGGGATAATGGCTATGTGACCAAGGAGTCTCAGTGGTCCACCGGTTGGAACCAGATCATGCAGGATGATTCCACAATGGGCGCATTCCTCTGCACATGGTGCTTCGGTAAGGACGGCACACTGGCTCAGATGGAGGGCAACACCGAGGGTAAGCTCGACGGCCCGACCGCTGGTAAGTTCAACATCACCGCTGGTCCTTCCGGCTGGGCATGGGGCGGTTCCTGGCTCGCAGTTTCTCCGGAGTGCAACACCGGTACAGCAGCTCACGACTTCGTTGAGTTCTTCACCATCAATCCGGATACTATGAAGACCTACGCTCTGTTCTCCGGCGACTTCGTCAACAGCCCGTCTGCTATGAAGGCTATCGTTGATGAGGGCTCCAACAAGAACGACTACCTCGGCGGTCAGGATCAGTTCTCCGTTCTGTACGAGGCTGCTTCCACCATCGACATGAGCAACGTTACCGCTTATGACTCCGTTCTGAAGTCTGCATTCAACAATGCAGTTACCAAGTATGTCAACGGCGATTACAAGGATGTTGACGCAATGCTCGCCGGCTTCAAGGATGACGTCAAGGCAAACGTCGGCGATCTGACTGTTGAGTAATTCAGCACTCTAACGGACCAGATGTCCAAAAAAACAGCATAACCGAATATATACCTATTGGGCTTAATGCCCAATAGGTGTATATTTTCATTTAACGATGTAATTTTCACTAATTTTTTCTTGAAAGGGTGTGCTGAATGGCTACTGCTGCACAAAGGCGGATCAAATCCGTCAGCTATGCAAAGTACGGCTATATATTCATATTGCCGTTCTTCATAGTGTACTTCATTTTCATGCTGTACCCGCTGATCGAGACATTCAGACTCGCATTTTACGGTAATGGCTTTACCGACGTTGTGGCAAAGAAGGGCATCGGAGGCGATAATTTTGTCGGGCTCCAAAACTTCAAGGCGCTCCTGTTCGGCAACTGCGAAGGCAAGTTCTCGAACTTCAATGCAAACCACGATGTCTTCGTCCGCGATTTTAAGAATACGCTGATCATCTGGATCGGCAACTTCGTCCCGCAGATCGCACTGTCCCTGCTGCTTGCGGTCTGGTTCACCGACCTTCGTGTCAAGATGCCCGGCAAGGGCTTCTTCAAGGTCGTTATGTACCTGCCGAATATCATTACAGCGGCATCTGTTGCCGGTCTGTATTTCGCATTGCTCGGCCCGTCCCACTACAGCGTTATCAACCTGCTCCTGAAAACAAAGGAAACAGGCGCTGACCCGGTTCAGTGGCTCGAGATGAACTCCGTCTGGCCTGCGCGTCTGATCATCATGTTCATTCAGGTCTGGATGTGGTTCGGCAATACCATGATCATGCTGATGTCCGGTATCCAGGGTATCAACGAATCCCTGTTTGAAGCCGCCGAGATCGACGGCGCAAGCTCCTCCCAGACCTTCTGGCGCATTACCCTCCCGCTCCTCAAGACCATCATGGTCTATACCCTCCTGACCTCCATGATCGGCGGTCTTCAGATGTTCGATATTCCTTATATGTTGAACAAGGGTACTGATATGAACGGTAAGGGTGTTATCGAAAGCTGTGAAACCGTTGCAGTCTTTATCTACAACAAGTTCCACGGCAACGATTCGACAAAGCTGTACGGTATTTCCGGTGCGGCATCTGTGATCCTGTTCATTATCACCGCGATCCTCGGCGCACTGGTCTTCTATGTCCAGCGCGATAAGGATGCAATCGAAAAGAACAGAAAGCGCAAGCAGGCCATTAAGGAAGCAAAACGCAGAGCGAAAGGAGGCGGGTTCAGCATATGAGCAAAAAGGTTACATATGCCGACGATAAGGGCGGCTACCAGACACATGTGCTGGTCAAATCCATTGCAATTTACATTGTGCTGATTATCCTGACGCTGGTCTGCCTGCTGCCGATCTATCTGCTGTTCGTTCAGGCTACCAGAACCTCCGTTGAGTCCCTCGAGGGCTTTACGCTGATCCCCGGTACCAGCCTGTTCAAGAACTTCGAGACGCTGCGCAGCAAGTCCTCCTACGAGATGTACCGTCCGCTCATCGGTCTGAAGAACTCCATGATCATCGCACTCTGCTGCGCCGGTCTGACTGTTTTCTTCTCCGGCATGACCGCTTACGGCCTCGTTGTGTATGACTTCAAGCTGAAAGGTCCGGCTTTTGTGTTCATCATCGCTGTTATGATGATCCCGACACAGGTCACATCCCTTGGTTTCACCTCGATGCTGACCAGTTTCCACATGCTCAACAGCTACATCCCGCTCATTGTACCTGCGATCGCGGCGCCGGCAATCGTATTCTTCATGCGACAATACATGCTGTCGTCGTTCCCGCTTGATATCATTGAGGCTGCCCGTATCGACGGCTCCAATGAGTTCCGCACATTCCTGACCATTTCCATCCCGATGATGAAGCCGGCTTTCGCTGTTCAGGCGATCTTCGCATTCATCCAGAAGTGGAATGACTACTATACGCAGTCCCTCGTTATCGTCGGCGATAAGGACAAGATGACCCTCCCGATGATGGTTAAGGCTGTTATGAACGTCAAGAATGACGTGGACTACGGTGCAAACAACTTTGCAGTTTTCTTCTCTATCATCCCGGTTGCAGTTGTTTACATCGTCCTCTCCAGATTCATCATCGGCGGTGTCGCTGCCGGCGGTGTCAAGGAGTAATCGCAGACACGCAAAGCACAGTGCCACAAAAACGGCACTGTGCTTTTTTATGGAGGAAATATGACGGACTTTTCTGCGGCGGTTGCGGCCGCGCAGCGGGATGCGGGCGGCAAGGGCATCGGCACGCTCGGTGAGAAAACACTGCACCTCGCCCTCAAATATTTCTTTGCGCCCGACCCGGAAACACATGAGCGCAGAGTCGGCGGCTTTGTTGCGGATGCCGTCACGGAGGACGGGGTGATCGAAATTCAAACGCGGGGGCTTTCCCGCTTAAAGCCCAAGCTCGCGGCGTTTCTGCCGGAATGTCCTGTGACAGTCGTGCATCCGGTCGCGGAAGAAAAATGGCTGCTGCGGGTCGATGAGGCGGGCGAGCTGCTCTCAAAGCGCAGATCGCCCAAGCACGAGAGCATCTATTCAGCGATGCGAGAGCTCTACACCCTGCGCGACAGCCTGCGCAATCCGCGGCTCACGGTCTGTATTTGCAGGCTCAGCGTCGCAGAATATATCCTCGGAAATGACCGCAGGAAGCGCCGGAAGCTCGACCGCATGCCGCTTGCGCTGAACGGGATGCTGATGCTCCGCAGCCCGTCGGATTATGCCGCGCTGCTGCCAGATTCACTGCCGGAGCCGTTTACTGTCCGCGATCTGCGGGAGCTGACCGGGCAGAATGAGATGCTCAGCGGGATTTTCGTGAACCTGCTGGCAAAGGTCGGCTGCGTCGAACCCTGCGGAATGCGCGGACGGCAGAAGCTCTGGACGCGAAGTGAATGTGTCTCCGACGTCATCCGGCGTTGACTTTGAAGCCGCATCGGCACGCGGCGTTCAGGTGATCTGGGCGCTGTCGCTGCCGGGGAAGATGTCGCCCGTCACGGCGGGGGAGATCGTTGCGCGGACGGTGCGTGAGCTGCGCGGGGAAGGGGGCGTCTCGGATGACTGATCTGCACGGCATCCGGCTCGGTTTCGCGCTCTGCGGCTCCTTCTGCAATGCGAGCCGTGCGATGCAGGCTGCAGAGGCCTGTGTGAAGGCCGGCGCGGAGCTCCTGCCGATCGTTTCGGAGCATTTTGCGGAGCTTCGGACGCGCTTCGGTGCGCCGGAGAGCTATCTGGAACCGCTCACTGCGATGAGCGGCGGCAGACTGATCCGCACGATCCAGGAGGCAGAGCCGATCGGCCCCAAAAGCATGACCGATGCACTGGTCGTCTGCCCCTGCACGGGCAATCTCCTTGGCAAGCTCGCAAACGGCATCACAGACAGCACCGTTCCGATGGCGGTGAAGTCGCATCTGCGCGGCGGTAAGCCGGTCATCCTCTGCATCTCGACGAACGACGGACTCTCTGCTTCGGCGCGGAACCTCGGCGATCTGCTCAACCGCCGCCACTACTTCTTTGTGCCGTTCGGGCAGGATGATCCGGAGAAAAAGCCGGCCTCACTGGTCGCGGACTATGCCCTCGTGCCGGAAACCGTTGCGGCGGCACTGAACGGGCGTCAGCTTCAGCCGATGCTCCGTTCATAATTTACGGAAAAACCGGATTTATTCCGTGATTCCCCAAAATCCGACCGAAAACCTGTTGACGAAAGCGAAAAATTCTGCTATAATAAGAACGTATATCGTTTCTGAAATAGAAGGATTTGTTTGAATGAATAAATATAAAACCTTAGCGGTCAATACCGTGGTTTTTGCGATCGGCAACATCGGCTCCAAGCTGGTCGCATTCCTGCTGACGCGGCTCTATACGGCCAACCTCGACGACGCCGGCGCATTCAACACCAAGGAAATCCTTGAAATGTGTGCGAACCTGCTGATCCCGGTCGTCAGCTTCTCGATCACGGACGCGATCATTCGCTACGGGCTTGACAAAAACTACGAGAAGCAGGCGGTGTTCTCGAATGCGGCAGTCGTGCTGATGGGCGGTGCAGGCGGATTCGTCCTGCTGTCGCCGCTGCTGCTGCTGTATAAGGACATCCGCTCCTATGTGGTTTTGCTGGTCGGATATATCATCATTTCCTGCTTCCGGCAGCTCTCGACGCAGTTCGCCAGAGCGCGGAATTACGTGAAGCTGTACGCCGCAGACGGCATTCTCTGCACGTTCACGCTGTTCATCTTCAATGTCATCTTCATCAAATGGCTGGAGCTCGGCGTTACGGGCTTTATGCTCTCGGTTATGTTCTCCGACTTTCTCTCCGGCGTCACCGTCTGGATGCTGGCGCGGCACAGCCGCTATTTCAGCTTCCGGTATGTTGACAAAGAGCTGCTGGAGGTCATGCTCCGCTTTTCGCTCCCGCTGATCCCGACGGCGATCCTCTGGATCATTACCGGCTTCTCTGACCGCATCTTCATCCGGCATATTATGTCGCCGACTGACGCGGGCGTGTACGGCGCCGCGACCAAGATCCCGAACCTGATCTCAATGGTCTCGACCATTTTTTATCAGGCGTGGAATATGAGCGCGATCACCGAGAACAACAAGAAGGGGCGCTCGCGGTTCTATGCGCAGGTCTATGATGCGTATACCTCGATGCTGTTCCTCGCGGCGGGCTTTATCATTGCACTCGATATCCCGTTCTCGCGCTTCCTGATCCCGACAAACAAGGACCCTGCCTACGCAATGGCCTACACCTATACGCCGGTGCTGGTCATCGCCGTGCTGATGATGTGCTTCAATCAGTTCCTTTCCAGCGTCTACACCGTTTCCAAGCAGACGCAGAAAAGCCTGTATTCGAGCCTCGTTGCCGCGATCCTGAACCTCGCGCTCAACGGCATCCTGATCGTGAAATTCGGCGTTCACGGTGCGATCGCCGCGACCTTTATCAGCTATTTTGCGTGCTATCTCATCCGGATCGTCGATACACGGAAGCTCATCCCGTTCTATGTCAACCATACGCGGTTTTATCTGAATCTGGTGCTGCTTTTCATCATGTGCAGGATCATTCACAAGCACCCCGGCTCCTATATCCCGCTGTTCCTGATCCTTGCCGTCATCGTGATCATCAATATCCGCTCACTGATGATGACTGCAAAACGGATCCTGAAGCGCGGATGATAAGATAAATAAACAATCGGAGGTACAAAACAATGGATTTTCGTTCTGTTCTGCTCGCAATGCTCCCCGTCGGTCTGACGCTGATCTCCTATGCGATCGTGCGCGACATGCTCTGGGGCATTCTTCTCGGCAATAAGTCCAAGAAGACCGCACTGCGCCTGAAGGGAGAGGCCAAGGGCTTCAGCCGCTTCTCGCAGCGCTATATGAAGGATCATCTGACCAAGTATCAGAAGGACTATAAGACATGGATGACCGTGAAGCTGCTGCTCGTGATTCTGACAGTGCTTCAGATCGCCGGATTTACGACAATGATCCTCATGGATGTGAAGTTCTGGATCGTTGCGGTCGTCTGCGGTGTGTTTGTCCTGTTCAATATCATTCTGTTTATGATCATGATGACCAAAACTGAAACCTCGACCAACAAGAAGAACACCAAGGGCTCTCCGTGGAAATTTGAGCAGTAAACCCTGCCCGGCAGATGCCGGAATCAGAAAGGAGCGAATGAATCATGTTATTCGATGATGACAATAGAGGCGGTATCCGCGGCATGTTTGATGCAGCCGCAGAGCGCACGGCCGGTGCCATTCAGGGCTCAAAGGCCATGATCGAACGGACGCGCATCCGCGCCCAGCTCAACGATGCCTACCGCAAATACGGCAAGGCAGCCTATGAGGCCTCCGTCAACGGCGTGGACACAATGGAGGAGCTGAACAGGCTCTCGGCCCGTATTTCGGAGCTGCGGCAGGCGCTGCTCGGTCTTGACCGCAGTCTGCAAAAGGGCGGCACGATCACATGCCCCAACTGCGGGCGGCTCAATTCGAGCAATGATTCGTTCTGTCCGACCTGCGGCACGGAGCTTCGATGAAGCCGGCGGCTGAATCGGCCGTGCGAAAAAATCAGCTCATTCCGCTGCATATTACTGGTATGACCGCAGAAGGCAACGGTGTAGGGCACTTCTGCGGTCTTGCGGTTTTTGTGCCGCAGACAGCAGTCGGAGATGAACTGACGGTGCGCATCGTCAAGGTGCAGCGCAGTCTCGCATACGGCATCATCGAAGAAATCATTACCCCCTCACCGGACCGTGTGACGCCGGACTGTCCGGTCTTTCAGAAGTGCGGCGGGTGTGTGTTCCGGCATATTTCCTATGAGGCGGAGTGCCGCATCAAAGCGCAGCTTGTTGCGGACGCTTTTGCGCGCATCGGTCATCTCACACCGAAAGAGATTCTGCCGATGATCGGCGCGGAATCACTGACCGGCTGCCGCAATAAGGCGCAGTACCCCTGCGGTATTTCTCCGGCCGCGGGAAAGCCGTGCTTCGGGTTTTATGCGCCGCGCTCGCACCGGCTCGTTCCGGTGACGGACTGTCTGCTTCAGCCGCCGGTGTTCGGCCGGATTCTGCGGCGCTGTGAGGCGGCACTGGCGACATCTGCGTACAGCGCGGTCATCCCCTACGACGAGCAGACCGGCAGGGGCATCCTGCGGCACCTGTACCTGCGCCGCGGATATCACAGCGGCGAGATCATGGTGTGTTTTGTCGCGGCCTCGGACAAGCCGCAGATCAGAGCGCTGCTGCGAAAGCTCGGCGAACTGCTGATGCAGGAGTACCCGGAGATCCGCTCGGTCATGCTTAATGTGAACGAAAAGCAGACGAATGTCATTCTCGGCAGACGGACAGAGTGCCTCTGCGGCACGGAGCGCATCGCAGACACGCTTTGCGGCGTGCCGGTGTCACTGAGCCCGCAGAGCTTTTATCAGGTCAATACGGCGCAGGCAGAGCGCTTATTTGCAGAGGCAAAGCGCCTTGCGAATCCGCAGCCGCATGAGCTGCTGCTCGACCTCTACTGCGGTGCCGGCGCGATCGGCCTGTCTATGGCGGATGCCGTCGGAAAGGTGATCGGTGTGGAGGTTGTGCCGCAGGCGATCGAGGACGCAAAGCAGAATGCCGCCCGCGCCGGGATCGGCAACGCGGAATTCTACACGGGGGATGCGGGCGAGATCGCTGCCCGCTTTGCCGCGGGGGGTACGCATCCCGACTGCATTGTGCTTGACCCGCCGCGCAAGGGCTGCGATACGGTTACACTCGATGCCTGCCTGCAAATGGAACCCGGCCGCATCGTCATGATCTCCTGCAACCCAGCGACCGCTGCCCGCGATGCCGCCTATCTCTGCAAAAACGGCTATTCCCCCGATGTCCTCCGCCCCGCTGATTTCTTCCCCAGAACCGGGCACGTTGAGTGCGTAGTTTTGATGTCTAGGAAAAAATAGAGAGCATAAGAAAAGTGCCGAAAATTCGGCACTTTTTCTCTTATGTAGAAATGGTGCAAGATAAGTCCAGCTGTTTTTCGCCGTTCTTGGGAATAAGTCCAGTGTCTCCCGGAGATACAGTGCGCTTTGATTTACTAAAAGCACCCGACCTTATGTAGTAACTGGGAACAAATCCGAGCAGTCAGAGCCATTATCCTTCTATTTTATATATTACTTTGAAAGCCTAGCAATTGTGTCGATTATTTCAGATCTAGCCTCTGGAAGAACAACAATTTGAATTTTCAGCTCAGAACGCTGATTTTCTATTTCAAAAAGCTTAATCATTGTTACAATACTTTCCAAGGCAACAGCATTGTTTTCAAATCCCGAGTTGCTCAATGAGTTATTGCTACCAAAAAGTGGAATAGAAACAGTTCTTCCATGATTGGAATTTGATATTTCTTTCAGGAATCCTCTAATCGCTTTAATATAAAAATCATCTGGTTGATTGTTTTTATCACGATCAGTAAACGCCATTAAATAAACTATTTTTGAGTCTTTATTGATTTGGATTGTTTTCCCGTATTGTTGACGTTTAATCGTTCCATCATTATTAATTTCAAGCTTAGAAGCAATCTCGTTTATTAAAGAAGAAATATCATTGGGGTAAAAAGCGTTCACAAACTTTGCTAATAAGGATGTGCTTGATATATAAATTTCATCAGGTATCACATCAAAATTTCGATTTGTGGTTACCGCAAAACATTCTTGTTCAAAAATCGAGCCAAAGCGTAACGAAATATTTGATTTGCCAATGGTGACGATGCTATACTCGTTTTTGACAAATGATCCTACAAAAGGAATAATAAACGCCAGTATAAAACAAGATATAACTATTACTATCGGAACTACTATTGGGCACTGTTCAGGAAATGGAATAATAGCCACTATTCCTATTAACACTGATAACCAACTGAGCCAATAAGAATACCTATGGCAAGCATATTTAATATGATTCATATTGATTTCACCTTAACCGATCAAACGCTTGTTTAATACCTTGATAATTCCAAACAAGTCGTCCGTTTTCATCTCGCTTCATCATAGGAACGTGACATAGCGCAACACTCTTTACAGAATCTATACATTTGCTCTTGTCTACATATGTTGAATTGTAAAGTACAATTATAGGTAGGTTATGTCTAAGCGCATAATCGCATTCAAATTCAACAAAGGATTTGTTTGTCTTATAGATTTCTCTGCAATTTTCGTAACGTTTACAATACATACAATAACCGGCACGCAATGACTTAGTATGTTCTCCAATAATTAGAACAAGACATTTTGAGTAATCCAAGTTTTGTGAGCAGTTCTTTTTGATATTACAGTTATTTGTTTCATCATTTCGACATTGGCTTAATTCATGCGCATCACCAAACGATAGCCCCCAGTATTCACTTTTATTCCATTCATAGAGTTTGTTTACCGCATTTTTGTCATGATCCCAATCTGCAGCAATATATGTTCTGGTTCTGTAAGTCATAATTATCCCTCCATCATTAATTTGTGTGCTTTATTCTTCGATTTCCCACATCAAGTAAACCGCTCTTTATCAAGATAGCGCAGCCATACTGCGCCGCTGGTCATGACCTTGGCTGATGCGCCGGTAAACGGATGCGACGAACAGTCGGAAAACAGAGGCTTGTCTTCGGCATTGGCAGTTACCGGGGCAACTACAAGGCTCAGTTCGTCAACTGCATCTGCTTTCAGAAACGCTCCGTTGATGATACTGCCGCCCTCCAGCATCAGCCGCCTAATGCCGAATATGCTGTAGAGCTTGCAAAGTGCGGTGTGGATGTCAATATCATGCTCACCGGCGAAAATATATGATACATCGATGCTACGGTAATATGCAAGCATCTGCACAGGGGTATCCTCGCTCAGGATTTCTATGATATGGCAGTCGTCGTAACCCTCGTCCTCGTCATGAATCACGCTGTCATTCCAGCCAACACAGCCGTGGCGGTCAAAAGAAACGGCGTAGTAGTGGTGCTTTTGTGCTATATAGTCCTCTTTCGGAATATCCGCATCAGCAAAAGCGGACAGATCAGGCTTGAAACCACCTGTGAAGCTGCTCTCCATCGTCACTCTGCCGCAGGCAAACGCATCACCCTTGAGCTTACGGTTGATCTCGTAGTAATCCTCGGAGACCTGCACACCGATTTCCGATGTCAGAAAGCCGCCGGTCACCTTGCCGTCAAGCGAGGTCACCATGTGGCAGGTAACATACGGACGGATGCCGTGTTGCTTAATCCACTTCTGTGCATAAGAACAGCTTGCAGTCAGTTCTCCTCCTCTGCGGTTGATATCCGATATGGCAAGCTCGATTAGCTTTCCGGCGATACCTTGTCCGCGGTACTCCTCATCGACAACGGTTCGCCGGATATCATAGCTATTGTGAGAGACTTCCGGGAAGGTCACCTTAGCGACTTCTTTTCCGTGGTCATCGACACAGCTGATTTTTGAATGGTAGATTGTGTATTTCATATGGCACCTCATATGATATGCTTGTCCTATGACGGCAATATTGGACTGCGTTCATTATACTCACTTGCTACTCTTATTTTGCTCTTAAGTGATACCGACTATGGCAGCAGTGTTCTCTGTAGCAGCTCGATTCCGTTTTCTTGGCCCCCGCCATCCATTAATGGGCAGACCTTCACACTTATATATAGATAGAAAACCGATGCCCCAAGGGCTCCACTGTGGAATGCTGTGTGTATGAGATGTTGTATATTGTGGGAATTACAGCACTTATGCATTTTAATAGATTATGTAAGCTTAACAAATTCATATAGTTCATTAAGAGTCTGTGGAACATGAACTTCATTTGTTTCGAGCTTGGTTACAATATTCATGTCGTCACCGCACGACTTGATCATATTATCAATATCAGCTTTGATGAATTCTAACGTCTCTTGTAAAGACATAGAGAGAGGCAATTCGATTTCTATGTATGAGGAATCTCTTTCAACATATGCCATGTTGATTACAACAATTGGAGTTTCATTAAGCCCCCAACCGTATGGATCATAATACATAATGTTAAAAAAGCAAATGTGTTCAGCCTGATCACCATACTTTTCTTGAGATGCTTGTGCAGTAGGAATCTGGAGATTGTAGATCAGGTTTACGAACAATTGGTATTTTGTAAAACTACCGAAATCCATATCTTGCAACACACTTGAATATTCATCAGAACTGCGAACAATAGTAATCAAATCATTCACGGAATTGATGGATGAAATATCGACCTCTGTCTCTTCAAATATCTCGATCCCGTTATTGCAACAAGGAGAATAGAAATACACCCCCCATTCTGTTTCAAAAAGAAAAATGCCAAGAGCCTCAAATAGCACTTGTTCCCAATTGGGGTCAATAGCCATCATTTTTTCTTCAAGTTTTACCATTGTTAAACCCTCCTTTTTAGAGACATACTGTGATTGTCTCCATTTGTAATACGCTAAAGCAACAACACTTTGAACAAACAGATAGTACAACCAGATTACGTACATAAGCTTCCATTAGTATGATTATAACACTTTCAATGTTCAAAATATTGATAGGTATCAGTTAAAACATGACATTGTATTTAAGCATGCTGCTTGGTAGAAATTATTATTCCTCTTCTTCGTCCTTTGCTTCCTCCGTCAATTCTTCCAGCCGAACAAACAAGCATTCTCGGAAAAAGTCATTAAAGTAAATGTCCTCCCATAACTCATTACATTGAGGCGCAATTTCTTCTAGTTCATCAAACGCTACAATAGATTCACTAAGTTCTTTAGATGTAAACGTATCATCATTTCCGGATCGAACATAGTATACCGGTTTTGAGGGCGATTCATCTTCACCGTAAATGAATGCAGAACATCCGATGGAACGCGCAACCATGATCATTTGCTCAGCGCTCAGGTTAAATACAACTCCACGGTCTTCACCGTCATTCAAATCAATATAGAAGCCACCAGCATCACTGACAACACAAACAACTTCTCTCTCAGTACAGCCGCTGAAAGAACTGATTAGAGCATAAGACGAAATACAATCGCTTTCCATGCCAAATACTCCATATTTAGAATCAGACATTTGCAATCCTCCTCTCTCACCCTATTTAAAGTGGAATTAAACTTTGATCTTTTTGGCGTCTAGATCTCTGTCGAGAATCTTCTCGAAATAGTGTCTTAACTTAGCTCCTCGTTCACTGAAGAATTGTTCGTTAGGTACCATATAGTTGTTACCGGCAATTGAGACATCAGTATGATATGTTGCAAACAATTTGCTGGTTAATATATTGAGCCAATGTCCAGCACACATGTTTTCATAATAAGACATTGCTTCAGCAAGTGGTTTATTGTCTTTATTATTATTGTTTTCGCTATCGAGTATCATCATGTTTCCTAAAGAATCGATGCATTTTTCCCTAGGTTCATGCGGATCGACGGGTGAAAAGTGCTTTTCCATATTGCTTTGATTAGGCCTTTGAGCTTCCATATGATCTAGCTGAAGCTTGTCAGTTACAAAAGTATAAACCGCTTTGTCGAAAATCAACTCGGTCTCAGAAGAATCAATTTTAGTTTTAAAAAGATTAATAAACAGGATTTTAACCTTTAGATCCGCGGTTGCAGATTTTCCATATTGCCAGCTCTGTGTCCATTCTTGAAATTGTTGAATCATCTTTGAGTATGTCGTAACATCAATAAGAATTCCTGTAGGATTCCATTGTTTAGCATAAATGTTTTGCAATCCCTTTTTTGCGATCTCTCGGGGAATCTCATAGTCCTTACTCAACAAAGCTGATTTCCATAGTTTAAACGCAAGTTCGTGAATATCTCGATACTCTGATCCGTTGGCGTTATGCAGATAGTCATCACGAATTTCCGTGATATATTTCTTAAAGTCAGAAATGCTAACTTCTTTTGTGCCGTTAGCCACCATCTTATTCATAAACTTACGGATAATCATATTCGTTAATGCAGGCATAACGCCGTCAAGCTTCAATGCATTCAAGAGGTGAAATGTCTTATATGTAATCGAAAACTGGGAATTGTTCTCTGCAAAAATACAAGCAGCTGCTGCATTACGCACAGGGATTCTATATTCCTCAATTATAACACGAAGCATCTGATAGATCCGAATATCGTTTAAAGCCTTCGAGAATGCATATTGGTTTGAAGCTAACGAATAGTCGCTTAAATATTTATTTTCTATAATCTCACGATAACGTTCAATTTTGTTGGTGAATGCTGACTCGTCTGCTGTAAGATACAGGGTTCCAAGATAGGATATTAGCTTTGTATGAGCATCAGAAAGATCGCGCGTAAATACCTCGTCACCCCATATCTCGTCAAGTTTTCCAATGTTGAGATCGATAAGGGCATCTGGATCGCCAGAAGTATTGCAATAGGCTTTTAAAAACAGGTTTTTAATTAACTCTAAGTCATCAATTTCCATCGCACGGTCATTTAACACCTCAAATAGTGTATATGCATCTCTTTCATTTCCTGTCATGATAACGCAAAAACGAACATTTTCGATGATTTCCTTCATATACTTGAGTATTTCACGAGTATTCTGAAGTGGTTTCCCTGTTAGTCCAACAAGACTCATTATTGTATTGAACTCATATTTAATAGCATTAGTATATTGTAAAATGTTGGCATTTTTAAGATCGCCCTCACCAATAATATCAAGGCGTGGATTGTCGTCCTTGTAAACAATAACACAAACCTTTGCTAAGGCTTCCTTAAGTGTGGTGTTAAAAGTATTTCTGGAGTAACTTAACGCCAAATGATCCGTTTGTATAAAGCTTTTTTGCAATTTTTGGTATTCATCATAGTATTTTTTTAGATCGGAAAAATCGCGTTCTGGAAGAAAGACTGTCTTTCTATATAACTCTGCAATCTCTGAATAGACCTGGTCTCTCTCAGATTCACCTAGATCATTTAGTGTCTCCATTTTTTCAATAATGGTATCTCGCATTTTCGAGAAGGCAGTAGTATACATGCTACCAAGTAGATTGCTGTAAATTTCATTCAGATCATTTAAAGGTCCATCTAAATTGGAACCCTTAGTGCTTATCAGTTCTTCCACATAAGAACGCTGAATTAAAAACATCAGGTAGTTCAACAAAAACACTGTAGTGACTCGTTGTTGACCATCAATTATGTCATAGCGATTCGGCGTATCCGCATCCTCTACAAGAACTACGGATCCCACAAAATACTCTGCATTAGTATTTTCCTGTTTATTTTTATGGAAATCTTTAAATAGATTAGTGATGCGTTTTTCGTCCCACCGATATGGTCTTTGATAATACGGGATGTTAACATTTAGAGGAACTCTTGCCTTAGTCCCAATACTCATGCACATTTCCAAGATGTTACGAATCTCTGTTCCTTTCAAATCCATAATACTATTCTCCTTTCACAATAGGAATTATAAAACTCATGATTATCACTAATTCAATTTCAGATTTATGTGTTTTCATTACGATTATTTCTGCGTCATGATTCATCTCAATATATAATAATTGAAAAATATACTATGAACCGTTTTCTAACTTACTGTAATAGTCATTTAAAAGGCTTGTAGCTATTCCTGTAATTATATCCACATCATCTTCTGTCAGAACATTGTACATACTATCGTTAAGATAAACCATATCCGTTTTTTTATCATATTGAAAGTACTTTATCAAACAGGAACGACCTAGTGGGTTAAATAAGATCAATCTTTTTATTTCTGAATCTGTGGGAGAGCCTTTTGCGAAGATGCTTGTTTTCTTCTCAACAACAAGTCCCTGTTCTTCTCGTTTTTTGTAGAACGCTTTGAAATATAGTATCATATCTGACATTGGAATCATTTCAGACATAATATCTCTGTCAAAAAAAGCAAGAAACACGAGAGGAAAGTATGAGTACTGCATGCGAGGTTTGGAGAGATCAGTGTAAAACTCTTTTAAAATATACACCCCGTCTTCATTTGCAAATTCTTCCTTGCGGCTTCTATACTTTTGGACACGCTTCTGTAGACGGCACTTTTCTTCCTTTTTATCACCATCTGCTATTTTTGACCCATCAGAATCGGAATACTGATCAATTACATCTTTATCTACTACACGAATGCCCATTTCACTAAGCTCATCATAAACTGCCGAAATCAAGAGTCGAGGTAGTTTGGCCTTTATTAGTATTTTTGATAAATCCCATTCGGTAATATAACCCTTGTCCTTTGATAAATCTTGAATTTCATCTAATATTGGTCCGATTCCTATCATAGCCTTATTCCTCTCCGAGCAGTTTCTTTAAAGAAATGCCCATTTCATTTTTCCAAATGATTTTTCCATTAACGCTATATCCGCATACGAAACATCCTGCCGCCGACGAAGAACCGAAAATAATATTCTCCGTTGTGACATTATTATCAATTATACCTTGATATCTATTCCTGTTTTTTGAAATGATATTATGCGAATTATCAGACACACTGTCTGATAAAATAGCACCTGCATACAGAATAAATTGTCTTTTGCTGAGCATTCTTCCGGTACCATGACAATTGGAAGTCTTGAAGTATAATAAATCCGGAATATAGTCGGCTGATACTGCAGAACTTACACCTTGAGGTTCGGTCTGTGGTGGAGCAACAGCAATTGATTTATTAGTGACGGATGTAATGCCGCTTTTGGAAACAGACTCTGAATCGTTTTCACGTATATCAATCGAAAACTTGCTTAATACGTCTAATAGGTTGTCTATTTCCTTCATAGGGATGCTCAACCTAATCATAGTCAAGGAGATATCACGCTCGGTGATATACCCTTTCTCGGCATATATCTCTGCTATTTCGGGAATAGCATCCTTGTAGGTCATAAAATCACCTTATTCAAATTTACTACATAATTGCAGGAAACTGTCTCTGTCTAAATCAAACGAATGTCTATTCTTCATATCATCGAGAAGGTCAAAAAATCTTGTAAGATAATCCTTTGGAAGTGCATCGCCGCCCATGATTTTGTCGTAGATAATGTCGACACCGCCGCGCACATAACTATTAAAGCGTTCTTCGTCTTCTTTGGTGTTTTGACCTGCAAATGCCTTCTCAACACGTTTCTGCACATCAGGTTCATACTCTTCATCAAGAAGCATGATCGTGCTGAACACATACATAATATCAGGCTTATTACTTACAAGCTGTCCAACAAACACCTTACGTTCCTTGTCGTTTTGCTTATCTACCGCAGGTCGCCTTTGATAAAGAAATCCGACTATTGGAGCTAACATAAGCAAATCAACGGTACGAGGAAGAATCCTATCGCCGTTATCATTGTACGGCTCTGATAATTTAATCGCTTTCTCGGCATGGCTGCCTTGAAATCTGTATTCAGAATCAAACATTTAGTCCCTCCTTAATCGCAGTCTCCACTGAGGTCTTCTTCACGAATGTATAAGCACTGCCTGTCTTATCAAACATATGCTTGTGAGCAATCTCACCGTCTGTATCCTTGATAAAGATAATCACTTGCTCGCAGATCTCCGGAATTGTCTCGCAAACGGTTTGGATACGTTTTTTGTCAAACGATGAGAGGGGAGCATCCATGACAAGAGGGTAAGCCTCGGAAGACATCTTCTTTTTATCATCATCCTTATCCTTTTCAAAATCCTTGGCGGTCTGGATAACACCGACAATAAATGCAAAAACTACGGAAATACTTTGTGCTGTTGATGTTTCAACTGAATCATTCAGGTTATCTACATCATTTACACGAGTAGTAATATTATACTTATCATCAATCTCAAGTGTCAGATCCGCCGAGTAGATCTTGTAGAATAGCTCGTTAATTATATTTTGAAGATATGAGCGAACTTCTTGCTCCTGTACATCATATTCTTTTTTGAGCAACTCATACAGTGCATCGGCATAACTCTTATAAAGCAGGATTCTACGATTATTTTCACTCAAAGCAGCTATTCTGTCACGTTCTGTCTCTCTATCACCAATTTCCTTTGATAAATCGCTTTCTTTGATTTTTAAATCCGTCAATTCTTTCTCATTCTTCTGAATAGCATTCTCTAAAGAATGAAGTTTCTTTCTCAGTGCCTCAATATCCTGCATTTGATCAAGCTGCATCTCAAGGTTTTCAATTTCGTCATAGATTTCTTCCAACCGATCACTGGACTGGTCAATTTCACGGAGCTGATCGCAGACATACTCATAAAGATCCTGTGAATTATTGATACGGGTACGACTTTCAGTGATGTAACTATCCACCATATTGCCCACTGATTTTGGTGGAATGTAATCAAGCAGCATTTTGAGTTCCTGTTCCGCTTCGGAGTTTTCAACTATTTCTGCTCCACATAAACATCTTCTGTGCTTAAGCAGGAAAGCTATTGTTTTATCGTTAATAAACGGCACAGTCTTCTCGGAATAATCTGATGATGCAAGCATACTCACCGCATCTGCTGTCAGTCGCTGTATAAAGAAATTAAGATAATTTTTGCCGAAATAGCTGAAAACGGTTGCAGTAGTACTGTCGATTTTAGATGTCAGCCTGTCGCGTTCTTCTTCGAGTTTCTTTTTCTGCAGCATGAGCGATTCACTGTTTTTATTACGTTCAATCTGTGCGATCAGGGAGTCACGCTCCTCTGAATACTTAGGCTTTTCACTTTCCAGCTCTGCAATACGTGATTGACATTCTGCCAGCTTCCGCTCAAGTTCTTCAATTTCGCTGTTGATTTCTGTAAGTTTATTATTACCAACATCACTGAAATCACTTGTCAGCTTAGCATAGACAGTGCTCTTATTTTTCTTGGTGTTTCCGCTTTTGGGATCATGATCGAGATGTCTCAATGCGTTAACATAAGTATCTAAGCCAAGTATTCTGCGAACAGCAGCGGCAAATTCATCACTCTTACCCGATTGAATTTCATCACCGATACGCTCAACACGTTCACCGTCAAAAAGGAAATATTTAGACAGGTCTTCGGGAAGAATACCATCAATTTTCCGCTTGATCATTCCATCATGAATAATGGTTTTAGTTTGCCCGTCTGATTCAAGGTAAGAAAGTTTGCATTCTCCACCCTTTGCCTTAACGGTTCTTCCATCCGACTGCATTTGATAGGTCATTGTACGACGCAGAGTGTATTCAACGCTTCCGTGAGTAAACACCAATTCTACAAAAGTGTCATATTTCTGACCAATCTGCATTTCCGGTTTACTCGCCTTCGAGAAAATATCCTCGTCCTTAAAGGCGGTTTTATTGTAAAGGCACCATGTGAACGCTTGTTCTAGTGATGTTTTGCCAGTTCCGTTTTCCCCCATGATTATGGTGACGTTTTTTTGGGAATCAGTTGAAAAAGTAATCGTTACCCTATCCTTGAACTGGCGAAAATTCTGTAAGGTTATTTGCTTGAATAACATTCCGTTTCCTCCTTGATGATCTCAATGATCCGATCTGCCATTTCCGAATCGTTTCGTTCACTCGTCTGAAGATTACTCTTTTCCGCCACTAATACCTTATAGGCAATAAGATTCAGCGTTTCCTCATTTATCATCTGCTCATTCATCGTAATCAAACTCCTCATCATAGCCGAAGTCCTCCGGCAAGCCATATTCTTCACGTATCTCATCAAGCACCTTGGTACTCTCTAAATAATTATCTGCAAGTTTTGCAAATTCGTGTGCTCTTGCAATTTCGTTCTTCACCATCGCAAGAGAGTTTTTACGTTCGTCATCAGACAGGTAGTACGCAGACCCCAAATATGTCGGCAGTGTTATAAAGTCGAATATCTCCGCATACTTTTTCCCGGGCGCTAACCTCAACACACGTCCTCTGCGCTGTATATATTCTTTTGGATTAGTCGTACTTGCCAAAATAAAAGCTGTAGTAATACTTGGAATATTAACGCCTTCATCAAGGCACTTGATTGCTACTAATGCCTGAAGATTGTCACCGTTCATAAATTCTTGTTTCAGAATTTCTCGCTGTTCCATATCTTCTGATGAGGTGAATCTTGCGACTTTCATACCTAATCCATTGCCGAGTAGGTCTGTAACCGCCTCTATCTGTCGAACATCATCCTCCGAGATTTCACTTTTTTCCTTTGTATAGTCGTGTAAAGACGTAGCACCACAGTAAACTAAGATATGATACTTATCGATATACCCAGCAATATGCTGTCGTAGTGTATCTATCTTGTTTTCAGCACCTGCGACTATTCTTGCGCGTTTCATCGCCAGGATCTTGCCCTTGGCGGTCAGTCTTGTTTTTCCGCTCTTGGTCTTTTCAAGGCATTTTCCCATAGCCTTTGTTAATGAGATATAATTTTCCAATTCATCTAAGGTCAAAGACACAATGATAGGATAATACTTGTAACGTGTCAGTTTTTTTTCGTTGATTGCACGCTCTAAATCGTAGCTAATACACTTTTCTCCAAAATAGTCATACAGCTTTCTTGTCCCTTCACTGTCTCCATGACGCTCCAAGGTTGCCGACAATGCTAGACGATATTTGAAATTTGGGTTTAACAGTCTACTCAGATACGCTGCACCGAAGTTGTGTGCTTCGTCAACCACCAGAAGGCAATTCCCGTAAATACGGTTTAATACATTCTGCGTCTTTTCAAGAGCGTATGTAGCATTTGTGCAGATAAAGCAGAAAAACTCTTTTTCCTTAGCCTGTATCTTTTGGTTGCGAATCGCATTTTCCAATGCTTTCAACCAATTTTTTTGAGGAGACTGACTGAAACCTATAATCGGCTTAATATTGAATTTTTCAATATCCTCTACCCACTGTTCGACAAGATGCTGATATGGGCATACGATTATAACTGCTAATTTACCGTTCAGATCATCAGAAAGCCTTGTGATCGCACCAAGCCCAGTTAGCGTTTTACCTGTACCTGTTGCCATATCAAATATGCCGTTATAGGAGTTCTCAGCCCATTTTTGAATGGCTTCTTCTTGATAATCGTATAGTAATAGATCAAGAGGACGACACGGAAGATGGGGCATGACCTTTCTCTTATGCACATCTGAAAGCCTAGGCGGAAACTTCGTTTGAAAAGAATTATAGTCTATCTTTTCACGCAAGTATTTCTTTATAAATTCATCTGATAATTCCGGAAAATCAATAATTTCTATACCCGATTCGTTATTATTCCAAATTGAAAGGAAAGCATTTTTCTTTACTTTGGCGCGTTCTTTCTCATATTCATTCGCCCAGGAACGAAATACATCAATTGTTTCATAGTTCAGATTAAGTGCATTATTTGTTTCATTCATTGAGCCAGAAAAAGCTACCATATCTCCTAAATCGTCACTGATAATCCCCAGCTTTTCATGATACAATCCAATACTCCCGACATTTTCGCATACAGCTATCTTTATACTCAGTATGCCGTCTGCAATCATATTAGCCAGTAAATTTAATCTCTCAATTTCAAATGCGTTCTTTGGAGTTTGCATATTAGCAATTACAACATCTTTGATACATTCTTCACGTCGCTTATAACCCTCTTGTATTGCTTCAAAGTCTTCTTCACTTAAAATTGGAGATGCAACAAGACGTATACTACCTCCGTTTTTGGCTAAACTCTCAACACCATATGAAATGCTAGCAAGAACTGTTGATGAGAAAAAACCGACAGCACGGTCATATTGCTTGCTTTCGCATAAAGAGGGAACGATAAACTCCCTTGCTATGTCCTGCTTCAGCGAGCGATATTCAATTTCAATTTTCAGATCTCTTAACGGCATATCCTCACCCGCCTAACTGTTTTCCTGTATATAATCCAATGCCTGTGTTAGCATTTCGAAATCATAATCACTGTTAAAATAGCTAACGCTAAATCTCACTGTACCTGTCGGAAATGTACCGATAAACTTATGCGCGTAAGGAGCACAATGCAGTCCACTGCGAAATGCGATATGCTGCTCGCTCAGAACCTGCCCAATCTCATCACTACTATACTGATCAAATAAGCAAGAAACTAAACCTATCTGTTCTTCAGCGTGTAATATACGAATATTGTCGTACTGTGTTAGAAGTTCTATTAAGCGCCTTTTATTTTCTTGCTCCCGGCCGTAGATATTTGGAATTCCCATTTCAAGAAGCCATTTTACAGAAGCATTAAGGCCAGCGATTGCTATGGAGCTATGGCTTCCTGCTTCAAAGCGCTCGGGCGAAGAAACTGGCATTTCCTGATTAGCGGATTCAATTCCTGTTCCGCCATAAATCAAAGGAGGGAGATGCTCAGGATACTGACAAATAAAACCTGAAATACCAAGTGGACCATAGAGCGTTTTGTGACCAGCGAACACTACATAATCAAAATCAGAACTACTGATATCCGTATCAATCAGTCCTGCCGTTTGACACATATCTGCCACAGTAACCGCGCTAAAATGTTTAGCAAGAGAGAAAATGTCTTGAATCGGCGCTACCGCCCCTGTAACATTGCTCGCATGACTAATGACAACACAGTGTGGCGGTTCTTTCTGAAATTGCATTTGGATTGCTTTCAGGTCATATCTGAGGGTATCTTGATTGACAAATAACTGAATAACATTAATACTCTTCTCTTTAGATAGCTGATGCAATGTTCTAGTAACCGCATTATGTTCAAATGGGGAAATATATACAGTACCGCCATCTGGAATAATGTGTGAAGTTAGGATTATATTCAGAGCTTCTGTTGCTGTATTGGTAAACACAACTTTCTTATTTGAGCAGTGGAAAAGCTGCAATAGTAATTCTCTTGTTTCATCAGCAACATAAGAGGCTCTAGCGGACAACAAATGCTGTCCACGCCCCATACTTACACCATAGTTACGAGCACAATCATCCATAGCCTGATAGACTGCCTCCGGCTTTGGAAATGAAGTTGCTGCATTATCAAAATAAGCGATGTGTTCCTGCACAATAATCCCTCACATTAGCACAGGCTCTCTAAAATCTCAAATAGAACCTGTCTTTTTTCTTGTTCGGAAATAGACTGTCCCATATCCGAAATAGCACCAGTAATGTCTCTGTAAAGCAATTCAGCTCTTCTGCTGTACTCTACACGGTCAAAGCTCTTGATTTCTTCTTCACCATTTTCGTTAACAGTAACAATCTTATACTGCTTTCCTTTTACGTCTTGACGCTGTTCGGCAGTCGAATCAAAGTCTTCCACCGTGTTTTTAAACTGCTGCAAGGAGGTTATGAACTGTTCGAGAATAGAATTGTTCCAATCATCAATTCTCAGTCCAGTAACAGCTTTTGCTATCCTCTCTGCAAACATGTGCTCATCGTTTGTTACTGTTGAAATAAGTTTTAGTACGGCATTTTCATTGTTAGCAAAGAGATTCTGCTTAGTATTCTTTGATAAGCTCTCATACCATTCAGTAAGAAGGTTCTTCAAAGACATCCCTGCGGTAGCTCCAAATATACTGCTGATTTCTTTGATAACACGCTTAATCAGTTCATACTTCGCCTGATCAAGTTCTTGCTTACAGCTTTTAATTTGATCAGAAACAGTTTCACTTGCAAGCGTTTCATCAAAAGCATTAGGAAGTTGAATGATCAAGTAGTCTCTTGCGTTGCTTTTTGCAGCTTTTAGCAGATGGAAGAATGCCTTGTGCTTTTTAGATATGGATTTATCATTAGCATATCTCCTCTGCATTTCTCTTGCACACTTAGGTAGAGCGAGATACCAACGATCCATAGCACTCACGATATAAGAGAAGCTATTCAGAGAGCGTTCCTTTTCAATGATATGATCCGTAAAGAGCTCGTCTAAAGCGGATAAATAGTCTTTCTTATCCTGATCCCAATCTTCCATAAGGACAGAGAAGATTTCCGGCTTTTCATTGATACTGTTCAAAGTGTCGGAGTTTATTTTCACTTCTACTCCGTAAGACTTTATAATCAAGTCTTTCTTCATTTCATGGAGAACAACTGCAATATAGACAGGTACGGCACCCTTCTTCATTCCGATGCCATACTGATGATCTACAAGCTGAGTATAGAGATCTCCCAGAGAGCGTTCTCCTTCAATAGCTGTTGATTGGAAGAAAGTACGAATCACCTCAAGTACATAGCGAATACTTTCTTCTGCGTTTTCAGCTGAAAATGAAGCTGTTTTCTCATCTTGCTGCAAAACCCCTGTTTGAATCAAAGTGCTTCGCATGAAAGAGACATCCTGGCCGGTTCCGGTCAATCCGAGATTCGGCTGTATCTCATCGTTCTCCAAAATAGCAGTTGTCAGTTTAGAGCGATTTGTTATCGCTACGCCCGGAAGTTTGTCTTTATTGATACTTTCATTGTTTACGATTGGTGTATGCGGATACACCTGGTCGCATATATCGGACAGTAACTCTGTCAACTTTGATTTTCTAGTGATATGATATTCGTTTGAGCCATAATAATAAATCGCATGACCAAGTTCAGGTTTTGTATACTGAGTGATATATTGGAAGATAACCGTTTCGAGGTCATCTATTATCATATCAAACTCACTACGCAGAACAGCATCCTCATATCCGCAATTGTCGCGCAGTTCTTTCGCAGCCAGATAACGGTAGACTGCATCTCGGATGGTGCTGTATGTAGTCGGAACAATTACAATGCTCCGACTATCGGAGATTTGAAATTTTGCCTCTTTTAAGGCTTTCCTGAGATCACTTTCAGATTCAAAAATAACCGCATAAACACAGCCGCTTGCTCCTGCTTTTGTTTCTGGAAGCATGTTTTTCCGCAAATTCTGGTATCTAATGAATTTGAATTCAAAATAACGTGTGATACACTTTTCTTCATTATGTTTGACGGGATAAAGAAAACTGTTTCCAGCGCACATATTCAGTGCGGACTCAAAATCAAAAGACTCACGAAGTTGAGATACCTTATTATCAAGAACATAATTGATATCGGTTCCGCTTGATTCCTTCAGGCATAAGAAGTTCGTGCTATTCTTTCTGTATACAATATACTTCTGGTTGATCAACTCATCTATTTTCTGAGTGATTTCTTTTCGATCATATGAAACACAGTAGATATTGCAAATTGTTTCAATGGTTGGAGCTACACGCTCAAACTGCTGAACACAATAGATAATTGCAATCGTTTTAATAATTCTTGCATCTAGACTATCTTCATCGACCTGATTCAATAAACGAGCTGCAAGGATGTAGATCTTGTGTAACTCAGAAGATTTGAGTTCTTTTCTAAGTTCTAACTCAAAGTAATCAAACAACCGGTCAGGAGTAACAATTGGATAATCGTCTTCAGCTCCCAAAACAAACTCTTTTAGAGTGTTCTTCTGATTAGATGTGAGGAAAGTGAAAAGCGTTCTTTCATTCTGAGCGATTCGCTCTGATAAACGCGGCAGCAAGAATGTTGTGATTGGATGGAGGGGGTAGCATTCGTTAACTACAAGCGTATCTTTGCCAGAGAGGTAATTATCCTGCTCGGCTGTCTGAAGCAGCTCGGCAAACACAGCAGCGTGCTGCTTATGATAATCTGACCATCCCTTTTTCTTATTTATTGTGGAAGAAATGATCTCGTACATCTGATGAAAATTATTGCTCAGTACAAGATGCTCGAAACGTCCAGAGATTCCGCGCCATCCATCGACCTTGTCTTTCGGTAAACCATCGTCAATATAGTTGGCAATATCCTTATGGCAAATGAGCATTAAATGTAGCTGTTGGCTTGATTCACGGTCGCATTTTTCTGCGAAATCTTGAAGCAGCTTCATTTCACTTTCTGTTGTCCTGGAGATACTTGTCTCCAGATACTTGCCAAATTCATCATAGACGACATACATACCGCTATAGCCTTTTGCCTTCAGAGCGGTATTGACCTTGTCATATACATCAACTACATTTGCATTCACAAACGGATTAAAAATACTTCCGGCTGTTAGTTGCGGATGCATCTCAGCGAATGACTGATACGCTTCTTCATCATTTGTGGTCAATTTCCGAATAAATTGATCCACTTCTAGGTTTAGCATCGAGGAAAATCTCTGAAAAGTATCAGGATATTCTGTTCTCCAGCGTTCAATCGTTTCAATGGCAGCCGAGAAATGGGTCTCGGGCATGATATCATCTAACTCATAATTATGCAGTGCCTGCTGTAATGCCTGTAAAAACGAGTGAGATAGATTGCCACTGTTTCCGTTGATGATAACAGGCAGCAGCCTTTTTTTACTGGATATGTAGTTTTCGATTCTCTGGGCACTCTCGGAGTCGAGTTTACGAATCTTTTTTATAAGTTTTTTGAATTTATCCGCGTCTTTGTTGTAGAGTACAGCAAGCGCAACTAACACAATGTGTGACTTGCCTCTTCCATACGCTCCTGTCAATATTTTTGCTCGTTCAACGCGTCCACTATCTGTATTTTCAAGTATGCTGTTGATCACACTCAAAGCTGACGATGTTGGAATAAATCCAGAGATCTTGGATTCATCATTAAAGTCATATTCAATATTAACAGATGATTGAAATCCTGACGCTATACTTATTATATCTTTCAGCATACTTTTACCTCTGGTTTCCGTTTAATTCACTATAGTATTGTTTTACACATTCCTCCGGGGTCAAATCAGTCAAGATCCGAATTACATCAAGTCCGGCAGTACGCACAACCTTGATATATCCAGCACTCTCAAGCTGATAAAGAATGTGAAGCAGACTAAGTGTATCGAGCAGAAAAATCTTTCCGATACTGTTAGTTGAATTTTGAAGAAGTGAGATTTTAACTTCCTTCTGATCTCCGATTTGTTTGAGAATCGCAAATAATGCGATCATCTCGGGAATATTCTCATTTTTAGGTGTGCATTTCCTATAGATACGATTCCCCTGTGTTGTAGCAACGTAACTTACAAGTCCAAGCTCTGTCAATGGACACTCGATGTTGTTTTCAGGATCAATGTCGTCACCGGAATTCCTTTTGCCTGGATAATAAGTGTTAATAATACATTTAAAGTCGTCACTGATTGCTCTGGAACTAGGCATGGTTTCGCCGTCTTGCATCGTGATAAACTTCCGGAGTGATTTATAAAAATCATCTTCCGAAAACTCTTGCATTTGGAACTCATTAAAGAAAAGATACCATGAAGTGGCATCATCAATATTTGTAGCGAGTCCATAGTGAACAAGCCACAGAGATCCAGTCTCCTCAAAATAAGGATCATTATTGTATATGATCTCACCGATCGGTGTGAGTGATTGTGTACGCTTTCCGGAATTGGGTTCGACTGTTAATCCGGTGGCCTGAAGCCAGTAGCGCAGTGATTTCACCATATTCGCACCAATGCCAAGAACATCCATTGGGTTATTCTCTTTGCTAATAAAAACATCTGGGGCCTTTTGGATATTGCGAAGCCCTTTATTCAGCCAACCTTTACGAATGGCGAAAGTATCATGCGCTCTGAATTTCATTTCTTCGATCCTTCTTTGGTTTTTAAGTATTTATCCATCATGCATCCGCCATCAAGATACTTTGCGGTCACACACATCTTACAGCGTTTGCATTTTGTTTCGTCAATGTGATAAGAATCCCCAATAATGGAGATTGCTCCGAATCTGCAAAGAGATTCGCATTTTAAGCACTTTCTGCAGGCATTGAATTTTCTGACCTGATAACCGACCATTCGCTGTAGGTCGTCATGACTTGCTACATTCATCGTTTTCACTTTAACTGAAAACTCATAGTCCGCTTGCTGAAAAGGTTGAACCGAGAGAATCGGTACGTTTGTACGAGCATCAAGAACTATGACTTCATGTACAAGTTTTCGTCCCAATTCTTTGGATACGATACCGAAAGGGGTCAGCATATTCAGGAATTCGTCATCCATCGGTCTGTTTAATCGATATATTTTTGCGTGTTCCTCCGAGGTGCAGTTTGTGAAACGTATTTTGACATCCTCTGCTGCCTTGACTCCGTTTCCGCCTTGACGCGCCTTCCATTTACCAGTATCGACATACACTTCAGGGTCGGGTTTGCCAATGCGGACTGCAAACTGAATAAGGAAGTCTCGCCACCGCTTATACTTTTCGGGCATATATATTGAAGACAGAAATTGTGCTCTTAAATTATTGTTTGGGCAGCACCAACATCCAACGCGGTCATACCCGAGACGATACGCTTCATTGAAATCAATCTGCTCCGTTAAAATGTACAGCCAGATATCAATATCCTTCCAATAAAAAATAGGGGTTGCTACGGTCTGTTTCTGAATTTTAACAGATTCCGCATCATCCTCAACTCGATTATACTTGCTTCGTGCCGTTGATTCATCTCGCCGGATACCATAAAAGGTCAGGATTTTAGTGTCTCTGTAATATCTTGTAAGGACACGAGTAATTGGTCCTGTTTTAAACATTGAACAGCACCAGCGCATCATTCTAGCAGGTGGTCCTATATCCTCACATACCGACATGAAGTCTTGCTCATTATTCTTGGCGGTCTTAAAAATCGCTAAAGGATGATTGTCTCGAAAACGATTTGCATACTCTATTGTCAACGGGAACTCCAATGTTGTGTTTCCGAATATATGAACAAGGCTCGGGTTTTGCAGTGCTTTAGTGACCAAGTCAGCAGTTACTGTTGAATCCTTTCCTCCAGAAAACGAAAGGACTATGTTCTCTATTGGGAATTTCGAAGCCTGTTCCTGTATGAACTGATGTGCTTCGTTTACGATCTCGTAAAAGCGAGTGGAGTTGACGCGTATAAATCGTTCTATAAATTGGTTGAAAACATCATACTTATTCTGATCGCGGTATTCCTGCAACTTTGATAATAAGTATTCAGGAGTGTGTTTTGAATACATCCTTGATGTCAATGAAATGGATTTGCCATCAATATAATAACGACTATTATTCGCCCATACGGAGCATTCCTTATATGCTAACGGCTTATCAAGCATTAGCTCCAATAATAAACGCTCTTCTGGAAAAACTACGCGAATATCTGCTGCAAGGTACTTTGCCTTGCCATTACAAAGTGGGCACCGCTCTTTGTCTGCATCATTTCGGTTACGAATAATTGGTGTTTTGCATTCGACACACCAGAATACCTCCGTCGGAACAACTGCTTCTGTTTTGCTTCCGCACAGTTCACAAACATCTAAGTGTGTTTCGTGCTGGCAGTTTTCACACCACATTATTTTTCACCACCAATCTTCTTATTTTTCCTGTTTTATCGCAGAACGTACCCAAGCCGAATATGCTTCCTTCACATCAACAGGAGATACAATCTCCATCTCATTAGGAAACTGCGTAAGCCATCCCCAGAAAGTCGGGCTGATCTGTACTTCTACAGATGCTGTAAACTTTGAGCCGGACTTCTTAATGCTGATTTCCTCTCCGAATTTATTAAAAATTACGCCGATAAGACTTTCATCAAAGGAAAGACGGATTTTACGAATCTTACCACCATACATTTTAAAGACTTGCTTTGGATAATTAGCTATGGTTTTTGATGCCTTCTTCGCCTCTTTGGAAATGCTTTCATCGGTTTCGGAAATATCAGCTATTCGGTCAATCCGGAACACTTTTACATTGTTTTCGTATTCAGGCTCTGGATGATAACACATCAGATAATAATTGCCATCATCGCAGATCATGGCGAGTGGCTCTTCTTTGTAAAGTTGATTATTATGACGATAAACTCGCTCAGCCGAAGCATTCAAATCATAATATCGAAATGTTATGCGATGCTCGTTTTCAATAGCGCGTTCAAGGCATTCCGTAATGAAATAGATATCAGCATTTGAATGCTTTACCACATTAAACCTGACAGCGTTTCTCTTCAATAAGTGTGTTGATTCACTGCCTCCGAGTGAGGCAATCTTATTAAGAAGCTCTTCTGTTTTATCTTTGGGTATGAACTTTGAATTCTGTATAGCATCCATGATGATCTTCAGTTCAGGTAGATCAAATTTTCTCTCCTGAACCCAATAAACCATGTCATGCCCACGACGGCGATTAAGAATAGAATAGCCATTGCTCTGCATCGCGTCTATGTCTCCATAAATAGTGCGCCTATCGCATTTGATGCCGAGCTTGCTCAGTTCCAAAATGATATCCTGAGTACTGAGCGGGTGCTGCTCATCCGACTTCCAGTTCAGTATTTCCCAAATCTTTAACAATTTGATTTTCTGGACTTTTGTTTCCGCCATAGGCTCACCTCCATCGTGTTTTTATACATATTCTATTATAGCACGGTAGACGAATTTTGTCAACCCGTGCAGAGTACAATTTTACGGACTTCGGAGCTGTATTATACAAAAAAGCGCACAATGTGATAGAATACAAATCACATTGTGCGTATGAAAATATCCGTTTACCACCTGATAATATACTTAGAGTAGCATTGGCAGAGAATAGCCAATTTGTATAGCCAAATTAGACCGATTATAACAGAATATAAATACACTTATCTATTCGATATCATCCACCAAATCCCCGGATATATCCCTAATCTTATCCATCTCGAGCTCCATATAGCTCTTGCTAGCTCCTACGGTCTTGAAAAGCTGTATCTTCCGTCCGACAGTGTCAATCTTCCTGACGCGCTCAGTCATCGTGACATAGGAGCCGCCGACCTTGGCTATATCCGCTATAAAGTACGTAAACTTTAGAACAGGATGGTGGTCGTTCTTCAATGCATCCGCGATCAGGCTTATTTTCTGGTTCAGCACTTCCATCTCAGATTCGGTCAGTTCCTGAAAACTGCCGACCTCTCGTGCTTCTTCGCCGACCATATCTTCGTAGCCTGCCAGAGCGTTGAAGGATGAGAACTGCGCAGCCCTCTCGTAAGCGGACATCGGTGTCCGTGTGGGTGACTGCCAATGCGGCAGCCTGATGATGTCTGCATAGACGACTCTTGCATCAGGTTCATTGCTTTTTATCCCTTTTGCCATCCTTCTTCACCTCCGAAGCCTCGGCTCTATGTCCGCCGATCTGTCCGTTTCGTTCTATCGTAGTGCCGCCTTCCATCAGGTTCATGCCCCTCAAAACAGCGTTTTTGCCAAATCTGCCTTGCAGCTGTAATGTTGCACGCTGCAGAGCACGCTCACGTTCTTCCTTGCGCTTTTTCTCCGTCTTCTGACGTTCCACCTCTTCATAGTCCACAAAGAGCTCAAGCTGAACAGGAGCGTCATCGTCTGGGATATTGTTCTCATATATCAGGTTACAGGCGCAGATGTTGATTCGACGCACCATAAGATCGGGATCAATGATTCTGTCATAAAGCTGCATCATGCACTCAGCGATCGCAGAAGTAGAAGATGTCCAGCTTTCGAGGTTTCCCGTACCGTGCGCATGCTTCGGAACAGGTCTGCCGTAGTGATCCTTGTGAACGACTCCGTTGTATCGCTTTCCTGTTGATGTGACCTTGTATTCATCTTCTTTGGGTGTTCTGCCCCTGCGGACAAGTTGTAACGAAGTCCGGTCGTAGCCGATGGTTAACGTCAGCTTCTTTGTAACAACGTACTTTCTGACCATATCCAGCACAAGCAGCTCCGTCATTTCCCGGACGATCAGCCTTGCAAGTTCTGCGGTATACGGCTCTTTCAGCACTTGTCCGGAAGAAAGCGAGTTTGTGGAAGGTCTGTAGGACTTGATCGTTGCGATCTCTGTCGGCTCCCAGCCCCATGCATGGTCGATCACGATTTCAGCCTTCACGCCAAGTGCCTTATATAGCAGATCTTCGTTTATCGTACTCAGTCGTGCGATATCACCCATGGTATAGCAGTTCAGCGCCGCAACACGGGCTGCGGTTCCGCCGCCAAGCCCCCAGAAATCCGTCAGGGGCGTGTGGCACCAGAGCAACTCTCTGTATTTCATTTCGTCAAGCTCTGCAATGCGGACACCGTCCTTATCAGCAGGAACGTGTTTTGCTACGATATCCATAGCGACCTTGGCAAGGTAGAGGTTTGTTCCGATTCCCGCAGTCGCGGTAATGCCGGTCTCATACAGCACCTCCCGGATCATCGTCATGGCAAGCTCATGTGCCGTCATGTGGTAGGTGCTTAGATATCCGGTCGCATCGATGAAGCACTCGTCAATGCTGTATACATGGATATCCTCCGGAGAGATATACCGCATATAGATTGAAAAAATCTTCGTGCTGATCTCCTCATACAGCCGCATGCGTGGCGGCGCTATGATGTATGACAGTTCCAATGACGGATCAGCGGCAAGTGCCTCTGCATCAAAAGAGGCGGAACTGAAATGATACTTGCCGTTCTCGTCCCTCGGCAGCAATTTCCGGTGGAAAGCCTCGTTAAACCGCTTCTGGTTGATTTCCTTGACAGCCTGCACGACCTCGAACAGTCGGGCGCGTCCGGAAATACCATAGGCTTTCAGCGAGGGCGTAACCGCCAGACAGATGGTTTTCTCGGTTCGGGATTCGTCTGCGACAACGAGATTTGTTGTCAGAGCATCAAAATGCCTGTCAACGCACTCGACCGAGGCGTAAAATGACTTCAGATCAATAGCGATATAAACCTTGTTCATAACCTACGCCCCCTATGTTCTTTGCTTACTGTATCACGACCGGACACTCCACATACCATCTGCCGACACT
>OCVV012891915.1_pt1 | contig 34337 bp, 24 predicted proteins | sample 1539721 | NCBI WGS metagenome assembly OCVV01 (sample SAMN02144230, study PRJEB22623) | gut metagenome | biome: sheep rumen | host: Ovis aries | place: New Zealand | reverse complement strand
TTTATTTAAAATCCTCATGCGTTGATTTGGATTTCGCCTTTTTGAGGCGGTCTGCCGAATTTGGATGACACATACAAAATGAACCTGCGATATTTAAATCGTGTTTTAAGTTTGTTTCACCTTATTTGCTTGGAAATACGAATTTGGGTGATACACACCGAATTTCCGATTATATAGGACTCACATCAAACATATATAATGGCTATTCACTCATCAGGCAGAAAAAGAGGCTGCGAAAAAATGATTATCTCATTTTTTCACAACCCCTTTTCTTTATAATCAATCCCCTATTTAATTGTAATCATTAAGGATCTATATTATATGCGAAACCTTATAGTTCCACCAGATCTGCTAGTTCATAGATTAGCTTCTCCGTCTTCTCCCAGCCCAAGCATGGGTCAGTAATGGACTTGCCATAGATTCCTTCGCCGATCTTCTGGGCACCGTCCTCGATATAGGACTCAATCATCAGTCCGCGAACCAGACGATTCACATCCTTAGAGATGTGGCAGCTATGCATGACATCCTTAGCGATTCGTACCTGCTCTAAGTACTGCTTACCAGAATTATTATGATTGCAGTCCACAATGACTGCCGGATTCACCAGCTCTGGATGCGCCTGGTAAGAATCCCACACATTATGGAGATCCTCGTAGTGATAGTTGGCGTGACTTCGACCGAACTTATCCACGTAGCCGCGAAGGATACAGTGGGCATATGGATTACCTGTCGTCTGCACTTCCCACCCACGATAGATGAAGGTATGTGGATTCTGTGCTGCGATAACAGAATTCATCATAACAGAGATATCACCACCTGTTGGATTCTTCATTCCAGCCGGGATTCCCACGCCGCTGGCGGTCAGTCTATGCTCCTGATTCTCTACAGACCTGGCACCGATGGCCACATAGGATAGGAGATCCGACAGGTAACGATGGTTCACAGGATAGAGCATCTCGTCTGCGCAGGTGAATCCAGTCTCCTCTACCACCTTGGTGTGAAGAGAGCGAATGGCAATCAGTCCTGCCAGCATGTCTTCTCCCTTGGTAGGATCCGGCTGGGATGCGATACCCTTGTAACCAATTCCTGTAGTGCGTGGCTTATTCGTATAGACACGAGGAATGATGTAGATACGATCTGACACCTTTTCCTGAACTGCTTTCAGGCGATGCATATAGTCTAGAACTGCCGCTTCATTATCTGCAGAACATGGTCCAATGATTAAGATGAGACGATTGTCCTCACCAGTGAAGAGTTTCTGGATCTCACGATCCCTTCTCTCCTTCAGTTCCATTACTTCCTTACTAAGAGGAAACTGCTCCTTGATCTCCTTTGGAATCGGAAGTTTTCTCTTGAATTCCATCTGCATTTCCATACGTCCACTCTTCCTATAACTCTAGTAATCTTTTTCTCTTTTCCTTTGGCCGAATTCGCTTTTTATACTCTCATTTCTCTCGGGCACTTTAACACGTTAACGTGTGTTGTTATTAATATAACGAACTATCCAAGGAAATGCAAGTGATTTCTCTCAGTTCATTATACGAAAGGGCCAGCATACTTCACATCTGAGCAACGAAAGGGCCAGCATACTTCACATCCGAACCACGAAAAACCAGAATTCCTCCTGGAGGTACAGCCTTCGCCTCAGCCTTCCAAGCGTAGAGGATATCGACTTCTTCCATAGACATCGGATTCATTTCTCCATTGGAATCCGCCTTCTCCTCCACCCCCTGAATATAGGATCGAACAGACTCCATAGAGATTACTTCCTCTCCTGCATTTAAGAGAACCCAGATTTCACCACGCCGGATCAGCACCCCTCGATTCACACCAAGGTCACAGAGTTCCACCCCATTACGACGTAGGTCTACATTTCCTCTGCGAAGAGCTAAGAGGCGACGAACCTCTGGGTAGAATGGATTATCCTCCACACGATTCCAGGGCATAGGGCAGCGATTGTCCGGGTCCTCATCTCCCAAAAGGGCTAGTTCTGTGCCATAGAAGATGCTTGGTGATCCAGGCATGGTCATAAGAAGCGTCACTTCCTGCAGGAAATAGTCAGGATTCTCTCCGCACTTACTAAAGGCACGGGAGATATCATGCGTATCCAGAAAGTTCAGTCCCACCTCATTCATCTGCTCTGGATAGAGGGAATAGGTGCGGTTCAGGTCGTAGTAGAGGTCCTGAGTAGTCTCTTCATTCCCTGGCATATAGAAGTTACGACAGGCATCTAAGAATGGATAATTCATTACACTATCGTACTCATCTCCTCGCATCCAGCGAATAGCGTCCAGCCAGATTTCACCGCAGAGATAGACATCAGGCTTCACAGCCTTCAGTTCCCGGCGGAGATTCTTAAGGAAGCAGTGAGAGATCTCATCCCCCACATCGAATCGGATGCCATCCACCTGATAGGTCTCCACCCAGTGCTTACAGAGGTCTATAAGATAGCGCTGGACCTCTGGATTGTTGGTATTCAGTTTTGGCATACCAGCCACGAAGGCGAAGGAATAGTAGCGTCCGTCATAGGTCGAATGGTCCCCTGTATCCACCGGCTCCTGATTCACATAGAACCAGTCATAATAAGGAGACGCACTGCCCTTCTCCACCACATCCTGCCATGGAGCAAAGCCCGTTCCAGAGTGATTAAAGACCGCATCCAGCATAATCCGCATCCCCTTGTCATGGGCCAGGCGAATTAGTTCCATAAGATCCTCTCTGCTGCCGAAGTCTGGATCCACCTCATAATAATCATAGGTATTGTACTTATGATTGGAAGAGGACTTCCAAATCGGGGTGAGATAGAGCCCGTTCACTCCTAAGTCCTCTAGATAGTCTAAGTGCTCAATGATTCCACGGAGATTCCCTCCATAGAAGTCTGACCAGTGAGGGTGGGCATTGTCCCAAGGCATCCTCTGATGCTCCCCTGTCCAGTCGTAGTCTCTGGCCCCATTGGATCCGATGGCAAAGCGGTCCGGCATAATCTGGTACCAGATAGTGTCTCTCGCCCACTCTGGCACACGAGGGATATCCCCATCATTTAGCCAGGGGAACTTATAGAAGTTCTTCCGGCGAGTAGTAGTAAGGAACTCTTCCTCAGAGTAGAGTCGATCCTCTGTGAGATAGTAGCGCTCCTCCCCGAAGTGGATGCGGAAGTAGTACTGCTCTCTCTTATACTTAGGGCATAGTTTCCCACTCCATGTAATCTCTTGGGGAAATGTAAACCGCTCTATCATCTCCTGGCTTACCCCCTCCCAATGGTCCAATTGAGACGCGCCTCCCATAAAGGGATCTCCATGGATAATCTCCACTCGATCAATCTCTCTTCCGGTATGTAGACGGATCTCAATCCAATTTTCATCTATTGCATAACAATCTGTATCCGCACTTCTATGGCGAATCGCTGCAGTGTTGGCATGTTTTATCTCTGTCATAAAATTCAGCCTCCTAGTACTCTGTAATGCTTAATCTAAGGCTAACACATGTCTCTTCGAAAGTGATGCGAAAATACTCTGTACTTCATCGGGTACATTATGACATTTTCACAAAAGTGTAGCCCAAAAACTGTGAAACTTCATATATGACCAACGGTCATTTATGTTATACTACTTGAGTGTGAAAACAGATTCGCATTATAATGTAGGAATCGAAATACTATTTTATATCAGACAGGAATAACACAGATGAAAATGATTCGCAAAATCTATCTCAATGATTTAAAAAATCTACTACGGAGTTTCTTCGTGCTCGTAATCATCGGAGGTGTCTGCATCCTCCCAGCCCTCTATGCGTGGCTGAATATCTATTCGAACTGGGATCCATATGGCAACACCCAGAATATCACCCTTGCAGCCGTGTCCGAGGATACGGATTACGTCACAAAGGATGGAGTGAAGTCCAATGTAGGTAATCAGATCCTCTCTAGCCTGAAGGAGAATAAGAAGATTCACTGGGTATTTCCTAGCAGTAAGGATGCTGCCATCAAGGGCGTACGGTCTGGTAAGTACTATGGTGCCCTGGTGGTTCCTAAGGACTTCACCTATTCTATGTATAATGTCTTCATCGAGGATGTCTCTCGGCCATCCATCACCTTCTATCAGAATCAGAAGAAGAATCCAGTTGCGAATAAGATTACAGATACTGTAGCAGAGACCGTTCTCACCAATGTGAATAATCAGTTCATCGAAGTGATGACCCAAACCGTATTCAAGGATGCCAATAGCTTCGCCAATGACCTCAAGGCCCAGGGTGGCGTGGATAGTATCATCGAGAAGATGGAAGATATGAATCAGTCTCTGAAGGATTATGAGACCATGATTGATCGAGTAATCCAGAGCAATCAGACCCTGACTAACGCTCTCAAGTCCGCAGACCGTGATGTAGAAGAGAAGGCAGCACAGGCAGATCAGGAATCTAGTAATCTAAAGGACTCCGCTGGTTCCATTAACAGCACTGAGGTAACTTTGAATCAGTACAATGCAGAGGTCAATGCCACTCTGAATGATATCAAGACCAGACTCAATCGCATGTCACAAACCCTGTCCAGCTCAGATCTTCCAGATGATATGGATAAGCTGGCCAAGGACACTCGTACTGCCTATAACGATACCTCTAAGATTATCACCGACCTCACTGCATTAGGTGCACCAGCCAGTGCTTCTAGAGATATTCCTGAGATTGTAAATACACTGATTGACCAGGCAAAGAGTCTGCAGAATACCATCTTAAATATCGATCAGATTGCTAATATCAATGCCGATCTCACCAAGGAAATGGATAAGGTAGTTGATAATGCAGGCTCTGAGACAGAGAAGGCCCTGACCTCTGTAACGGATGGATTAGATAAGGCAATCAAAGCCATTAATACTATCCAGGGACAGTATAATGACAGCCTGGTTCCACTGATCAATCAGTCCTTAGACTCTACCAGCCAGGCACTGCTTCAGGCATCAAATCTCATGAGTAGCATGTCAGATACCCTTGCAGGTATGGGGAATGTCTTCGGCGCATTAGAGATGACAGCCTCTGCATCTGATAACTCTCTTACCAATACCAAGGATGTTTTAGATGCTCTGTCTGAGCGACTGACCACCACAATCGATAAGGTAACAAATGCCAAGGAAGATGAGAAGGTGAAGATCCTAATGGACACCCTGACTGGTGATCCAGACCGCTATGCGGCTTACTTCTCCTCTCCAGTAAATATCACATCCAATGCAGTTTATCCGGTTGAGAATTACGGTTCCTCTGTAACTCCTTTCTACACCGCCCTTGCCATCTGGGTAGGTGCACTGATCCTGACAGCGGTAATGAAGGCACGACCTGATAAGAAGAAGTATCCCGGCTCTACATCTGCTCAGCGTTTCTTTGGTCGTTTCCTTACCTTCTTAACGCTGGCAGAGTTACAGACCCTGGTCACTGTACTGGGTAACCTCTACCTCTTTAAGATTCAGTGTCTGCATCCTTTCTATTATTGGTTAGCATGTGCCATCGCTGCATTTACATTTACGATTTTGATTTATTCCCTGGTTGTTGCCTTCCACGATGTAGGTAAGGCAATCGCCGTTGTACTTGTAGTTATTCAGATTGCTGGTTCTTCAGGAACCTATCCAATCGAGGTGCTACCTGAATTTTTCCGGAAGGTATATATCTTCTTCCCATTCCCATATGCCATCAATGCAATGCGTGAAACCATCGGTGGAATGTACGGACATGATTACGCCTTCTATCTGATGCAGTTATCCGTCTTCATCCTAGTGGCACTTGGAATTGGACTTCTGGTTCAGAAGCCTCTCCACGAGCTGTCCCACTTCATGGAGAAGAGAATGCATGACACTGAGATGATGTAACAAGAGCAGGAAACCAGTCACCGATGCAATCCATTTTGAAGAGGATGAAAAATGAGTAAGAAAAACTACGAAGAACTCTATAACAACTTCATGAACTATGAGAAGCAGGTCCATGCTCAGAATCAAAAGAGGATCACCACAGGACTGAAGATTAATATCATCTTCCCTCTTTTCTTCCTGGTTCTATGCTTTATAACAGATGCATCCAAATTGATTTTCCTAATTCTATGGATCCTGTCTCTTTTTGGTATCGCATTCTATCTCATGTATGTAGAGTACCAGGATTACAAATTACAGGAACGGATGAAAAACCTCGCTGGAGAGGAATTTGGTGACGGAGACTCCGATGAACCTGAGAAGCTGATCGGCTCTACTGTTGAAAATGTAGAGCAATCCATGACTCAGAAGATGGATAATCTAGAGGAACGGATGGATGAAAAGATGGAAGAGATCCGGGAAAAGATGATCGAGAAAAAGGAAATCTTCCAGGAGAAAAAGCAGGAGAAAAGAGAAGCGAATGTTCAGGCAGCTTTAGAAAAGGGGGAACATCATGCGTAATATCATACAAATCTTCCTCTCAGACGCAAGACGCCTAGGAACCAATGTTGTCGCTATCGTTGTCATCATGGGACTAACAGTTATCCCCTGCCTCTATGCCTGGTTTAATATCTTCTCTAACTGGGATCCATATGGACAGGAAGCAACCAGTAAGCTGCAGGTCGCTGTAGCATCCAGTGATGAGGGTGCAGACCTGGGTACAACCAATCTCAATATCGGTGGTATCGTCATCAAGAACCTGAAGCAGAATAAATCCATCGATTGGCAGTTTCCTAAGACTGCAGAAGAGGCAAGAGATGGTGTTCGTTCTGGTAAGTACTATGCAGCACTGATTATTGATAAGGGCTTCTCTAAGGACATGATTAGTTTCCTTGGCGGTGACCCAAAGCATCCAGAAATCTCCTACTACGAAAATGAGAAGAAGAATGCCATTGCTCCTAAGATTACCAGTAAGGTCAAGACCACTGTCCAGCAGCAGGTCAACCGCTCCTTCGTTAGCACTCTGGCCTCCTCTCTGGTGCAGGTAAGTAATTATGTAGTGACCACAGATAATCAGAAGAATCTATCTGGATCTGCTCTTCTACGAATGAAGCAGATGGACAGCGACTTATCTCTTCTCATTGGTATGATTGATTCCTATGTGGCATTAATCGATACCACGAATAGTCTCGCCAATGCATCCGCGGCGATTACAGATGAATTGAATAACATCATGGATCAGAGTCGTCTCATGGAAGATAGCGCATCCAACAGTTTCGATCAGGCACAGAACACTGCAAAGTCAGCATCTGACCTGGTTTCAAACAGCCTGAATAGCCTATCAAATCAAGCGACTACCATGAAGGCAACTGTAGACTCTCTAATGAAGCAGTTAGAAGAAACTGGTAAGATTACAGACTCCTCAGTTATGAGTCTTCAGACAGCCGCAGAAACCATGAAGACTTCTGTCAACAGTCTCACCAACTATGGTTACTCTGAGGACCAGCTGAAGCAGGTGAATGCAGACTTCGATCAGTTGATCACCGATCTGGATTCCATGCAGACCAATGCAGATAAGACCAAGGAAGATGCGAAGAAGATCCAGACACAAATGGACACGGACTTCAAGGCAATCCAGTCTGAATTAGAGACTCTGAAATCAGATTATCAGAATACGGTTGTACCTAAGATGAATGCAACGATGGCTTCCATCAAGAAGTCTCTGAATGAAGCACAGAATCTTCTCAGTATCTCTGGCGGATCTATCTCTAAGCTGTCTGGTGCCCTATCTGGTTATCCAGATATGCTGAGCCTTGGACGTGACAGTCTGATTTCTTCTAAAGCAGAAGTTCAGAATATGAAAACCAAGTTAGAGGATCTGATCTCTGATATGGAATCTCTAACAAGTAACGATCAGTACACTCTTCTGATGAAACTGATTCAGACAGATCCTGACCTGATTTCTAACTTTGTTTCTAATCCAGTCACTATGAATACACAGGCAGAGTATCCTGTAGAGAATAACGGCTCTGGTACAGCGCCATTCTACATCATCCTCTCCATCTGGGTAGGTGCCGTTATTCTGATTGCAATCATGCATACACAGATTAAGCATCCTGAGGAATTCCCTGATCTGAAGAATTATCAGGCATACTTCGGTCGCTATATTGTTTACTTCCTGATTGGACAGATGCAGACACTGATTACCGTATTAGGTGCTCTTTTCTATGTAAAGATTCAGTGCCATCATCCCATCCTGTTTTACCTTGCATGTGCGGTTACCAGCCTGGCCTTCACCATGCTGATGTACTCTCTCACCTTCGCCTTTGGTACCGTTGGTGAAGCTGTATGCGTCGTACTCATGGTGATCCAGGTTGCTGGTTCTGGCGGAACCTTCCCAATCGATGTACTTCCAGATCTCTATAAGAATATCTACACCCTGATGCCATTCCAGTATGCAATGAATGCAGTGCGTGAGTGTATCGGTGGTATGCACGGAAATGATTATTGGATTTATGTCTTAAAGTTGTTACCATTCATTGCATTCTCACTTATCCTTGGACTAGTGATTGCAATTCCTTATTCCAAGCTGAATAGGATCATTGAAGAGGCCAAGGAAAAGACAGGTGTGCTAGAGTAAAAGGCACTTTATCACGTTGACGTTAACTTTAATCATCTTCAACTTAAAGGGATTTCAGTTTACTTTTTTTGAATTGGTGTTATTATAAAGACAGAAAGAGGAATTTGTTCGTGATACACGGACAAATGTTAATATAAGGAGGTAACGCCATGATGAGATTCGCAAATGAAATCAGCCCAGAAGAAGCACGTGAGTATGGTCTTCAGGATCACAGCCTGACTGCTGCCATCGATATGAGAAATCCAATTCTACAGGAAGAATTCATGCATACAACCCGTAAAGTTGATGGTGAAGCCAGTCACGTAAGACATGCAATGGGAATCACCCGTCACATGAAGAAGATTTTCGCACCTGCATAATCAATAAACTAACCAATGTAAAAAAGATGCTTGACCTTTCGGTCGAGCATCTTTTTTTAGTAACAGAATCAGTGTCCATGCTCACTTAACCATTTCCTGCCATATGGATGATCCGACTCTAGTTTCTCACCACGAGACTTTACCATCTCATAGGCTCTCTCCATCAGACGATCCACATCCTCTAGACTACGGTAGTCCTCATCAAAAAAGCAATCTTCGATGGTGCAGATGCCTGGCTTCTTTTCTGGGAAAGTTACTTCTGCAATAATCTTGCCATATTCATTCTTACCATAAATCTTATGTGGTAATTCAATCCAATTGATATCCATAAATCCTCCATACATCATCAAAAATCCTTATGACGACACGAGTGCTTCCATCCAGTACGAACTACAGGCTCATAACTATCAATTACGAACTGCAGACTCATAAGCATCAAAACCTATAAGTCTTCCTTTATAATAACACGAAAGCAAGGCACTTCCATGCCTTGCTTTCAAATTCTACAGGGTATATGTTACAAAGATACAATGAACAGAGTCTCCAATAGCACACCAGTCATCTGCTTGGTTTACATTTCCCGGAAATGCTTCTCTGCAAAGGAGAGATCCTGAACAGCCTCCATGGTGCCCACGTAGGATCCATCTGCATCACGAACTGCCATGTAGCGAACCAGTGTTGGACGACCATTTTTCATCATCCAGACATCCTCTGAATCTCTAACACCAGCCTTCAGATCTGTAATCACTGCCCGTACCATAGGCTCAATTCGGGCTGGATGACAGAAGTACACCTCACGATCCAAGGCCGCATCCGGGCGCTTGAAGGCCTTCTTCTCCTGCTGCTGATTGAAGTAGCGGTTGATATCATTCTCATCGATGAAGGAGATCTCCATAGGAATGGTATCCAGCACTGCATTGATCTGCTTCGCTGTCATATGTCCAACTGGGAAGCGCACCTCATCCCCTTGGATACTTGGTTTCGGACGGCGAATCTCTGCTGCCTCATCCCAGATTGGAAACTCCTCTGTAAAGCATGGATCATAATCCTGGAGATCAAAGGACATCTGCTTCCAATCCGCCTCCGAAAATGTCACAGCGCACATTGGTAAGAGGATATTACGCTCCTTATAAACCATCTCATCTGCGCGAGTCAGGACATCCTCGATTCTCTGATACCAGTTTTCGAGACGCTCCTCCTTGGGGAGTCCTGCTGCCAGATATCGAATCTCATCTCGGATCTCATCATCGACTCCCCACATCACGTTGGAAGGACCTACAATCTCATACTTGGATGCTAAGAGGGGATAGATCAGGTCTCCCTTCTTGGCATAATGCATAGCAATCTTACGATCCGTTTTAAGGGCATCTAACAGTTCTCCATTGGCCTCTGATAGGATGCTTCGATCCTGGGAATCAGCATCTCTACTTCCTTCTCCACCTTCATTTCCGAAGACAGCCTGATATGCCTTCCTAGCAGCTTCTAATAAGTCTCTGCTCTTCGCCAACTGCTTTTCTACAGCATTATTTTCCTTAGTGAATACGTATACTGGATGGTTCACCGTGTAGGACAGGCGGGTTGCTATAGCCTTCTTATCCTGCATCGTAGCAGGGTCATGTGCGACCGCCTGGGATCTTGCTATCTTATCTGGGGTATAGACAGTCTCTACATTTTCTTTGCCTTCCTGTCTGGCACGAGACGCCTCAACTGCCTTCTCTGCATTCATAATCTGCTCCTCACGGGTTGCACCATGGAATAGCGCTGAGTGGACATCGCAAAGGGACTGAACCTTCTCTAGGGCCATTCCCTCATTAATCATAGCCTGCTCTACCTTGACGATCTCAAAGGCATCTACATCCTTGAATTCCCGGACGAAGTCCTTACGTACAGACTCTAGATCCTCACCATCCGAGAGACGCATGATGTAGGACTTAATCTTCTGATTGCGGACCTCTTCATCTGTTCCATCCTCTGCTGCCACAGTCTCCTTTTTTGCCTGGTCAGCTGCCTTCAGGGCATCTTCTGTCTCTTCCGTCACCTGTCCATTCTTTCCTAGAAACTTGCTTACGAAGGCAGGCTTCTTACCCGCTGGCTCGTATCCTGCATCCTCTAACTGCTTCAAGACAACAGGGATCTCGAATCCCTTCACCAGGCATCCCTTCGGTATGGTCATGATACGTCCAATGGTATTCAGCTTGGTTGGATTGGATAGGTCCTTGAATCCAATCTCAATCATGGTCTCCTTCAGTTCTGGATACTGCTGCAGTAATTCATACACACTCTTACTTAGATCTAATGACTTTCCCATCTTATTCTCCTTCTCTGTTCCTTCATATATCCCAAAATGATATTTCAAATGATCCTTTCAAAATCATATTCTTATTTCGAACAAGGCTACTATAACATGGTTGGTAGAAATTGTTTGTTGGAAAAACAACAAAGCACCCATATCCAAAGATACAGGTGCTAATGTGTATGACTATATAACTATATATCTATCTATGTAATAAACTTTTACCCCAGAACCTTCTCCAGGAAAGCCTTGAGATTCTCTTCATACTCCTTGGGATGCTTTTCAAAGCTTAGGGCATGATCCGCATCCTCATAGAGATGAACCTCCTGATATCCCTTGGTGGTCTCTGCCATAAGCTCACTATGCTGGTAAGGGATGAAGGTATCCTCTCTTCCATGCATGAAGCAGATTGGAACCTGATTCTCTTTTAGAGCATCTACTGGGCGAACCTCCTGATAAGAGTACTTGTAATAGATCTTATTCAGAATAGATGCGGTGGATACCAGGAAGGCTGGCAGATGGAAACGCTTTGACAACTGTCCCCGGAGAACCTCTGTTAATTCTGCAAAGCCACAGTCATTCACCACGAAGTCCACCCTGGGCTTCTCTCTCAGGGCTAGAGTCTGGCTGGCAGAGCCCATAGACTCTCCATGGAGACCCAGGATGATATTCTCTCCATATCTCTCATGAACCCAGTCAATCACAGCTAAGAGATCCTTGGACTCCTTCAGTCCCATGGTAACCGGGCACTTGGCATTGGCTCCATGTCCTCTTAAGTCGTACTGGATACAGCTGTATCCCATCTTACGATAGAGATTCATATACTTGACACTGCCCAGACGATTATAGGTATAGCCGTGGGTTAGAATCACGAATCGCTCCTTAGAGCCAGCCCCATGGGATTCGTCTGAACCGTCTGATCCATTCCGTCCATCTGATTCCTCTTTCCCCTCTGACTCCTTCAGTCCCTCTCTCAGAATGACTTCCCCGTGGAGCTCATATCCATCGAAGGATGGAATCATAATCTCCTCCCTATTATGTCAAGTGTAATCCCTTGAAAAATCAAGGTTTTTTCTATATCTACCTCTAACAAATGAGCCATAGTGATGGACATCTCTGTGTATCTGGTACAAGAATAGAGGTTTTAGAGTATACGAAGTAGAACGTCATTACTTTCGATCTACATGGCCATCGTTTACCCATTCCTCTATGGCGGCGCACCTCCCGTGTCTACCAGGATCATCCCTCAAGGGGAGTCCTCACTTCCTTCGTCCCGTCTGTCCATAACCAGGGTGCCAGCGTAGCTCCTTTACAGGGTCTTGCCCTCCGGTGAATATTCCTGCCGGCTACTGGCTCATTCTTTGTAGTTTGTTGTTTGCTGACAGTTCGCTATCTTCACCAGCACCTTTCGGTGGACGTTTTCCTGATGTTCACTCGATTCTGTCACTCCCTCACGGGGAGCCGGTCATCCTGATCGTGACCGGAATCAGACTCCCGAGTGTCAGATGTCTGATTCCAGCCGCGAGCAGGCAGTTACAAGTTTGTGTTGCTATTATGCTACGACAGGTCTCTTGATGTCACAAATCATCTTCTGTCCGTCATAATGGTTATCAGTTGTGGCAAGCATGTAGAATACCCTTATCAGCTTGCACGCTACAGCTATCAGTGACTGCATCTTCTTAAGCGGATTCTTATCCCTCGTAATATAATGCTGATATATTTCCTTGAACTCCGCATTATGCGCTACCACGGAGATAGCTGCTTCATACAGCACATATCTGAGTCTTTTTCGGCCTCTGTAACTGATATGGTGCTCACCCTTATGCTTACCTGATTCATTCTCAACTATGGCATATCCTGCCAGCTTCTGGACCTGTTTAGGGTCATCAAAACGACTAATATCACCCACTTCAGAAACAAAACCTATTGCGGTCTTCAGCCCTACTCCCTTAATCTCAAGCAACTTGTCAATGTATGGAATCTCGGCAATTGACTCATTGATCATGCCCATGAGCTCGGATTCTCTCTCTGCATACAGATCATAGTCTGATAGCAGAATCCTGATTTCATATCTTGCTGCTTCTGACGCTTCTGTGCATCCAACGCTGTGCTCTGCCGCAGCAACCAGGGTCATTGCCCTCTTCATGCCTGCGCCTCTCATTTTTGCATCTCGCCAGATCTTGTTTACGCCCTCAGCACCAAGTTTTACGATGTCTTCCGGAAGCGGAGCCACCTTCAGTACTGCCAGTCCTGTCACTGCGTCAAGCTTCCCATAAACGTCTTTATAATTTGGGAAGTAGATTGCAAACCATCTGGCAATCCTGTTCTTAATACGGGTCAACTCACTCTGTGCCTGTAGTCTGAGATTTGAAAGATTTCTAACGTCTGCATAGATTCCTGTTGGAATGTAAGGGTAAGAATACCTCCCCTCTATTACCAGACGTGCAATTACTCTTGGATCCTTACGATCGTTCTTGCTTGGATTATTGTCATCAAGCTCTTTGGATTTCTTGACGTGGTGGGGATTTACATGTACTGGTCGCATACCGTTGTCCTGAAGAAAAGCTCCAAGATTGAACCAGTAATGCCCTGTGGGTTCCATGCCTAGCATAACCTTATCCAGATCATGACCTGTCTTCAACTCCTCAATCCAGACCCGAAACGCCTCGAATCCTTCATCATCATTGTTAAAGATGAATGGCTTTCTGGTAAACTCAATGCCCCTCCAATTGAAAGCTCGCGCATAATGCGTCTCACTTCCTATGTCGATACCAATCACCAATGTCCTTTCAGTAATTGCTGCAATTTTTGAGTTTTGTGTGTTAGAATACATTTCAGATACCTCCCTGTGGAAAATAAGATTTATTGTCGTCAAACAACTTCTTATTCTACTTCGAGGTATCTATATTTTCACCCTCTTTCTTGTGGAACCACTATATCTTGTACATTTACATCATACAGGAAGCTCCTTTTCTAGAGAATCATAGCCCTCCAGGAAGCCCTTCTCCTTCTCGGTGTCATAGGCATCCTGATAGGAAATCGTATGAGGTTCTGACACATACTTGGCCAGGATATAGGACACTGGGATGATAAATGCCAGCGCCATGGCCAGTAAAAAAATAAGAATTAATGCAACAACAATCGGTCCCATATTTCACCTCATACTTCCAGTCGGAAGCTACCATGTCCCAGATCGGTAAAGCGTCCCTGATAGAAGACTCTGCTTAATCGAACCAGATCTAATGTGTCGTATACACCAGCGGTCTCATATGGAGAATGCATGGCCAGCTGAGGCAGTCCGATATCCACTGTATTCAGTGATACATGGGCATTGGAGATATTACCAAGGGTAGATCCACCTGCCATATCCGAGCGGTTGGTGAATTCCTGATACTTCACTCCTGCTGCAGCACAGACTTCCTTAAAAGCAGCTGCCGATACGCCATCTGTCGTGTACTTCTGATTGGCATTGTACTTGATTACTACACCATGATTCATCACTGGACGGTTCACAGGATCTGCCTTATCCGGATAGTTTGGATGGATGGCATGGGCATTATCGCAGGATAGCATGAAGGAATTGGCAATGGCCATGGAGAAGTCCTCCTGGTTCATGGACAGATTCTCCTTGATGCGATTCAGCACATCGGACAGGAAGGTAGAGTCTGCGCCCTGCTTGGTTCCAGAGCCAACCTCCTCATTATCATAGATTGCCAGCACAGGAACTGTGTCCATCATGCGGTCTTCACTTAATTGGAAAGGTAGACCCTGATAAGACTTGTCCTCGATGCCAAGTGTCTCCTCAGCAGTTATTCCAAGCTCGCCAATCAAGCGGTTCACCTGATTCATATCATGATTGTTTCCAGAGCTTGCTACAAATCCAATCAGGTTTGCATAAGCACACTGTAGATCATCTAAGTGACCTGCAGATACATACTCCTGATTTGCTCCCCAGACATGTCCTCTGCCACGAGCATAGAGGAAGAGATCATCTCCCAGGATGTCCTCAACATCGACGCCAACTGTATCTGCAATGATCTCCATCAGAGAGCCCTTGGCAGTCTCATCTCCAAGGATTGGGATCAGTTCCTTCTGAGGATTCAGGTCGTGTCCCTTATTGGCATCACGATCCATATGAATGGCAAGGGATGGAATCATACAGAGGTCACGGTCTACATTTACAAGTTCTGTACGCATCGCCCCATCCTCATCACGAACCAGCACACGACCAGCCACTGACAGTGGACGGTCGAACCAAGGATACATCAGCATACCGCCATACTTCTCCACATTGAGAGTGGTATATGCCTTGCCTGCCTCCATCTCTGGATTCGCCTTCAGCTTAAAGGCTGGAGAGTCGCTGTGAGATGCAGTAATCATGAAGCTATGAACCGCCTTACGAGGAATACGAAAGGCAATGACAGAGGATTCATTACGTACGACGAAGTACTTACCACCCTCTGCAAGCTCCCAGCGGCTGCCCTCAGATAGTTCCTTATATCCAGCAGACAGAAGCACTTCTCGGACCTTACCAATGGCATGAAATGCAGTCGGACACTCCTCCAAAAAGTCCAGCATATACTCTGCCAGACCATGGGCACGGGCGCACTCTCGATCTGTTCCAACCATGACTTCCTTCTTATCATCTCTACTCATTGAACACACCTCCTAGAATATAAACCCAGCCATCAACTGGGGCATTTATTACATTACATTACTTTAAGAGAAGTATTATCCAACAATACTCCAGTGCTTGTCCTCATGATTCAGGATCTCACATCCATCCTCCGTTACCAGCACCAGATCCTCTACCCGGACACCGAACCTGCCTGGGAGATAGACGCCTGGTTCAATGGAGAAGATCATGCCAGGTTCACACACCTCTGTATTGGCACTGCTGACATCACCCTTCTCGTGATCCGTCTGACCGATGAAGTGGCCCAGACGATGGTTGAAGTATTCCCCGTAACCAGCTGCTGAGATATGCTCTCTGGCTGCACGGTCTAAGTCACAGATTGGAGTGCCAGGACGGATCAGTGCCTCTGCCTTCTCATTGGCCTCACGAACCAGGTCATGGACTCTACTTTCTTCCTCTGTAGGCTGTCCAGAGAAGAAGGTTCGCGTCATATCGGAGCAATAGCGCTTATACTTACATCCCATATCAAAAAGCACGCTCTGATTCGCCTCTAATACCGTATCGTCCGGCTCATGATGAGGGTCTGCTGCATTGGCGCCAAAGGATACGATGGTGGTAAAGGATGGGCCCTCTGCTCCCTCTTCCTTATAGGCATTATCGATGAAGTCTGCCACCTGGCGCTCAGTCATACCAACCTTAATATAGTCTCTCGCTCTACGATTTACCACATCATTGATACGAGAAGCCTCACGCATCAGGGCCCTCTCCTCCTCATCCTTTCTGGCACGGCAGTAGTCTACACAGTCGCTTGAGAGAACTGGACGGATACCAGGGCACTTCTCTAAGAGAGGGATTAGGAAGCCTGCAGTCCACGCCTTATCGATCCCCAGGGTGCCCTCTTTCTCTATACGGTCTGCAATCATCTGAACTGCATCATCGGTATCGCTATGCCATACCACTTCTGGTAGGTCTGGCTTCTCCTCAATGGATGGGATATTAAATAAGCGATTGGCAAATAGGATTGGTTTACATTTACGAGAGAGATATAGCACCCATAAGCGCTCATATGGCTCATTTGCAATCCCTGTTAAGTACCAGATGGAGTGTGGGTCTGTTACCAGAATCTGCTCTAATCCCTGCTTCTCCATCTCCTTATAGACACGTTCTAATCTATTCATGATGTCCTCCTAAACTGTGGCTAATAAACTAACCGCCAATGGTGATGATTCGGTCATAGGATGTAGTCTATTGGGCGAATCTTCCTGCTGCGCAAGTACTGCCACGAAAAAGAGTGAGGGGCCCATGCCACCTCACTCCACATTTACCAAATATAAACCAGGAATTACTTTCCAGGATAAGCGATCGCTGAGTATACATCGTAATCCTTCAGCCTCTCTCTGCCCTTCAGTCCCTCAAGCTCCATAACGAAAAGCATCTTAACAACTTCGCCGCCCAGCTTCTCAACCAGCTTCGCAGCTGCTTCGATGGTACCGCCAGTTGCAATCAGATCATCAACCAGGACAACCTTCTGACCAGGCTTGACGGAATCCTTATGCATCTCGATTGTAGCAGAGCCATACTCTAAGTCATATTCCATAGATACTGTCTCAGCTGGAAGCTTACCTGCCTTACGAATCAGAGCGAAAGGCTTGTGCAGGTTGTATGCCAGAGGTGTTCCGAAGATAAATCCACGGGACTCTGTACCAGCCAGAACGTCAAAATCAACGCCCTCAAGTGCCTTCTGCAGAGAATCAATTGCAAGCTGGAATCCGTCTGGATCCATCAGAATTGTAGTAATATCACGGAACATGATGCCCTTCTCAGGGAAATCCGGAATTGTACGTACGTAATCCTCAAGTTTCTTAGCCATAGTATCCTCATTTCTAAAAATAAATCGGTTTTCAACCCTATCAAGGGTACAATTCTATCCTGTAATTGTCAAGAAATATGACCCCTTTTCTTAGCTTTTCGTCAGAAGAAATCCATACGAATCTTTTGTCTTTCAGGCCCTACTCCTGATCTAGTATGTCCTTCATCAGATCAGGAAGCTCTGCAATCGAATCAATGCGATACTCCGCCAATGGTGCCTCGCCAAATCCGTAGGATGCATAGATAAAGGTGCCGCCAGCGGCTACTGTTGCATTGTAGTCATTCTCGATATCGCCTACATAGAAGTAGTCGGTCAGGCTATGATACTTGGCAATCTTCTTAATATTACGGTCCTTACCCTTATTATTATCACCAAAGCAGAGATGATCCTTAAAGTACTTCTCTAGTCCGCTCCACTTTAAGAAAGCTTCGATATAGCCCTTCTGACAGTTGGATACGATGTAGAGCGGCATGAGATTCGATAGCTTCTGCAATGTCTCTGCCAGCTGTGGATAGAGAACTGCACCATGCTCTTCAAGATAGGCATTCTCGTAGGTCATGCATTCCTTCATGATCTGAGAGGTGAAGCCAAAGTGCTTCTGGATGTCTGTCATGGTCTGACCCATCACAGCCTGTACATCCGCTGGGGTAATCACCTGTCCCTCTGTCTCTGGATAGCGGCTTAATACCTCTGTCCAGCTAGCTGCTACTGCTTCAGAGGAATCCCACAGGGTTCCATCCATGTCGAAGATCAGTCCATAGTGATGTACCCGCTTTAGATCTGCAAGTGCCATCTCATGGGTATCCTTAGACTTAGGATCCTGAACTAATACCATACGATCCTTCTGGCTCAGTACCACGAACTCTCGATCACTTGCATAGATTGGGCTAACCAGGTCACCTTCTTCGTAGATAATCTCAACTACGTCATCATCCTCTGGAATGTGGAATTTCTTCACATCCATTGTGGTGAGGTCTGGTGCTGGAGGAGTCTCTTCATATGGGAGGCCATCCTCTTCTGTAGCATCTGCTTCCTCAGCAGAACTGGTTCCCATCAGGTTATCTATTGCGCTTAGAATCTCATCAGAACCTGCCATCTTATAGCCAGATGGCTTATCGGAAGCCTGACTCCCACTAGCGCCATTCATCATGTCAAAGAGGGACATCTGTCCATCTACATCTTTTGCTTCTTTACTCATAAATAATCATCCTTGTCTGAAACATTTTCTGGTTATTCAATGATTATTATAGCATAAGAGTAAGGGAAGCACGATTTCTGCTTCCAATAGAATAAGTTCAATCATCAAAGAAGTGCATCTCAGCAAGTATCATAAACAACGTTCATTACTGACCTGGGATAACTCAGGTCAGATGAAATATAGTAACTATCAATTTTCAAGATTTACTAACAACTAGGTTGACAAATTTCGGGAATGAGTTACTACTAAGGAATCGTAATTAACCGCATGCCGTTGCCAGATTATCATACCCCTCTATAAAGTTTTCTATTTGGGAAATATTCTCAAATCTAGACGTTATAACATTTATATAGATTTGTCCATCATCAAAAACAGATTCTTCTATTTTCCCATATATACAAACATATTCTTTAATTTCTTCATATACATCTCTTGTGGTTTTTTTTGAAGAAGTAATTGTGATATTGAACTCTTCTCCACTTCGAATTACATTATTTTCTTCAAATAATCCAAATGGAATCGCTTGATTACATAAGCCAGCAAATGAATTAGAATACACACAAACACCACTGCAAAACAAACTAGAAGATTCCAAAGAAATCAGATAGTTATCTATATAATTATTAAAAATCGATACATTATTAAAATCTAATTGACTATTTGTAGCTTCAATAATACAACCTACAGTTTTATTGCAATCATATATCATGCTATTTAAAAATTCTAAATTTGAATTTATTATATTTAATGCTCCATAAGAGCACTCAAAAATTTTAGTCCCATTGGTTCGAATATTAGTGCAATTTTCTAATTCAATTCCGTATGTTCCACATCCAAATAATTCTAACGAATCTAATTGTATGTTGTTGCAATTCTCAAACCGCAAGACAGAACCCATACAACTTCCCTTTCGAGGCGTATGGCCTAGTGTTAATCCAATCATTTTTATATTAGAGCACTCACGAAAACAAATCACATTTGCATATCTCGGATTAACAAGCAATGTCGAATTATCCCCCACAACAGTAACATTTGATATGTTGGATACCACAAGTTGATTTCCGTCAAATACTTCTTCTTTAAAAACATTATCTGTATTTTCCCTTTCAAAATCCAACATATCATAATAACCTTTATTTAAAACTAATTTATTATTAGATGAAAAATTACTGATAAATTCATTTGTGTCTGAAATTTCAATATATTTATGTATTTCAGGCATAACTTGTCCTTGCTTACGAATCAAATTCATTACTTCAGCTTGTAAGATTTTACTTACATTATCTTTTAATTCACTTATATCATTGAATGATGTATATAAACTTAAAGGTTGTAGTTTCTTTGATATTGCAGAAATTTTCCTTGTATCATCATTTTTTTCAGATTCATCAATCTCCTTAAAAAAAGCTTTAATATCAGGTTTTTTGCGCTTATGATAACTATCCAATGCCAAATTAAGTTCATGCTCTGTACCTGCAACATCTTCGTTTGCTAACTTTGTACCTATTTTTTTCCAATACATACAAATAAATAAATCTGCATTGGTAATTTCTAAGTCCATATCAATTAAACCTTGCGGTCCATCAGCATTCATTCCAGGTGTACTGTTTTCCCACATTCTTAAATCAATACATATTCCATTTTTCATATATAATGGATTTAATGAATTCACTAAGTCTTTAATCATTTGACGTTCATCAGCCAAATCCGATGGAGAAGCTAGCACTACTTGTATTTTTTCCATTTCGTCACCCTTTCTCGTTAATGTGAAAATCTATTTTCAACAATGACAAATTTGTAATGTAGTGGTCAATCGTTTTTGTAGCACCACCACCTAATTATAACTACTAAATCGCGTCTCCAATCGCGTCTCCAATGGCGTCTGATAACCGTCGTAGGAGTGAGACCGGATCTGGTTGTACCAAAGGTAAGCAAATTCCTGTTCGGCATAATCCAGTTCGTTTGCCGTCTGTTATACTGATTGATCAGTTCTGCCTTCAAAGTATTGTAATAGCGCTCCATCGGGGCATTATCGTACGGACAGCCGGCATGACTCATGCTTTGAGTTATTCTGTTATCCAAACAATGCTGGTCTAATACGATCAATGTCAAAAAAAGGGTGTTCACCAGACAATGCAGCTTGTGAAGCATTTTTTGGACGTTTGAAAAATGAGATGTTTTATAATCATTCTTGGTTGAATACTTCGATTGATGAATTTATTGATGTGTTAGGCAACTACTTGCGTTGGTATTCAACTACAAAGATCAAATTAACTTTAGGTGGCATGAGTCCTATCGAATATAGAAGGAGTTTAGGACTCATTGCTTAGTTCAGAAAAACGTCCGCATCCTCCGTGGCTCAGTTTCAAATTGACAATCATAAAAGCCCACAGAACAAGACCAAAATTAGTATAATTACACAATTTTGAATGCTATTCTTTTTTGAATATAATTCTAACTTTTTTCCATTTGATTTCCTTTTCTATGTTTTATAAAAAAACCATTATTCTATATTTCCTCCTCGATGATAAGGTTCTTTATCTATCCATTTTACACCTTCTTTTGTATGATAGCGCTGGCTATGAGCTGGAACGTCGTTTTCAGAATATGATGTTCTTTCATCATCAAAATCATCTATTCCTTCATCTGAATCATTATCTTCATCATAATTGTCTTCATAATCGTGTATAGAAGGATTCACTTTACTGCTTGTAGAGCTAGCACTCCCCCCTTTAGATAACTTACCTCCACTGACCGCTTCCTCAATAAAATATGACCCTACCGCAACTCCTATTGTTGTAATTATGGGATGTTTTGCTACAAAATTTTCTGTAGCATTTACAATTCTTTTTCCGAAATCAACTGTACCTTCCCAAAAGCTCTTTTTTTTCGGAGGCTTTACTGGTTTCTTAACAGGCCTTTTTTCATTGCTGTCCTTCCGCAAATTAGTCTCTACATTTTTAACCTCTTTTTTATTTACTTCAGGTTCCTTTTTAAGTTCAGGTTCTACTTTAGGCAAATACTTAGGATTTGATAAATCAATCACTTCACATGGCGTTGGTGGATTGTCTCCAAAATCTATTATTTCACCTGTTTGATAATCGTAAAATCCATTTGTCGAATTCTGTGTGCAACCACCATGAGCATCTAAATGCTCAGACCTACTTAAAAATTGGATATTGTTAGGATCTTCTTGATACTCAGGATATGCTGCTACATTTTTCATATGATGCCCATCGAAAGCTCGTCCCGATTCATCTGTTGCTCTGCCCTCTTCTATAATCTGACGTTGCTGTTCTTCGGTCCAATCACGTGTCCCTTTGCCATCTAAAACTAATTCTTTTTCCCTCTTCCAGGCTAAGTCTACTGCCTTTCGCCTATTTCCAATACGTGACATAGGCTACTCCCCCATATCAAGTAAATCATAGAGCGAATTCAGAAAAGATAAAAAATCATCAAATTTTTCATCATCTTCTATCTTATTAGCTTCATGATTATACACAGCAATTTCTTCTGAATCTTTTTTAAAAATAATCGGATCTCCAAAAGATAAAGCTCCGATAACAACATAATTATCATCAGGTCTCAAATTGTCATTAACGTCTATGAGCGGCTTATGTGCTACTCCATATAATTGAAGTCCAGATGGTAAAAACAAATCTCCTCCATCAGAATGCATGAGCCAATTCTTATATAAACTTGGTAATTTTATGCCATTGTTTTCTTCGAACTCTGTAATCTGTTCTTGGTTAGCTGCATCAAAAAACTTCATAGTTCCTTGAGTATTCAGTTTCTCTATGATTTCCTTCATATCATCTTTGATCATATTTTGTCACCTCAATATTAATTCCAATTAATAGATTTTATTCTAGTAATAAGTTTTTCCCAACTAGATAAATCTTCCCACACAATCAGACTTTTCTTTCTGCGACCTTCTCTAACCACTTCCCTATGCCCCAAAGTGATTTTCCATTTTTCAACATTTTTCCCTTCAAACCATCGCCATTCTAGCCCATTGGTATAAATAACTTTTTCAAATGATTTTATATGTTTTTCAATTTGATTTACATGCGCATCAAACACCTCGAATGTATTCTTTGCTTCAATACATCCGTAAATATTTGGGGCGTCAAGTTTTCTCTCTAAAATTACAAAATCCGGGAATCCACCAATACCTTTTAATTCAAGGTCCTCATCTTTTATCGTTCTTCTTGTAGATACATCCCTCAAAGATATATTAGGACAATACTCCCTTATTATTGCAGCAATTATTGAATAAAGTTCTATTTCAACTCCATGATTTTGCGCACATGATAATTCTATTTCTTCTTTATAATCTTCAAAATTATTATATACAGCCAAAAATAGCACCTCCTCACACTAGTATTAAGTATAACTTTTTTCTATTGAAGAGGTGCCTAAATTCCACTAAACCCTCACCACATCAAACATTTCTCCACTTTCCACTTATGTTTTCTGTCCCTATCTAATAATTGTGTGAATAATAATCGAGAATAGGCACTCCTTTTGAAATAAGATAATTCCCTACACCGCTTTCAAAATCCGAGCGATATAAATGTTCTGGCATTCCGACTAGTGGAAAGATAAGAACATCTTCTTCATCCCATTCCTTCTTTAGAATCTGATTAATAATTCCAGCAGGAGTATTATCCCTTGCATAATCAGAAAAAGATATATCACAACTAGTCCCTATTACACTTATGTAATTATCTGTAGTGGATTTTATCCATATAATGTCTTGTGGAGACTCCGGATTGATTTTCGAATATTCAAATCGCCTTTTCTCCGAAGTTTTTGGCTTAACATGTGGATTATTTATTTTTTCTAATCCAGCAGCAGAAAGAAATTCGTTTACATATTCTATAATCTTCTCTCTATCTACAGTTGGCAACTGATTTTGTTATTGAGTCATTTCAATCCTAAAATTAAACACACTCTCATCATCGAGCACTTCTTTTAAGGATCGATTCTTTATCGATGGCAGAATCCACTTAAATACATCGCTATTAGCTGTCATAGTTTTTCATTCCTTGTGATTGTTTTTACATCTTGTAAACTTCAAGCCTATTCTGAGGCATCTAAAAGAAACTTTTCCGTAACTCTATTCCCTCCGGTTCACTTAAAGCCTGCTCATATAACTTAAACATATCCTGAGAAATATATATAATACGATCTTCAGGAACAACCGATACACTTACCATTTTCTCTTGACCATTTCTTACAAGCGGGATGAACATGCCATCAGTTTTCTTTATTGTATGGCTCTTAAGTTTTCCCTCATAAGGAACCAAATAGCACCATCCTTTTATAGCTCCTTTTACAGGTAGATCAATCGCTCCCTTTCTAAGCTCCTCGGGAATCAATCCCTCTTTCAGCTGATAAGAATCAATGTATTCATCTACATATACTTTTTCAAGTTCTTCAGCGCCAGAAGAAGCCATAATTCCATCACTCTTTAACTGCTTATGAATCTGAACATCAACAGCTGTATCCTCTGTACGAACTTCATACCGCTTTTCTGGCAATCCATATACATTTACGCTCTGATGCCCCGTTGAGAAAGCATTATTCTCAAGATATTTAGAATCCCCAAACATCAGGTCTTCTAAATCTGGAGATAAAAACTCTGTCCAAGCATTTGTATCATGAATCAGCTCTTCAACTCTATTAACCAATCGCAAATTCTCGATATTATCAGTGTTATCATCCGGCATGACAATGAATAGATAATCCCTCGCTCTACTGATTGATACATTAATAATGTTTTTCTTATTTAAAAACATATCATTTGAAGCTGAAATCGTCGGTGGCGTATTAAATACAGCAAAAACAATATCGCATTCATCACCTTGGAATCCATGAATTGTTCCCGCTTGGACATCTATTTCTTTAGGTAGCTTTTCTGAAGCCAGCAGCTTATCAAGCATATCCGCCTGTGCTCTATAGGGCGCAATAACACCTATTTTATATAATTCCCCAGGATTATTCTCAGCAATGGCTTTTGAAAGATAACATACATATTCAAATGTAAACAGCGCAGAATATACCTGATATGAGCTACTATGCTGTAACCTCTTACAACGGTAAATACTCTCATATTTGCTGACTGGAAACTTGATAATATTCAATGTTTCAATGCCCAAATCATTACTAACGTTTAAGGCTCTTTGGCTATCTGCTGTTCTATGGTGATGCAAAATTCCGCCATATGCAAAGTTACTAAATACATCACCAATATCAGGCACACTCCTATATTGAGTCGTCAAGAGTTCCACCTTATACTGATATGGAACAGTCTGTGGTGCTACAAATGAATCTAAGTTTACCATCGTATAAATATTTTCATTTTTCCATAAATCTACAGATGTAATTGGCTCAATTTGGAAAGGATCTCCTGCAATAATAAACTTCCTTGGGGTTTTCTTGTATAACGGAAATACGATATTTGCGATTGGAATCATCGACGCTTCATCAATAACAATATAATCCCAGTTTATTCCATGAAGAAAAACTCTTGCTCCCTGAGGCATAAAAAAGTCATATGGAAATCTTGCAATCGTAGTTACAGTTACATTCTTTTTCAATGTACGAATATCGAATGTCTTCTCTCTATATACAGGACTTTGTTCTATTTCTTCATCTCCGGTTGCACCAAAACGTACAAGCCACCTATTATAAGTGTGATCATTACCGGATACTTCCATTATTCTTCGGACTAAAACATCAGCTGATTTATTTGTTGGCGTCAAAACTAACACCTTGCACTCTTTGTTTTCACGCATCATCGGTAGCAATACGTTTTGAGCAAGATGTGTTGTCTTTCCTGTACCTGGAGGTCCAAATACAAACTCTATATTTTCGCAGAGATTCTCTTGCATATTAAAATCATCATCAAACCCTAACTCTGCAAATTGTTTTCGCAATTCTTCTAGTAAAAATACCGGGCTTTTAGCATCTATAGTTGCTGACGTAACCGTTTCAAGATTTATACCTTCAATATCCGTAGCATTTTTCAGTTTTACTCTAAGTGTATACGACTTAATATTTGCTACTTCAATCGCAACAGTTTTTGTCTGATCCCCCATATGAAGTACTAATGGAATATCTGCCAAATCTTCCATAAATTGAGGAATATATCTATTAGGATGTTTTAATACAAGCGTGCGCTTTGTTCCTGGTTCTAGCTCAACTTTGCCAAAGCTTATAGAGACTTCCTTACTATTGGCATTTGTTTCACCACTATTAATGCTCTCCAATTCAAGCAAACAATTAAACCATTCATATGAATACTTCTCTGCTTCTACTGCTTTTTGCTGAAGTTTTTCAATATATGCTATTCTGTCAATTTCAGCAGCACTTTTTTGCTTAGCACGTTCAATCTTTTTACTATAATCAACAGTAGGCTGAATAAACTCATCTCCGTCAACATCCAACTCTTCTATTTGAGGCTCTTCAAAAGGATTCTTTTCTTTCTTATCCTTTTTACTAGTCTTCTTTGCAATATCTTTTATTACATTGGCTATTGGCTCTTCTGTAATCGCAGACAACGTATCATCTATATCATCATGAAATGCATCTGTTTTTTCATTTGTAGTAGGTGGCATGTTACTGTCATTTGATTGAGCCTTACGTTCTCTCTTAAGTCGTAAGAATTCTTCAAATTCCCCCTTTTCACTTAATGGGATTGCATAGAGTCCATCGGATTCTAGCCTTTTATTAACATTAAGCATTTTCTCCGATGTGCTCGTTTTAATGCCAATCTTATCTGCAATATCTGCCGTCATTATTTTACGATAGGCATCATTTAGCTCGTCTACACTAATTTCGCTAGGCCGATAAATACTATTTTCTTTATCAAACAACCAAGCGGAATTTGTTAAAGTGCCTCCAAAAAGCGAATAAAACTCTTCATACCCACCCTGACTAGCTGATTCAGCAAAATCTTTTCTTGAAGACCATTGAACCCAATCTTTAATTTGAGAATCAAATTCTTTCGCAAGTCTTAAGATGATTACCGACTTTTCAATGGTCATTGGGGATTTAACAATCTCATCAAACTTTAGCATTTGATATGTTGGTTGGAACTGCTTATTATTTGCTTTTCCTGTAAGAGGACGTATATGTGGTGCATCCCATCTTAAATATTCAGGATGCCCATTTAAACGATATACTTTATCAAGCCCACCTTTTTCAAAAGTTAGTCCAGATGTATTACATCCTAAGCGCTTTAATTCTTGTGTGTTGAAATACTCAAGATATCTTGGATCAAGCAAATCAATATCTACACCTTGGCAAAGAACATATAAATCAAATGTACCATTTGTTCTCTCCCATTTGCCTACTAATGCTTTATTCGGAACAGTTCTCCTTGATTCACCATTTTCCTGATTAACAACACAAAATAGCTGTTTGTTCGAAATATCATCTACGCTGATTTTTTTATCATCAATTGCAATAAGAATCTTGCGTAATAATTCTACCTGTTCCTCAAAATCTATCTCATCTTCCGATGACAGCTTTTTCATTGCTGCTTTTGCATCATTTAATTCTGCAGAATACTCTTTAATCTTGAATACATCTTTATACAGATATAAAACCTTTGGATCTTCAAGTAGTTCTTCGTCTAAAGTACCATTATTTAAATAAACATTACCTGCCTTTTCCAATGTATAATGCTTATGTCTCTTTGTTCTAATTAACGGCAATTTATCAAGATTATTGTATCTAACGGAATACCCATAGTAACCGCCGTAAACCATTAGCCCAAGATAATTGGCAAACCACTCTGTAGTTTGCTGCTCATAATACTTTTTATCTAAACTATTAAAAATGCTGACCATCTCTAACTTTTGACAGTCAAACTCATCCTGCATAAAATCAAAATAATGACTAGAAGTTCCCACATGGCAAATATTTGCCTGATTCTTTAACTCATAAAATTCTGAAAGCCATTTCATTCCAAACAAGCTAGAAATCAATTCACAATCTTCATTCCTTTCTGAAGTAAAAAGAACAGATTGCAAGCTCCTGTACGTGCCATCATCACAAGGGATAATGGCTCTTCTTCCTTTTAATAGTTTGCCATATTCTTCTTTAAAATTCTTAAAAAGAATATCTGACCCAAACCCCTCCGAATCATTAAAATACAAGCTCTCAATCAGCTCGATAGACAGTTGATTTTCCTTTGCAAGTACAATCATACTGTCAGCGACAAGTATACCTAAGTTTCTCATCAAATCATCATTAGCCCTGTTATTAAGAGCAATCGTATCCCTACTAGATTTGGTAACAAATGGTGCATGTACTAAAAATTCGCAATTTGAAGGAATTCTTGTGGGAAAAAATACAAAAAGGCAATCCTCGTGATCTGAAAAATAATCATCGCTAATAGAAGAAACTTCTCCATCCACTTCAACATAAGCAATCATTACGGTTTGATCAGGTACTTCAACACTTTCTCCATCATCGTTTGTATCTGTTAGAACAATGTGATTGCGTTTCATCAAATAGTAAAATGATGCCTCATCGCTTTCCCCATCATATTCGCAATTTGACTCAAGCTTAGTGATTCTTATGTGTTCAAATTCTGTATTATCAAAGAAATCATCAGAAGATAATATAGTCTTTTCAATAGTTTCACTATCTTCGTCAGTAAGAATATTAATCTTTTTTATATTCTTTAAAAAAATAATAGCCTCTTCATGAAGGCTTTCTAGTTTATTTTTAATTCTTTCCCAGGCAATATCTTTCGTCTTCTTTGCGTTAAAAGGGAGAACAAAAACCGTTTTATTATCCTCTTTAAACTCACTCCTAATCTTTTTAGGAAGAACAAGCTCGCGAATTTCAAAATCATATGTCCCTGAGTGAACCTGAGGTGATTCGGTATACACAAATACAGATTTAAATCCTATTCCAAACTTGCCAATTTTAGTATAGTCGTCGCTCTTTGTTCCTTTGCTGATGCTGCAAATTCCTTCAAGATCATTTTCATCAAACGCTATGCCATCATGTGTAACAATCAGCTTGTCCTCCAATAGATTAAATGTAATCTCTGAAGCTTTAGCGTCATCTGCATTTTGCAGCATTTCATATACAAAATGAGCCTCATCGCTATAATTATCTACAATTATTTTCTTAACACCTTTAAAGTTTTCATTTTCAACAAAAGCTTTATTGGAATTGTAGATTCTCTCTAATGCATCCATGTAAAAATCACCTCAAAATATACCTCAAATGTTGCTTATTTGTACTTATTTATCAATTCCTCTGCATCCTTGGAAAGATTATTGCTTTCAATAGTAGTTAATAGTTTTCCTGGAAAGTGCTTGTTGTACCATTTTTCTTTTTTTGCCCAATGCTCCATATATGATTTGTTATTTGGCATTCCAACATGTTCCCAATAATATTCCTCCCCCTTAAACTTCACGGTGAAGTCTGGTAAGAACATTGTTCCATCAGGAGCATATAATGGCACTTCATACTTAAACGGAATATCCCTATCAACAAGCATATTCGTAATTATTGCTTCAGACTTCGAACGAACAAAGTAATTCGATAAAGTAGCAACATTTTTCCCGTCCTCATACCAATTACCTTTTGCATAAAGCAGAGCATCTGGTAATGGATCAAACTTAAATACAGAAGAATTAATTTTCTTCACGGCTGATTTTTCAGGACGACTTAATGACGTAAGTGTACCTATATCCTGCTGTAAGAAAATTGTCACCTTCTTTTGTGCACGCGTTATAGCCGTATAAAGCAACTCCATTGACAAAAGATGGCTCTCTTTGTGCGGTATCACAATGTAAACATAATCAAATTCTGAGCCCTGCGATTTATGAACACTAATGGCATATGCAAGTTCCAAATTATCAATTACATTTTGGTCCTTAATCCATCGTCCTTCGATATCCTGTCCAAGATTTCTTCCGTAGTTATATCTCAATCCTTTTCGAGTTTTGCCTGAAAAAGAAACCTGAAAACGATCTATATTTCCCTGCCATTTATATTTAGGTTGCTTTCCATCTTTTGAATATGCATCAAGTCCATGTATCATAGACAAGCCTATTTCACCATTATAAATCTCGGCTTTTATATTCTTTTTTGTACTATATTGGTATGCATAGGCAGGATCGGATTGAGGGCGATTTCTAAATTGAATCACCTTGTCAAAATATCCTATTCCATCTAGTTTCTTCTGGCTCCACTTTGAGTTAAACGTTCTCTGCATAAGCAAATTTAGGGAATCCGTGCCGTAAAATTCTCCTCTATAAGGTGAAATCACTTGAATGATTTCAGGATTGCTATTTCTATCTTTATCACGTATCATGGCCTGCCATAACTCATCCGGAGTCACTTTGCCACTAGACATATCCAATCCTGTATATTTTTGCATATCACGCATCATTACATTCGTAAGAACCTGCTCAAGCTCCTCCTGCTCATTCCAAAAATATACACCAAGATCCTTATCTACATCGCCATTACCATTTTCAACTATATTTTCAAACAGTTTTTCCCTTCTGACCTTTAATTTGGCAGATTTTTCCTCATCTTCTGTTTGTTGATTTTCTTGAATAAATAATTCAGCAAGATCTAATATTCCATGCCCTTTATCTTCGACTGTATTAACAAGCTGACGAATATTATCCGTAAGTGTTCCTACATTATCAGGATGTTCCTTTTTTAACCATTCAATTGTATCCGCAAACACTCTGCCTCTACCTATTGGAGGAAGCTGGTTAGGATCACCAATCAAAATCAATCTCTGCACACTATTCCAATTAATTGATTTTAATAACGTCGCAAACAAATTGAGATCAATCATGGAACATTCATCTATAATTATTGTATTGTAATCTTGACCTGTAGAGCCACCCTCACGTTTCAATGTAAAATTCTCATTAATCCATTCATTCTTAGCAAGGTGCGAATGAATTGTTTTTGAAGGCTTTTCATTCTGCGCTTTAATCCTTTCTGCCGCCTTACCAGTTGGGGCCATCAATAGAAAACTAGTCCCAACACCATGAACACGATCTATATTTTCTAGTATTGATTTGATTACTGTTGTTTTTCCAGTTCCTGCAGCTCCTGAAAGAACGCAAAGCGGTTTCGTAAAAATCTGCATACAAATATCAGCCTGATGATCCAATATTTCTTCATATTGTTCAGGCACTTTCTTTGTAAGTGGAGAATCTTTTACTCTAAGTCTTTCTTTAAATTTTTCAGGTGTTATGGCCATTTTCAATGTGATGTCAGGCCTATCAGCTAAGTTCTTAAGTACCTCTTCAACAGTTCGCTCATCTTCATATACTTCTCTTAAATAAAGATATAGTATTCCGTTATCGTCCTTCTTTCTTTTGATTGCTCCGTCAAGAATCTCTGTCTCAACTTCAAAATTCTGCATTCTATAAACATAACGTTTCCATTCTGGTAAACGATCGATTCTCGCATTGATTCTTTCCAAAATAGCTTCTGCTTTACCAAATGAATGAGCAGGAATTCTGTTTAATTCATCTACGCAAAATGCTCTAAACCTTTCAGTGGAGCCATTATCTAGTATTTCTCCTATTCCATATTCCGGAGAAGGTATTACACCGTTATCAATTCTATAAAAAGGAATCGTATCATCCGCATCAACACCAACATACTGTTCAAATATTATATATGGATTATCAGCCATTTCTTCAATTGAAGCTGTGATAGATACTTTACCTCTATTATCCGCAACAATATTTTTTACCTGATTAGCCGAAAGATTAAATCTTGAAAGTATACCAAACAAGAAATCGACAGTAATTGCCCCTAACAACTGGTATTCTCTCCTGATTTTCTTCAGACTAACCTTATCAAAATTAACGGTGCCTATTTCATCAACCGTCCCATTCAGCAAGTCTCTAACAGATTGCATATATAACTTCATATCTTCATCTGTTTTCAATGCTGTATAGGATGATATCAAACTATGAAGACCTAAATATTCTAGAACAGATGGAAATCCTGGATAAGGTCCTCGTGCTGTCCATAATTCATTAAGGACACTATTAAGCCACTCTTTTCTCTTTACCCAATCCTCTGTATCATCACCGATTTCTATGAGAACATCTACTACTGCAATCAACTGATTTACAACTTCGATGGCGTCATCATTGTCTACTTCACGGCTACCATATTTAAACGGAGAACGATTTAATGGCTTTAACATAATTCGTTCAATTATATCTTCATCATCCATATATTTCCAATACGGTATACAGAAGCCCTCGTCAGGATATGTCGATGTAACTGGTCTTTGCCATACAAATCCACCAGCATATTTTTTTTGAACCTCCTCGCTCGTATTATCATAATAATATGTAGGTTCAATCTTCTTAACACGTGAAATACCGACTATAACATAATTATCCTCTTCGTTCTCACAAAAAGGATTGCTATAGCCAGCATAATAAAATATCAAGGATTTGCCCGGTTCAAACTGAGCGAAATACTTCTCTGCTCCTTCTTTTCTCTTGGCATAATCGTATTTTTGTTTTGTATTTCCACGAGCTTCAACTTCATCGTTATACATTTGCTCATAACACCAAGTACAAACCGTATATGGCGGTAACTCGATTTTTATTGGATCTGCATCAGTTTTCTTCCAAAAATCCGGTGTATCTACTCTTACCTTAATTGGTTCCTTTCCAAAAGCATTTACACTTAAACCACACGCAACAGCACATGGATTATCAGCGCAGGATTCACCTGCATGCGCTGTTTCATACTCAACATCACGCGTGCTAGCTATTAAATTTCCTGGATAGGAATGCTGACCGATGCAATATGTATTTTCACATGGCTTTTGACAAATGTGCCCATCCCATCCTTCGTTATGCCATGCTAATCTTATGCTCATGTGTGTTGCCATAATTACCGCCCCTCAATCATTTTATCTATTTCTGTAATAAAGGTGTCGCTCTTAGCCACTCTTCCATTACCGCCCAACTCCTTATATTTAGCGTAGATTTTATTCTTCAGCTCATTAATTACATCCTCACTAACTGAATCGATATCTATATTTTTCATATCAGCAAACCCAATTGTTTTTTTATTGAGAATTTTGCCGAAACTGCATAAAGCAAGTAATATAGCACATCATTTCTTTCTGCAGATGTCATATCAGTTGTTTTAGATAAATTAGCCTGTATCTTTTCCCCAAAAAGAGCCGTTTTATAATAGACGTCTAAATCTGTATTTGATTCATACAATTTTTTATATGTCTCATCATCTGTTAAAAGTGTAGACGGCCTAGCTCTTGCAAAATCCGGCTTTCTCAAAAAAACACTTATCAAACATTGTGCCAGGAAAGAAACGCCTACAATATCTGCTGCCTTTTTCTTTTGGTTTTTATAATAGTTTTTTCGTCTATCATAATATAACCCCCTACTTTTCATATACATTTCAATTTGGAGGTGTATAGTATCTGTTACTCTAAGAGACGATTTAGGAATATTAGTCTGATTATTAGTTGCAAAAATAATGTCATCTCTTGCTTTTTCTGAAGATGGCACTATTACCCTAACAAGATTATTTCTGCTCTCTTTGTCAATTAATACTTTATTATTTGAATAAAAATTATAGATCTCAGTTGATGTCTGCAATCCATTTTTCCATCTACCCTATCCAAACATATGGACAGGCACTTATGTTTTTTGGTGTTTTGTTTTAGGTCTCATATATAGATTTTATAGCTAAGTCTCAATGAGACTCTTCTATGTACCCCCCACCATTTCAGCATTTTTCAATTAATACATAGTCTCATTTTGATGAGACTGATATGAGACTCAGTATTATAATTTCCACACAGATTCATTTTTTTCATAAACAGCACCTGTGATTTTCTTTATCTTAGCATAGTTATAAATGCTAATCTGAAACCCTCCGTGGCTCAGTTTCAAATTGACAATCATAATTATAAATAGCCTGTTCTCTATCTGATAACTTCTTTTGATCGCTAGCCTCTTCTTTATGTTTTTTTGTTTGGTCACTTAAAAACTTAAGAGAAGTTCGTTCCTTTTTCTAGGACTAATTCTATTTACACAAGATATTTTACGCTATCTTGACTTTGTAGGCTATAGCTTCACTTATTACTTCCTTGGCAGTTCTGCTACCATCATAAAATCTGACAATCTTGATAATTGTTCTTCTCAATCAATCACCCCTTTTCTTGGCACTAAAACCTGCTAAGAAAAGTCAAGCGTAAATTACTTTTCCGAGCAGGTTTTTCTTTTAGCCCTATTCTTATTATTTTTGTGCACACTAAAAAGGCTGACTTTCATCAGCCAATAATAAGCTGTATTTTCTACTTTTTTATGCTTTGTAAACTTCGCTTACACGAGCATAGTAAATTCTCAGGAACTTATTCAATCCTGCTATCTTAGCCTGGCGTTTCGATT
>OCVV012877952.1_pt1 | contig 34349 bp, 50 predicted proteins | sample 1539721 | NCBI WGS metagenome assembly OCVV01 (sample SAMN02144230, study PRJEB22623) | gut metagenome | biome: sheep rumen | host: Ovis aries | place: New Zealand | reverse complement strand
TATTGACGAGATTAAAGATAAAGGTATTAACATAGAGCCTACCGAAAAAGGTAAAGGCTCTATTATTCACGGTATCCAATGGATACAACAGTACGAGTTAATAGTAGACGAGCGTTGTTACAAAGTTATTGAGGAGTTGGAAAACTATACGTGGAAAAAAGACAAAAAGACTGGCGAGTATATCAATGAGCCAGTTGATACATTTAACCATACGATAGACGCTATACGTTATGGGTTAAATAAATACATAAAAGGAACTAAAACGCCAAAGGTTTACGCTAAACCTATTGGACTATAAGGAGGTGTGAGATGTATACATTATCTAAAAATACAGAAATAACAAACACGGTTTTAAATGATGTTATAAATTATAATGAAAAATATAAAGATAGACTTAAAAAACTTGGAGATTATTATATAGGTAAACACGGTATATTTGATCGTACTAAAGAGGATAACGGAGCTAAAAATAATAAAGTTATGATAAATCACGCTAAGTATATTACAGATACTAACGTAGGTTATTTACTTGGTAACCCAGTTGATTATCAAGTAGGTAAAAATGAGGACGGTACGCCAAGTTATGATATACAACCTATCCTAGACGCTTATAAAAAACAAACTATAAACGACTTGGATACCGAAATCGCTAAAGATATAAGTATTTTTGGTTATCAATACGAGTATGTATATGCAAATGATAACGCTGAGCCTCGTAGTTGTGAAATCGACGACGAAAACGCTGTTATAGTTTATGACGATACAGTAGAACATAAAAAACTTTTTGGTTTAATTTATAGACCAATTTATAAAGGTAATACTTTTAAATACTGGGATATTATTTTTGTAGACGATAACCAAGAAATACATTATAAAAGTAGCGATAAAACGTTAACAAAACAAGGTAAATCTAAAAACCACGCTTTTGGTAAGGTACCTCTAATATGCTATAAGAATAACCCAGAGCTTTTAGGAGATTTTGAGCCAGTTATTAGTTTAATTGACGCATATAACCTATTACAAAGTGATAGAGTTAACGATAAAGAGCAATTAGTAGACGCTATTTTATGTATGTATGGTTTTGATTTTGACGAGGAGCAAGCCGAACAACTAAAAGAGAGCCGTATGTTAGCAAATATACCAGCTGACGGTAGAGCTGAGTACTTGGTTAAGACGTTGCAAGAGGGCGACGTTGATATATTAAGACAAAATCTTGAAAACGATATACACAAAATAAGTATGGTACCTAATATGAGCGACGAAAATTTTGCTAATAACTCAAGTGGCGTAGCAATTAGATATAAATTGTTAGCTTTTGAGCAAAATATAAAAAATAAAGAGCGTTATATGGAAAAAGGACTAATGGAGCGTTTTGAGTTATATAACAATTTCTTAGTTAAGATGTCAAAAATGCAAGAGGTACCTATCGAAGAGGTAGACGCTGTATTTAAGAGAAATCTACCAAGTAATGATTTTGAAACTAGCCAAATGATAAATAATTTAGCTGATTTTGTAGACAAAGAGACTTTAATAACTCAATTATCGTTTGTTAAAGACGCTAGCGAAATAGTTAAGTTAAAAGAACAAGAGGACGAGGCTAAACCTAGTGATCCATACGACGATTTATATAAACAAAATCAAATTGGAGACGCTAATGTTAAAGAAAATAGCGAAAACAATACTCAAGATAATCAAATGGATATTGATAACGTTGTAAATAGTTAGGAGGTGTTAGTCTATGGCTAAGACATCTAATTATTGGGATAAAAGGGCGTTAAAAAGACTTACTGAGGCTGAAAAGTCAAGCAATAAATATATAAAACGTGTTAAGGCTGTATATGAACAAGCCTACAAAGATATAGATAGACAGTTGGCTAGTATTTATAAAAATTATAGTAAAGAGACTGGGTTAGATACTCAAAAACTTAAAGAGTTACTTACCCGTAGTGAGACTAAAAAGACTTGGGAACAAATGAAACGCCAAGGACTGGATAAGTACATAAAAGATAATTATAAATCTCGTATCTCAAGACTAGAGCAATTACAAGCTCAAATATATGCTAAGGCTAAAATGATATACCCTAAAGAAGAGTTACAAAATACAATGTGTTATAAAGGTGTAATTAACCAAAGTTATTATAAAACAATGTACGATACTCAAATGGGTACTGGTTATAATTTTAATTTTTCTACTATTGACGATAGTATGATAGACGCTTTACTAAGTGATCCTTGGAGCGGTAAAAATTACAGCCAGCGTATATGGGGTAATACAGATATATTAGCTAATAGTTTAAGCGAGATACTTGGAGGTGCGTTATTAAGTGGTCAAAGTATACAGCGTACAGCTAAACAGATACGAGACCGCTTTAATGTTAGTAAATATTATGCTGAGCGACTAATACGAACTGAAACCAACCACTTTAATAATGAGGTTGACGCTATGGCGTATGAAGAGTTAGGACTAGATAAATATGTCTTTGTTGCTACACTTGATAATAGGACAAGTGAAATATGCCAAGATATGGATAATAAAGTATTTAAGTTTAGCGAACGTGAGGAGGGTGTTAATTATCCTCCCCTACACCCTAACTGTCGTAGTAAAACACGTGCATATTTAGGAAAAGAAGAGGAAAAAAACTTACAACGTAGAGCTAGAAACCCTATAACTGGTAAAACAGAGCTAATAGACAATATTAGCTATAAAGACTGGATCAAACAATACACTCAAACAAATCGAGACGTACAATTATCCACTAAACCAGTTGTCGATACGCCTAAGAGAACGTTAAAAACACCTAGAGCTATTAAAAATACTGATACTTATACAAGATTAACTAATAATAACGTTGAGTATAAGCCAGTATCTATGTTAGATAAACCACTAACAAGCGATAAAATAATAGAAAAAATAGCGGGTGCTGATAAAACAAAAGGATCTTGCGTATCTCTAGGACTTACTTATATTGGTAATAAAATAGGTTATGATGTAACAGACTTTAGAGGTGGTAACAGTTGTAATTACTTTAGTCGTAATGCTAACTGGCGTAAGATGTTAGACGATATAGGAGTTAAATACTTTAGTGAAATAAACACTAATGATTTTAAAGCTATATCGAAATTGTTAGATAATACTTTGTATGATAAAGAGTATTTTTTAATAACTGGATCTCACGCCTCTATTATTAAACATACTAGAGATGTCGGCTGGCAATATTTAGAGTTACAAAGCTCTAAAGTAAATGGTTATAAACCACTTAACAACGAGATACTTAAAACTCGTTTTAAATGCAAAAAATCTCATAGCGTATATGGTAATAAGTTAGAGACTGAGAGTGTATTGGTTGATGTAGCAAACTTTAAAAAAGATAATACTAAGTTTAAAGAAATACTAGGATATATAAATACCAATACAACAGACCAGTTAAAAGGAGCGGGTGGATATGAAAAATAACGAGTACATATTTTATAAAAATAACCCAACTGATAAAGTTTATTGGATAGATAATATCGGTGTAGTTGGCGAGTTTTTATTTAGTTTTGATAAAAAGAAAATATATAACTTGTTTAGAGACTACCCACAAAAATTAACCGCCGAGGAAAAGAAAATATTTGATAAAGAAAACCCTTACTGGGCTGACTTTTTTAAAGAATAAGCGGAAATCTCGCCAATAGATCTCGTATCTCCTTTATTATCTTATATATCTATTACTGGGGCGAGACACGATACCTTATGTGAGGTTTAGGAGGTATTAAAAAGTGCTATCTTATTGGTAGCACTCCAATAATGAGGCTTTTTCTTTGAGTTTTCTACCCTTGTTATTGGAGTGGTGCTAATAAGTACCTATTAAGACGCAAATTGTTAATGTTATGCGTCTTATTTTTATGCTTATAGGTCGAGTTTTATTAAAAATGCGACCTATAAATAAAACTAGCCGACGGGCGTTAAACGGATAGGAGGAGGTTATCTTATGGAAGATAATAAACAAATTACTCCGCCAGTAAACACAGCTGATACTGGCAATAAGGAGGACAACAAGGCTGGAAAAACTTTTACTCAAGCGGATATGGATAATTTAGCTGGAAAAATTAGAGGCGAAGAAAAAGCAAAAAACGACCAAGCTATTAAAGACGCTGTCGCTCAAGCTATTGCCGAAGAGAGACGCCAAGCTAAATTAACTGAGGACGAAAGAGAAAAAGAGGCTAAAAGTAAATATGAGGCTGAACTAAAAGCACGTGAGGAGGATATTACTTTACGTGAGAGACGTTTAGAGGCTCAAGAGTTACTTAATGCTAAAAATATCCCTATTGACTTAGTGGACTTTGTAGTTGATTTAGACGCAAATAAAACTAAAGAAAACGTGGAAAAACTAGCAAAAACTTACAATAAATCAGTAGAGACTGGTGTAACTGATAAGTTAAAAGGCACTCCGCCAAAAGACTTTTCTAAAAATAATAATGATAACGGCGACAACAAACACAAATATAGTGGGACAGTCGCTTTTTAAATGCCATTTTGAAATTAGTAGATTTTAAAAATAAATTGTAAAGGAGTGATGTATATATGGCAAGAACTGACGCTTTAAGTATTTATATTGATAATACTAATAAAGATCAATTAGCCGAAACTTACGGAGAAGTAATTGAGGCTGTACAAAAAGGTGCAATTAGTGAACAAATTAAAAATAAAAATTATAGTGGAGATCCAAGTACTGGTAGTGTTGAAATTGATAGATTTAAAAACGCTACTGTTAATGATTTAGGAACAGCTAGACAAGGTGGAGCTGGAGATAAATTAAAAAATAATGGTAAAGTAACTGTTAACGTAGATACTGATAAGGAAATTGTAGAAGAAATCGCTAAAAAGGATATTAAGTTATATGGTTTAGACGGTATGGCTGAAAAGAGAAAAGTAAATCATACTAAACGTATGATAGCTTATCTTGATAACCAATTTTTTGCTAAAGCTGAGGCTGAGGGTACTGGTATAGACCTAAGCGGTTTTAGTACTATCCAAGAAAAATTGGAGGCTTTAATACAAAGTGTTGAAACTACTGTTAATGACTGGGTAGACGGTGTAGATAGAGATATGTTAGTTGTTACTGTTAAACCAAGTGTATATGGTGCATTATTAAATTATATTGATAGCGTACCAAACTCTTTAACTGGTTTAAAAGAAGATTATTTCCACCAAGTACGTATTTTCTCTAATCACAGACAAACTAAAGATATGATCTGTATGATAGACGGTGCTGTTGCTCAACCAGTTGTTACTGACGAGTACGACGCTGAAAAAATACCACTAAGTAATGATATTGCACTAGAGTTATTTTTCTCAAAAGGTACAAAGGCTGTTATGCCAGACTTAATTAAGTTTAATGCTTAATTAAGCGAAAATAACACAAAAAAAGTCAAAGGAGGAGTTATTAAATGAAAAAGTTTAAAAATAAAAATACTGGTTTAGTTGAAATCGTAACAAATGAAGAACTTATCAAACAATATGAAAAGTACACAGATGTTTACGAAGAAATTAAAAGCGGTAAAAAAGACGACAAAAAAGCTGATAAAAAAGACGTTGAAAACAACGCTGAATAATTTAGAAAAGCCAGTCTACTATAAGGAGGTGTTAATATGGACGATAAACAAATCGCTAGGATAAAAGAATATATACATATAATTAACCCAAGTGTTGAGGATAACGATTTACTTGAGTTTTGTATAAATGAGGTTGGAGATAGAGTACAACTTTACCTTAACAGCGATACTGTACCTACTAAAATTGAGCGTATACTCGCTAATATAGTTAATACTGGGTTAAAGAAATGCCTAAAAGAGATAGAAATATCTAGCGAGGGTAATTACGCTGTTGACCAAGCTATTAGTAGTATTAGCGATAATGGACAGTCTATATCATACGCCAACCAAGTAACAAACTACTTTACCACAGCAAGCGACGAGGAGTTGTTTACTGGGTTTGTAGCGTTACTTAGTAGATATAGGAGGGTTAAAGTTGTATATCCCAAAATCAATGACGAAAGCAATAGCTAACGCTTTTTATGACAAGACCGTCGAGGTGTTAAACAATAATATTATTACTGACGCTGAGGGCGGTATTATTTATAAAGGCTTAGCTACTGTTGATAGTTTTAAAGGTAATGTAAGTTTTTCAAACTGTAAAAAAATACAAGAGGAGTACGGACTTGACTACGAGATAGATATATCAATAACAGCTAGTATTGATACTAATATTAGAGTAAATAACATCATTAAATACAATGATGTTATTTTTAATGTTACAGATGTACTACCAAGTGATAGTCATATCCTTATTGTGGCGACAAAATGGCGTCAATAACTATTAAAGGTATAGATAGTCTTATACATAAATTAAATAATATCTCACAAACGGAGCAAGTTAAAAAAACTATGAACACAGCCACCCTATTGGTACACGCCCAAGCTAAAACGTTAGCCCCAGTTGATACTGGTAATTTAGCTGGTAGTATACACCCTAAAGTTATTACTCAAGGTAAAACAATAATTGGCAAGGTTTATACAAATGTTAGCTATGCTCCCTATGTTGAGTTTGGTACTGGTAGTAAAGGTAATGGTACTTATCCTAATAAAGACATAAGTTTAAGTTATCGTTCTACGCCGTGGGTGTACACTCCTAACGGCGAGGACTTTTACCGAACTGAGGGACAAGTTGCACAACCTTATATGTATCCAGCCCTTAAACGTAATGAGAAAAAAATTAAAGCTATGTTTAAAGAGGCTATCCGTACTGATATTAAAAACAATAGTAAATAAGGAGGTTAATAATTATGTACTTACCTAAAAGTGATATTTATAACAGTTTGAAAACTTTAAATTATTTTGTGGCACAAACCCAACCCCCTACATTTAACGATTTACCAGCTATTATTTTTAATGTTGGTAACAATGCGATAGATGTAGACTTGGATAATACAATTATTAGCCAAGATATAGAAATAATAATTGATATATGGGCTGAGGATAGTGTTACAGCTAGTAACGTTTTATCTCAAGTTGAGGAAATTATGCGTCAACTTGGCTACAAGATGTCGTTTTCAAGCGACATACCAAACATAGGTAATCTATATCATATAAATTGTAGATTTACCACAATAGCTTAAAAGGAGGTAAAAATATGAACGGACAAGCTACAAGAACTATGGGGACTACTCTAAAAAAAGTAAAAAGTGGCGACGAACAAGCTGACACTACTATTGCTAATTTAACAAGTATTGGCGAAATCGGTGTTGAAAGCGAAGAAATCGACGCTACTGATTTAGATAGCCCAAATAATTATAAAGAGTTTATAGCTGGATCTAAAGACGCTGGCGAAGTACCTATCGCTGGTAATATAAAAAGTGAGGCTAATGTTGAGAAAATGCTAGCTTTAGCCGAAAGTCAAAGTTTAGAGGACTGGATAGTTACTTATCCAAGTGGTGCAACTTGGACTTTTAAAGCCTTTGTTAAATCATTTAAAGACGGAGAAAAAACTGTTGACGGCTTAGCTACATTTACAGCAACTCTACGTATAAGCGGAAAACCAACTTATACACCAGCTTAAAACTAATACATAACGGGAGGTCGGTTTTTTAACTGGTCTCCCCTTTTTTATTATAAAAATAGCGTTGTGAGACGCAACGAAAAACAAAAAGACGCATAATTATACGTCTCGTTGCCGTTTACAGCACGCTAAACTAAGTAAATAGGAGGATATTATGGAAAAATTAAACTTAAAATATAACGCTACAAGAGTAGACGAAATAGAACAAGCTAGAAAACTACCAATAGAAAATTGTATCACAGATACAAGTATTGGTATGTTATGTATGTTTATACAAAAAGGACTAATTGACGATAACGGAGTACACGGAGTAAGTAAAACTGTTGCTATGGACGTTATTGATAAGTACTTAGAGGAAAAAGATAAGGACGAGTTAGTCTTAGATATTATGGAGGCTTTAGTTAACGGGGGTTTTTTGTCTCGTCAAATGGACGTGGCGAAATTGAGAGAGGCGAACAACAAGAGGACAGCTCAAGCCAAGAAATTGATAGACGAGATGTAAAACCTAAATTTTTTGGGGAAACGTGGCGAGAACTGGAGGAGGACGCTATTAGTATAGGTCTTGACCTCCATTATTTTTGGTCGCTAGATGTTAAACAATACGCTAAACACGTGAGAGTTTATAATCGAAAACAAAAAGAAAATTATAAAAAAGTAGACGGTCTTAACTATATACTTGGTAAGTATATAGCTTTTGCGTTTAATGATCCAAAACACTATCCTAGAGAGCCGTTTACTGAAAACAACACCGAACTAAAGCCAATGACTGACGAGCAAATGGAAAAACAAGCTCGTAGAAATACTATAAAAATGGGAGGTGTTATAAATGACAGTTGAAGAGTTACAAGTCTTAATAACGGCTAATACTGATAACTTGCGTAAAGAAATACAAAACACGCAAAAACAAGTTACTAGCTTACAAAAAGTAGCCAACAAGACATCAACCTCTATGCTTAATAGCTTTAAATTTTTAACTAAAGGTATAGTTGCTTTAGGTATAGGTAAATTGATAGCCTCACAAATGGACGACGCCGTGGCAAGGTTAGACGCTCTTAATAATTTTCCTAAAGTTATGAGTAACTTAGGTATAAGTAATGAGGACGCCCAAGCCTCTATGACACGTTTAAGCGACGCCTTAGTTGGACTACCTACTACGCTAGATAGTGCTACTATGTCTGTACAACGTTTTACAAGTGCTAACGGCAACGTAAAAGCAAGTACTGAGATGTTTTTAGCTCTTAACAATGCTATATTAAGTGGCGGTGCTAGTGCCGATATACAAAAGTCAGCACTTGAACAATTAAGCCAAGCGTATAGTAAAGGTAAACCAGATATGATGGAGTGGCGTACAGCTATGACGGCTATGCCAGCTCAATTAAAACAAGTTGCTATTGCTATGGGTTACGCCAGTAGTAATGAACTAGGCGAGGCTTTACGTAGTGGTAAAGTCTCAATGGACGAGTTTATGGTTAAAATAACCGAACTTAATAAAAAAGGTGTTAATGGTTTTCAAAGTTTTGAAGAGCAAGCCCGTAATAGTACTGGTGGTGTAAGTACATCTATAACTAATGTAAAGACAGCTTTTACTAGAGGTCTAGCGGACATTATGAACGCAATAGGTCAAAGTAATATCGCTGGCTTTTTTAATGGTATAGCAAAAGCCATAAATACAGTTATACCTTATATAACTGGTTTTGTTAAGGCGTGCGTATGGGCTGTTAGTAGTATAAGTAGCCTTTTTGGAAAATCTACAAAGAAAAATGTAGACGATACAAGTAAATCTCTAGGTAATTTAGGATCAAGCGGTGGCGGTACATCTAAAGGTTTAGATAAAGCTACTGGATCCGCTAAAAAATTAAATAAAGAGTTAAAAGGTCTTGCGTCTTTTGACAATATGAACGTCTTAAAAGATAATAATAGCTCAAGTGGTGGTAGCGGTGGCGACGATAGTAGCGTTGGTGGAGGTATAGGAGATCTAAGCGGTATTGACTTATCCCCTTTTGAAACTATGACCAACGAACTAAGCAAGGCTGACCAAATAGCACAAACTTTACAAGGTGTTTTTGGTCAAATTGGCGAAACTGTACGCAATATATGGAATAGTGAGCCAATACAAGCCTTTGTTGGTTTTGCCACTACATACGGTCAATATTTATTTGACTACTGGAGTACGTTAGGTACTAATTTATGGACTAACTTACAATTAACGTGGGGTAATATTCAAGGAGATGTTGAAACTACACTTACAAATATGAGCTTATTATGGACGGCGTTTTGGACTGATTTAGATGTTGGTATCCAAACTTGGGGACAACCAATTATAGACGGAGTTACTAAACTATTTAACTCAATATGGAAAGACGCTATTGATCCAGCTATAAAGGTAATGAGTAAAGCGTGGGCTGATTTTTCTAAAATCTTACTAGATTTATGGAACGAACACGGCAAACCTCTTGTAGATAATATAGGCGAGTTTGTTACAACAACTATCGCTTTATTTCAAAAGATATGGGACGACGTACTAGCTCCAATTATAGAGCCATTTTTAGAAACGTTAAGCTGGTTATGGGATAAACATATAAAAGGCTTAATTAAAAACGTTGGCGACTTTATTATGAAATTAGTTAACGGTGCTTTAGAAATCTATAACAAATTTATCGCTCCACTTATAAGCTGGCTAATAGATAAATTATCTCCAGCGTGGAGTTTTTTAAGCAATTTAATTGTAGGTGTACTTGGTACTGTGTTTGGAGTTATAAGCGACGTATTTAGTGCCATATTTAAAATACTTGGAGGAGTTATTGATTTTATAACTGGTGTATTTACTGGTAATTGGCGTAAAGCGTGGGACGGCGTTAAATCAATATTTAAAGGAATAATTGACGGTATCGCTGGTATATTTAAAGCTCCAATTAACCTAATTATAGACGGTATTAACGCATTTATTAGCGGTCTTAATAAGATAAAGATACCAGACTGGGTACCAGTTGTTGGAGGTAAAGGTTTTCATATTGATAAGCTACCTAAATTAGCTCAAGGTGGTGTAATAGATAAACCAACTATCGCTATGATAGGCGAGGCTGGTAAAGAGGCTGTTATCCCACTTGAAAATAATACGGGTTGGATAACTGAGTTAGCTAACCAATTAAACGGTAAAACTAACGGAGGACAACCTATACAATTAGTCGTAAAAATCGGCGAGGATACTATACTAGACAAAATAGTAGACGGTATCAATACAAAATCTTTTGAGAATAACGGGGAGGTGTTTAATATATGATTTATGACGGCGATTTAGTAAAAATAAATGGTACTACTGTACCCCACATTGTAAATTATAAAATTGGTCGTGCTAAATTATGGAAAAATGCCGACCGTAATATGAGTGGCGACGTTAGAGCTACACTTGTTGGTATATTTCCAAAAATAACTATGAAAGTTGGGATATTAACCCAAGAGGAAATGGCGGAACTAACAGAGTTACTTGATCAAGATTTTTTTACCGTTACTTGGTTTGATGTAAGGATCCAAGAGACTATAAGTACTCAATATTACGCTAGTGATTATGATGTAGACCTTTTGAGTAAGTCAAGAGGTCTTTACCAACCTTTTGAGGTAAATTTAGTACCAGTATCAAAAAGGAGGTATTAACAATGATAGCGGTAAGTAATGATTTTAAAACAGCTATGACAAGACCAGTTAAAGAGCTACAAGCCTACATAACTGGTCTTAATGCTAATATACGTAGTGATAATGACTTAATAGATATAAAAGTAAGTGCTGAGGCTGGTTTATGCAAAACAGCTATGCGTAAATTAGAGGCTAGATTTACTGGCAATTATAATTTACTAGGTCAATGGGTACACGTTGGTTTTGGTGTTAAACTAGCCAACGGTAATTATGAGTATCTTGATTATGGTAGTTTTTTAGTAACTGAGATAACAAACGTTAAAGATACTGGAGTAACTACCATAACTGGATACGATCGTATGATAAGGTCAATGACAGCATATAAGCCACTAAATATAACTTATCCAATAGGTTTGTATGATTATACTGTTGCTTTATGTAATAGTTTTGGTATGGCTATAAAAAACACCTCTTTTGGAGTGCATAATAATTGGCAAATAACTAAAGAGTTATGGGAAAATATAGACGGTATAACTTATCGTGATATATTGCAACAAATAGCTCAAGTTACTTGCACTACTGTTATAATTACAAGCGAGGACGAGATTTATTTTAAACCAATAACTAATACTAATGAGAGCTTAACATACGACAACTTGTTTAAACTAAAATTAGAGCCGATATATGGCGAAATAAATAGCGTTGTACTATCTCGTACTCCTCAAGAGGACAATATCTATATGAGAGACGAGGCAAGTATAACGCAAAATGGTTTAACTGAGTGGAAAATAGAAAATAACGAGATAATCGACAAAGACCGTGAAAACGCTATGACACCTATTTATAACGCTATGCACGGTATATCTTACTATCCGTTTGAGGCAAGTACTGAGGGTTTAGGTTGGTATGAAATTGGCGACAATTTTAATATTGTAAATGACTTGGGAGATGTATTTAATACAACTCTCTTTAATTTTAGTATAAGTATAGACGGTGGGATAAAAGAGACCTTAAAAACAGTTGCTAGTACTAAAACTCAAACTCAATATCAATATGCTACTACAATAGCTAAACGTGTTAAAAATACCGAGATTATTGTAGATAAGCAAGGACAAAGTATATCTAGTTTAGTTACTGATATGTACGAGGAAAACGGATACATTAAAGAGAACTTTAGTAGAATAGATCAAGATATACAAAATATCGTACACTCTGTACAAAACAGCGGTGGAGCTAATTTAATTAAAAACTCAGTTATGTTTGCTTATGACAGCGAGGGTAACCCTAATAACTGGACTACTAGCGGAGCTGGTACACTTGGAATAAGTACAAGTGCTGAGGCTATGGCTAATGGTGGACTAAGCGGACACGTTTTTATTTTAAATAACAAAACAGTAAAACAAACAATTAGTGTTAAAGCTAGTAGCGATACAGATACAGATAAAGTTTATTATACTTTTAGTACAAAAATAAAGAAAAATGCTACTGGTAGTTGTTACGTAAAATTATATAACAATATTGAGGAGCATTTAATAGAAATACCAGTCGGCGAGAGTGTTTTTTACAAAGAGTATGAAATAAAAGCGTTATTACCTAAAAACGATTATTATATAGTAGAGTTTTACGGTAGTGCTGATAGCGACGCTACTTTTACCGATAATATGCTAGCTGTTGGAGAATATAAAACACAATGGCAACAAGCTAGTGGCGAAATTATGAACACTCAAGTTAACATCAACGTAGACGGGGTACTTGTTAAATCAAGTGTTTACTTAGGAGATTATACAGTAATGTCCCCTCTTGAGTTTGCTGGATATTCAAATATAAACGGAACTGTAACCAAAGTATTTAGTTTAAATAAAGATACAACCCTAGTTAAAAAGTTAGAGGCTGAGGACGAGCTTAAAATGGTGCCAATAAAAATAGTACCAGTAACAAGCGGTAGTTTACAAGGCTGGGCGTTTGTACCTAGTACTGAGGAGGTGTAGTTTATGGCTGTAACAAGTGGACGAGTTAATAGTGCTACATCTAAAAACTCAAACTTTTATTTAGCTTGGCAAATAGACGGCGACCAAAGTATCGCTGGTAATTATACTAAAGTAAAATGGCAAGCTGGAGCTCACGTATCAAATGGTAATAAGTGGTACAGTAATGCTATTAAAATCAATAGCTGTTATATTGACGGTGTAAAAGTTTTTGACGGTGGTACTTGGTCAAATATTACTACAAATGGAGACCACCAACTAGCAAGTGGTACCGCTACTATATATCATAATACAGACGGTACGAAAACATTTACAGCTAGTATAAATGGTAAGTATTATAGTTATAGTGCTGTTAGTGGTAGCGACGATTTTGAGTTACCAACGATACCAAGATATGCTAATATAACATCATTTAGCGTATCGAAAAGAGACGAGACAAGCGTACAGTATAATTTTACAGCTGACGCTAGTTTAGATTATGTATGGTACTCTACTGATAATGGAGCTACTTGGCACGATTTACCAAACAGTAATATAGTAAGTGGTCTATCCCCTAATACTGGTTACAATTTTAAAGTTAGAGTTAGACGTACTGATAGCCAGTTAACTACTGATAGCGATACATACTATCAAGAGACATACGACTATCCTAAACCTACAAGTGCTACTGATTTTGTTATTGGTAGTGGTGGTTGCGTAGTTGGGTTATATAACCCACTTGGTAGAAATGTTACTCTACAAATATTACAAGTTGGTACTGATACTGTACTAGGTACTTATACTGGTACTTATGCTGGAAATGTTGGAGCCGAGTTTAACACAGCTGACGCTATTAGTAGACAGTACGCTAGTATACCTAACTCAAATAGTGGAACTTACTACGCTAAAGTTACTTATGGTAACGTTGTTAAAACGTATGGTAATAAAACATATTACACAAACGTTAATGAGTGTAGCCCAAGTTTTAGTAACTTTAACGTTAAAGATAACAATAGTAGCGTTGTTGCTGTTACTGGAAATAATCAAATCTTTGTTAAAGGCAAAAGTACTCTATATGTAACGATACCTAGTGCTAATAAAATGACTACTCAAAAGAGTGCTACACCAAGTAGTTACGCTCTAAGTTGTGATACATTGAATAGCACAGCTAATTATAGTAGTAGCGACGTAAATGTTAATATGGGTACTTTAGTTAATAGTGGTACTCTAAGAGTAAACGTTAGAGCATACGATAGTCGTAGCAATAGTGCTTTAGCGTATAAAGATATAACTGTTTACGATTATGCTAAACCAGTTATAAACGTAAGTGCTACGAGATTAAATAACTTTGAAAATGAAACTACTATAAAAATTAGTGGTACATATACAAGGTTAACTATAAATAATACTGACAAAAATACTATAACAAACGTCAAATATCGTTACAGAGAGACTGGCGGTACTTGGAGTGGCTGGACTACTCTTACTACTAGCGTAGTTAGTGGTAGATTTACTTGTAATGATGTTATATTATCTTTGGATAATACCAAATCGTTTGAGTTTGAGGTGCAAGCCACAGACAAGTTAGATACTACAAGTAAGCCAGCTAGCGTAGGTATAGGACAAGCTATATTTTTTGTTAGTAGTAATAATAAAGCGTGCTACATCAACGGTCAAGAGATTATTATGTATGATGTAGTAGATACGTGGTAAGGAGGTAAAAGTATGATTAAAAACGCTGTAACCCTTGGGGCTGTACACACACACACACACACACACACACAAATACCTTTACTACAAAAGAAAGGAGGTACACTTATTATTTAAGCGTATCTCCTATTTATTTAAAATCTCCAGTAAAGGAGGTTTTAATTTAGGTGGTGGTTTAATTGCCTAAGTCAATTAAACTAAAAAATAATACATATATAGATAGTACTGGGATAGTACACAATAAAAAACTATTAAGCCAAATAATCAATGAAATAGGACTTATAACACACCCAGTAGGCTCAGTATATATAAACGTAAACTCTACTAACCCCGCTACACTTTTTGGCGGAACTTGGGAAAGAATAGCAAAAGGTCGTTGCTTAATGGGGCAAGGTGTTGTTGAGCCTAATAATGATAATTGGTGTGGCACAATTAACGCTGGAGACTGGACGGCTTATAATGGTGGTATGGGTGGAGAAGTTTTCCACGGTTTAACTATCGAGGAAATGCCTAGCCATACTCATACTAGCACTAACGGTAAATCGTTACTTGAGGATACTGGTAGTAGTGATAATGAGTTTGGTTGGCACATACAAGATACTAGCGGATACAGAGCTAACGGTAGCTGGCTATCAAATGCTGGAGGTAATCGAAAACATAACAATATGCCACCATATTTAGTAGTATATATGTGGAAAAGAACAGCCTAAAAAATAAATATGAGTAAAAGTATAAAATTAAAAAATAATGTTTACTTTGATCAAACGGCTATCAAACACGACTACATAAAAGTAAGACAAACAACTAACCAAACTCAAGTCGAGGTTGGAAGTTTAGAGGTCTTATTTCAAGCTGTCGATATAAATGTTGGTAATGCTTTTGAATTATTAACAAACGGCAAAGTACGTGTTAAAACTGACAAGATACATCACGTTAAAATAACATCTTGGATATGGGTAGAACGTAAAAACTCTTACGCTTGGTGTCATTTATCACGAAACGGTAATGATTTATGTAGTCAAATGTTACCAAACTCTCCAAGTGGCGAGGTTTGGGAAACAATACAAATGTCGACAATTACACCAGTTAGTAAAAACGACTTGCTTTTTCCATACATATACTTTAATGTTGGAGAAAGCTATAACCAAACAAGAGGAGGTACTTACGCCAATAGTGTAGTTATGATAGTTGAGGCGATAGATTAAATAATAAGTCATATAAATTATGGCTAAATCAATTAAATTAAAAAATAATACTTATATTGATAGTACTGGAGTATCTCATAATAGAGATACCTTAAAAAATAAATTAGATACGATAGATACGAAACTAAACAAAAATATTTTAATGGCGTATATAACTGATACTGTAACAATAAATAATGAGTGGCAATTTTTAAATTACAATGCTTACCAAAGATACGGTAATAAGTTATGGCTAGAAAATGGTAGAGTTTATATTGGTGCTGGTGTATCTAAAATAAGAGTAAGTGCGTGTTTTTTCGCTGAGGATATACATAGTAATAACGTAAATTATTTATGGTATTTTATCCATAAAAACGGAAATAGCGAAGAGGCAACCGCTATACAGTCGGGGGTAGCTGTACATTTTCAAACAACAACTATTAGCGACGTTATAATAGATGTTACCGAGGGAGATTATATAGCTGGTTTAATTAACCACCCTTGTTATGCTACCCACCCTATACGTATAAGAGGTGGAAAAATCAATACAAGATTATTTGTTGAGGTAATAGAGTGATAAATAAAATATTAGCGATAATCTTTACAATAATAGATATACGAGATTATCAAAGGAGGATAAAAAGTTGAAAAATATTATAAATTTTATTACTGGTACACTAGCGACTTTGTTAGTGTATTATTTAGGTGGTTGGGACGTTGCTTTACAGACACTTTTAATTATAATCGTACTTGATTATATTACTGGACTTTGTAAGGCAATACATAACAAAAAATTAAATAGCGAGATAGGTTTAAAAGGTATTGTTAAAAAAGTAGGTTACTTAATTATAGTAGCTGTTGCTGTTATCCTTGATAGGATAGCTGGAAATACTGGAGCAATACGTACCTTAGTTATTTACTTTTTTGTAGCCAACGAGGGTATAAGTATTTTAGAAAACTGGGGCGGTATGGGTTTACCCCTACCCCAAAAACTAATTGAAACCCTAGAACAACTTAAAAATGATAATAACCCAAAATAATGGAGTTGTTATACGAGGCGACCAATAAAAACGGTCGCCTTTAATTTTTCCAAAAGGAGGTAAAAAGTATGGAAAATGAGGAAATGTTAGAGGTACAAGATACTTTTAACGAGGACGATTTAGACATCTTAGTTGAGGACGGAACTATCGAAAATCAAGAGGAGGTGGCTGAGTATGGAAATGAGAACGAGTAAACCAGCTAAAGGTAACAAGTTTTATACTAGAAAAGCAAGCGGTGGATATTCTACTTGTATTAAAGGTAAACCAACTGACGCTTGCGACGTGCTAGCCAACTGTGTCGGCTATGCGTGTGGTCGATTTAATGAAATAATAGGATCAATGAAATATCCTAGCTTAAATTGTAACGCTGAAAACTTTATCGAAAGAGCCAAAAAGACTTACGGCTTACAAGTTGTATCATACCCTACTTTAGGTGGTATTATGGTATGGGCTAAAGGTAAAGCTGGGGTTAGTAGCGACGGAGCGGGACACGTAGCCGTAGTTGAAAAAATAATTGATAAAAATACTATATATACTAGCGAGAGTGGGTACAACTCAAAAGCATTTTGGAACTCAACGAGAAAAAATACAAATGGTCGTTGGGGTATGGGTAGTGCGTACTCTTTTAGAGGTTGTATTGTTAACCCAGCTATTGGAGATGTACATTATATCGAGCCAACACCAACTCCTACACCAAGCGGAGAAATTGTTTACACGGTTGTAGCTGGAGATACACTTAGCGGTATCGCTAGTAGATATGGCACTACATATCAAAAGTTGGCTGAGTATAATAACATACCAAACCCTAATTTAATTAGAGTGGGGCAAAAAATAAAAATACCTAGCAACGAGCAAAGATATTATATTGTTAAAGCTGGAGATACTTTAAGTGGTATCGCTAAAAAACTAGGTATAAAAGACTGGCACACTTTATATAATAACAATAAAGGTGTAATCGGTAGTAACCCTAATTTAATTAGAGTAGGACAAAAACTAAGATATTAAAATAACGAGGCTTTAATTAGCCTCGTCTTTTTTTATGTATAATTTTCTAATAAATGGTCGATTTTTTCTTGCGTTATTCTATCATTTTTCTTAGCCAACCATAATAGAGATTTTAAATTATCTAAAACAACTGGCGATTTATCCTTACGGTAATATCTAATAAACTCCTCAAATATATAAAATGGTATATCGCTACTATCTCTAACGCTATTATATGTAGTTATTAACTCGTCTTTTTGCATATCCCCTATTAACTCTACTATTTTATCAAATTGTAATATTTGCTCTTCGGTTAAATCTTTAAAAAAATCATACACTAATTTAGCGTATGTCTCCTCTTTTGCTTTATATTCTCTATTGTTCTTTAAAGACGACGTAGCTTTATTTATTTTTTCTAGTGTATCCATAAAAGTTAACCTCCTTATTTTCAACAAATTATAACAAAATTATACAAAAATATCAAGAAACTCGAGAAAAATAATCAAGTATCTCGAGATTTTATGATAATTTAGCCACTTTTTGCCATAATATTAACGGTGGTAATATTATGATAGGTATGATTTTGAGAAATATAAGAAAAATAAGAGGGTTAACTCAAGACAATATAGGTAAAGAGTTACACTTAGCCGAGAACACTATATCAAATTATGAGACAGAGTACAGCAACCCTAATTTTGATACCATTTATAAATTTATTAAAGCGTGTGATTTTGATATAGAGTTTATAGATAAAAAGAGTAAAAAACGTTATACACTAAAAGAAATATCAAAAGAAATGGACTTTTGAGTGTACTACTGTACTACGACTGTACGAAAATAAAAAAGTGTTGATATATAAGGGGTTTTGAGCGTTAGTATCTTACCCCCGCAACCAAAATATTAAAAAGTAGGTATTTTTACCTACTTTTTTAAATTGCTCAAAAATGCTATTTTACTGACTTTTAGAGATTTTGCTATTTTTCAAATGTACACAGATATTTTTAAAAAGTAGTGGCGTTACTGTACTTACTACTGTACACTCGAAATCGTTAAGTTGCTGTTTTTTAAGTACTCAAACGTGTTATCACGGTGTTTTTTCTCAAAAGCATTAAACACATCACAATAAATATCTAGTGTTGTTTTAATATCTGTATGACCAAGTATTTTTTGTAATACGTTTGCTGGAGTACCAGCCTCAATACATCTTGTTGCAAAAGTATGTCTTAGCTGGTGTTGGTTAACATCATAACCCTTATTTATATTGTACTTTTGGCACAACCTTTTAAATGCCATATTAACTTGGCTAGTTGTTATAAATGATTTATTATTTTTATCAATAAATAATAAATTGGTTATATTATTATTTTTAATATGATCTTGTAATATCTTTTTTATCTCGTCATTAAAATATATTGTACGTGTACTACAATACGTTTTAGTATCGTCTCCCATAACAGTATGGTCGGTTAAATTTTTGGTTAAGGTACGAGATATATGTATAGCGTTATTATCAAAATCTATATCGCTTAAATATAGAGCGTTAATTTCTCCCATACGCATACCGCAATACATACTTAACAAATATTGTACTTTATATAGTACTTTTTTCTCTTTATTAAATATAACGTCCAAAAACTCTTTTTGATCTTGAACTGTAAAGGCACTTACTTTTTTAGTCGGTTTACTTGATTTTGGTTTTGGATACTCGAACGTATCCTCAAAAAAATTATATTTTACAATATTCTTTTTTATAGCAATTTTAAATATAGTGTTAGATAAACCATAGCCCTTTTTAATTGTACTATTGGCGTATTTAGTTAAATATATTAAAAAGTCTTTTACATCTCCGCCAGTTATCTTTTGTATCTCTTTACGAGCTATATAATGACCGTCTATTTGTTTTAAAATGTATAATTTTCTAATATATGTAATATCTTTTATACGGTTTAATTTATACATCTCCTCAATGTAATCTTTTCCTATTTGATACATAGTTGTAGTAGACTTGTCTACGTATGTATCTGTGTGTAATTGAGTGATAAGTTTTTCCAGTTTGTCTTTAACTATGGTACGACTTTTACCATATATTGTTTTAACTTTTCTTTTTCCGTTGCTCGTCATAACCTAAAGTATACTCACAAACCCATACCTCCTTACCTCTCATTTTACGTTTAAAAATGGTACCCTCGCCATTTCCTCTTGACCTTTTCTTAGCCATAAAAAATTACCTCCTTTTTTCTTTCAAAACACTTGTAAAAAAGTAGGTAATTGTATATAATATAACCATACAAAATACCGCAAGTGTTTTGTTGTTATGGGTTAAAGTGTTAGTCGTCCAAACTGTTACGCTTTAACCTCTTTTTTATAAATTAAAAATTTAATTTACGTCTTATTTCTTTAGCTACTCCTATTATTGTAACGGGTAGCTCTTTTATTTGTTTATTACTATATAATGTAGGCTCGTAGTCCTCGTTTAGTGGTTGTAATATAATACCAACCTCGCTTTTAATAACTTTTTTAAATACAGCGTCATTACCATTTACCATAACGGCACAATGGCTACCGCTCTCACAGTCGCTAACTTTTTGAAAAATAACAATATCTCCGTCATTATAAAAAGGATACATACTATTACCTTTTATTTTTAATGCAAAATACTCTTTGTCTCCAGTTAACCAATTTTGTGGTATCTCCTCGTAATCTATAATGTCCTCAATAGCCTCAATAGGTATACCGTGCTGGTATAGATCCAAGTACTGGTATTAAATTAGATTTTTTATCCTCTGTTAAATCAGTAGGCGTTATATTAAAATAATCGGCTAATAATTGTATCTTATCAGCTCTAGGATAATTTACACCGTTAACCCAGTCGTTTATTGTAGAGTAAGATATTTTTAAATCACGTGATAGATCGCTTACTGTTTTATCTTTTAATTTCATATATCTAGTTATATTGTCAGTAAAAATCTCAATACGCTTGTCATAATTAACCCTATTTTGTATATAATGAAAAACTTTATCTTTGTTAAATGTATTATTTTTGTCTATGTTTTTATTTATGAACTCACTTAGATATTTAAAATACATCTCGTCAGTTTTACTATTATATACATCTTTAATTATATAGTAGTAATTGTTAAAAGTATCTTTATCAAAGTATTTTTTTACTTTTATATAAATATCGTCGTTATATGTATCGCCCATAAAATTACCCCCTACATTTATTTTACATTTTTATTATACATCATTTAACCGTTAAAAACAAGGGTTTTTTATAAAAAAATATAAAAAATTACGTTTAAAACAAAAAATATTATAAAAACATATTGACTTACCGTTTAAACCGTGATATGCTTTTAGTGTAATAGAGAGGAGGGTAGCGAAAATGGAAACATTAACACTTAGAGCCATAAGAACTAACAAACGTTGGTCGCTTGAAGAGGCTAGTATAAAAATAGGTGTTAGTAAGGATACGTTGAGCAACTGGGAACGTGGGGAAACTTACCCAAGTGTACCACAAATAAAACGTATTGAAGAGGTATATAATATACCTTTTAGCAATATAAATTTTTTACTCAGCGATACCGTTTTAAACGGTAAAAGTGAACAAGAGGAGGTATAAAAATATGCGGAGTTAATCTAACACTAGATACTAATATAGATGTTGAACTAGATAAAGTAAAAGAGTTAGTCGCTAGTTTAAATGAGGTCAAAGAAAAAGCTAACCTTATACAATTTATTAGTATTAAAGAGTTTACCAAGTTAACTGGCTGGAGCGAAAAAACAGTACAAGAGTTATACAACAGAGCTGATTTTCCAAGTACAGATTTTGGTAAAGAGAAAAAAGCCGAGGTACACGCTATAATAGATTATTTTAAAGTACCGAGGAGAAAATAGGACGACTAACACGGAGGGATAATATGAAAAAAGTTAAATGGTTAAATGTTGCTAAGGCGATTATATTTGTTTATTGTGTAGGTTTGGTACTACACGACAGTTGGATCGTAGGTTTTAGTTATTGGTTTACTGGTCAAGAGGTTGGCTTTACTTGGTATGGTTTACTTACATATATTACAGCTTTATTTATAATCGACGCTTTTATCGAGGACTTTAAAGAACAAACGCAAGAAAAAAGACGCAACTAACGGCAATAGTTAACGTCTTTACAAAAGTATTTATCTTACTTAAATATAACACATTTTTTGCGAGGTGTCAAAAGTTGAGAGAAAAAAATATCGAAAATAAGATCAAAGCATATCTAAAAGGTAAAGGAGCGTACTACGTTAAATACTTTGGTAACTCGTTTAGTCAAGTTGGTGTACCCGACTTATTGGCTTGTTACAAAGGTAGATTTATTGGTATCGAGGTTAAAAATGAAACTGGCAAAACATCTCCCCTACAAGATATAAACTTAGAGCAAATAAAACGTGCTGGAGGTATTAGTCTAGTAGCTAGGAGTGTTGAGGACGTTAGTAAGGTATTAGACGAAATTGATAAAGCTATATAAATACCAAGAGGAATACCAAAAACACGTTAAACGTAACTTTATATACGATATGGATACGGGTACGGGTAAAACTATTATGGGTTTAGAACACCACCAAAAATTTTATAAAGACCAAAAGTTACTAATAGTAGCTCCAGCGTCTAAGATAAATGAGGGTGGCTGGCAACGTACTATTACAGAACACTACCCACAAATAGATTATGATACTTGTACTTATAATATGTTAAATAAAAAATACCAAAATTATAAAGACTATTTTGTAATTTTCGACGAGTGTCATAGGTTAAAAAACTCGACTGGAGTTTGGGGTAAAGCTGGTTATAACTTAACTAAAATATGTAGTGGCTTTATTCTACTAAGTGCTACTCCTATCCCCAATGGCTGGGAGGACAGTATTAACTACTTTAAGATGTTTGGCTTAACTAAAAACAAAACACAGTTTATAAAAAATAATGCTATTACATCTATGGAGTATGGCTACTTGGAAATAGTAGGCTGGCGTAACCCACAAAAATTAAAAAATATGTGGACGTCAATAAGTAGACATCTTGGAAAAGACGAGGCTACTGATCTACCAAGTTTAGTTTTTGAAGATATACATTTTAAAGCAAGTAGTATCTATAAAACAATTAAGAAAAATAGAATATATGACGAGACGCTTTATGATAATCAAATGAAACTAAGACACGGTTTAAGATTATACACTAACCTAGAGAGCAAAATAGACTATATAAAGGAGTTTGTAGAAAACACCAACGATAATATAATTATATTTTATAACTACGACGAAGAGCTTAAACTTTTACAAGAGAATATTACCAAAACAACTTATGTATGCAACGGACATCAAAAAAATTATCCTAAAAAAAGTGAGTGGGATAGCATAAAAAATACTGTAACACTTGCTAACTACAAAAGCGGTAGCGAGGCTGTTGAGTTTACTTACGCTAATATAATTGTGTATTTTAGCCCAACTGATAGCTACACAGAGTTTTACCAGTCATACGGTAGATGTTACCGAAATGGTCAAACTAAAAAAGTAACAGCTTATAAGTTTGTTACAGATAATACTATCGAGGCTGATATTTATATAGCACTCGATAACAAACAAGACTTTAATATAAGTCTATGGGAAAAACAAAACATAAAGGAGATAAATTAAAATGGATAAAGATATAAAAGAAATATTAAAACGTATGGAGAAAATAGCAACGCTATTAAAAGATAAAGATATAGCAAGTTTAAGTAAAGAGGCTGACGAGTTATTTGAAAAGGCTATAAAAGAGCCTTGCAAAATATCTATTAAAAAAGACGGAAACGGTAAGGCTGAGGTACAAGTACAAGGTACTAGACTAGCTGTACTTATTGCTTTAGCTGGGCTAAAAGAGGCTGTACTTAATAATACAAATTGTACTGAGGACGAGTTTGATTTTATACAAAATCGTATTGGCACTAAGGAGGTTAAAAATAATGAGTAACCCTAATGTAACTATTGATAGACAAAAATATGTTGGGGGTAGCGATTTACCAAGTATCTTAGGACTTAACGCTAAATATGGTACAAGCGTGTTTGAGTTTGCTAAACAAAAAGCGGGTGTTATACCTAACCCATTTAAAGGCAACCAGTTTACTAGATATGGTCAAGTAATGGAGCCAGTTATTAGAGATTATATAAACGCTACATATCAAGTTAATTATGTTGAGGATACAGTCGTTGATACTGAGCGTGGATATAGAGGTAATACAGACGGTATTGATCGTAACGCTGATATACCAATATTAGAGGTTAAAACTTTTGGCGAAGAGTTAGACGTTGACTACTACGCCCCACAATGTCAATTTTATATGGAGACATTTAACGTTGACGCTGTTAGACTTGTAGGATACAAAAGACCAGCTGACTTTTATACTGGTGTAGATTATGACTTAGAAAATGACGACAGTTATTTCAATTATGAGTTTGATAGCAACAGACTTGTTGAACACGTTATCAAAAGAGATAAAAAATTATGGGAAAAAATCGAAGAGCGTATCGTTGCTTTTAAAAATGCTGTTAATGAGTTAAAAACTAATAATGATATGAGCGAGGACGATTTTAACAATATCTTTTATGGTAATGATTTAGTAATTTTAAGTAATAAAGTTGCTGTGTTAGAGAACACACTAGCAAGCTACAAAAATATTGAAAAAGAATATAAAGACGTTAAAGAGCAATTATATAAGGTCTTTGAGGATAAAGGTTTAATTAGTGTAGATTTTGGAAATACAAAAATTACAAAAGTAGCTCCTACATCTTACGATACAGTAAGTATTGATACAGCTAAATTAAAAGACGAGGAGCCAAACATCTACGAAAAATACAAAACAGTAAAAACAACTAATCGTAAAGGTTATGTGTTAATAACAATTAAGGAGGTAGATAAAGATGTTATTACCAGCGAATAAGCCAAAAGATAAAGATATTACCCCTAAAGTTTTCTTTATATGGGGGCAAAGTATGAGTGGCAAAACTTATTTAGCTCGTCAATTTCCTAGCCCAGTAATTATAAATACTGACGGAAACGCTAAAAAAGTTGATACTCCAAGTGTTGAGGTTTACGACTTTGAAACTTTTATAAAAGTTTTAAAAGAAATCGAGGACGGTAAACACGATTTTAAAACAATTATTATTGATCTAGTCGACGATATTAAAACTATGCTACAAAACTACGTATGTAAAAAGTATGGTGTTGACGACGAGGGCGAGGTACCTTATGGTAAAGGTTATCGTGATGTAAAAATGACTTGGCAAAAGTTAATGGTAAGACTAAATCAATTACCATACAACGTTATATTTATTAGCCACGTTGTAGAAATAAGCGAGGATAACCAAACTGTGGAACGTCCAAGCCTAGAGCAAAAATTTTACAATATGTGTATGGGACGTTGTGATATGTCTATCAAATGTAGAAAAGTAGGACAAACTTACTTACAACTATGTGATAGTAAACGTGATAACTACGTTGAGACTGATGTTAAAGATAAAGACGTATTAGCAATACTTAAAAATATTAAAGGTGTTTTTGCTAGTCCAGTTAAGACTGGAACTGATAGCGAAAAAACGGCAAAAGCTCCACTAAAAGCCGTACCGCTTAAAAAAGCTGAGCCAAAAGCGGACGAGCAAGCTGTTGAGGAGGTAACTGAATAATGACCGTTTTAGAGTTTATTTTTGGAATATCAGCTTTATTGATAGCTTTTATAACTATAATTGGTATTTGTGGTCTAAAGTTTAACAGTTTAAAACTTGAAGAGGAAAACGAACAACTAAAAGAAGAAATAGCAAAATTAAGAGCTAGAAAATCTAAGGAGGTAAAAAAAGATGTTAAGTAATATATTTTGGGTGGTAATGCTCATAGCAAGTTTATTACTACTAATAGCAAACATCAACAACCTAGTAACTACATCTAAAGTAAATAAATTAAAAAGAAAAATGTACGAGGCAAAATATGACGCTATCGTAACACAAAGTCTATTAAATATAGCAAAAGTAAATAAAATCGTAAAGGAGGATAAATAATTATGGACGATTTATTAAATATTGCAACAAAAACTATGGAGGGGTTTGATCCAGCAACCGATAAAGTAGACGATTTTGAGGAAATCGCTGACGGTACTTATATGTGTTTACTTGAAAAAGTAACAGCTAGAAAAAATGACAAAGGGACTAATTGGATAAGTTTAGACTTTAGCCTTATGGATACTGAGGATAATAGACATTTATTTGTTAATTATTTCTTTACAGAAAAAACTATTGAACGTAGTATCAAGGCTATAAATAAATTAGCTTATGATTTTGGATACCAATTACCAGTTGAAAGTTTTACAAGTTTAGAAACTTTAGCCGAAACTTTAAACGGTATGGCTGGTAATCAAGCTGAAATTACTAAAAAAACAAGTAGTAGCGGGTTTACTAACTATAAAGTAATACCAGCCTAAGAGCGAGGTGTTACTATGATAATCACGTACGATATAGAGGTCTTAAAATATGACTGGATAATGGTTTTTAAAGAGGGCGACAATGATTATCGAGTAATACATAATAATACTGAGGAGTTAGAGGCTTATATAGATAGCCTTAATAAATCTAAGGCTATCTTAGTAGGCTTTAACAATTACCACTATGACGACGTTGTACTAGCTGGTGTACTTTTAGGTAAAGATCCATACGAAATAAGTAAAAAACTTATAGTAACTGGAGAACGTGTTAACTACAAACTTAATATGATAACTCTTGATGTTATGCAAGAGCTACCGCTAGGTGTAGGTCTTAAATCAAGCCAAGCCAATTTAGGTATGTCTATTGTAGAAACCCCTATTGACTTTAACTTAGATAGACCTTGCACTCCAGCGGAACTTGAGGAGCTAATTAAATATTGTAAAAATGACGTTAAAGATACAGAGATGTTATTTAAAAAACGTGCTGATTATTTCCAAGCTAAGTTTGAAATAGTTAACGAGTTTGGCTTACCAGTACCAATGGTAAAAAAGACAAGAGCTATATTATCTAGTCGAGTACTTAAATGCCAAGACAAAGATATACCTAAAGACCGCTTACATATAAATTATGATCCTAATATTAACTGGGACATTATACCTAAAGATGTAACAGAGTTTTTTAAAAAATGTGAGTACGACTATCGCTGTGGCGGAGATTATAAAGAAATCGAGAGCCGTAAATTAAAACTTATAGTATGCGGAGTACCACACGTGTACGCTTTTGGTGGTATACACGGAGCAATAGAGAAATATAACGCTAGTGGCAATTTTCTACATATAGACGTATCAAGTTATTATCCTAGTTTGATTATAGTTGATAATTATATGAGTAGAAAAAGCGAAGAGCCACAGTTGTTTACACATCTTAGAGATATGCGTTATAAGTTAAAAGCTGAGAAAAACCCAAAACAAAAAATCTATAAAATACTAATTAACGCAACTTTTGGAGCTATGAAAAGTGAGTATAACTCTCTATATGATCCAAAACAAGCTAACAATATCTGTATTAACGGACAAATTATTTTAACTCAGTTAATATTAGAGTTAAAAGACTATTGCCAACTTATACAGAGCAACACCGACGGACTTGTAGTTAAATATGATCCTAAAAATTATGACAAAATTGTAGAAATTGTAAAAGATTTTGGTAAAAGATTTAATTTAACCTTTGATATAGACAAAATTATTAAAATCGCTCAAAGAGATGTTAATAATTACGCCATTATGTTTGAGGACGGACATATTGAGGCTAAAGGTAGATTTAGTAAGTTTGAGGGTGGTAACTTTATGCAAAACTCTTTAAGTATTATTGATAGAGCCTTAGTAAATTATTATATCCACGGGAAACCAGTAGCGGATACAGTAATTGAGGCGTATAAAAATAACGATTTAGCCCCTTTTCAAATCGTTTGTAAAATGGGTAGCACTTACGACGGTATGTATTATGAGTATGGCGACGAGGGGGACACTAAACTCATACCAACACAACACGTTAACCGTGTTTTTGCTACAAATGATAAAAAATACTGGGGTATATATAAACGCAAGGGCGACAGTTACCAAAAGATAGCTAACACTAGCGAGCATAATATCATACATAACGAGGATATAGCTACTTTTGATAAATCTAAGTTAGACCTTAACTATTATATAGACCTATGCAATAGAAATTTATACTAAGGAGGTTATAATGCTAAAATATTTGAAATTAGACAAAGAAAAGAAACCAGTAGAGGGTTTTGATGTAACTTATACCTCCTTGGATAAGTTAGAAAATGCTGGTATTAAGTTGAACGGCAAAACAGTTATAGTAGATTTTGACGCACACAATAAAGAAGAGCAAGAAAAACTTAAAGGTGTAGTGTCTTATATAACAGCGAAATACCCCACTTTTAGAGTTGAAACGACAAGAGGAGTACATTTATACTATCGAGTACCAAAAGACTTGAAAATAAAGAACTGGACGGCTCAAATGACCGTGTTAGGAGTTAAAGTTGATTATAAAACTGGAGCAACCAGTCAAGGTGTTATAAAACTTGGAGGTAAACTTAGGAAAACAAGCGAGCCAGTCAACACACTTAACTTGAGTACGTTAAGTGATTTACCAGTAGAGCTTTACCCCCTACCTAAATCTAAAGGCAATATACTATTGTGTCTTAAAGACGGCGACGGGCGTAATGACAATTTATATAAACATCTACTTTGTGTTAAAGAGGCTAAAGTTAGTCTTAGTCTTGACGAGGTGGCTAACTTTATTAACGATTATCTGTTTAATGATAAATTAAAATCTACTGAGTTAGAGGCTACTGTTGAAAGTGTTAAAGCAAAAGAGAGTACAGACACCGAGGTATATAACGGAGATCCTAAAGATATGATAGCTTTTGCTGAGTTTATAGTTAAGGCTTTAGATATTAAGATATACAATTATAGTTTATATTTTAAAGACGGGCTTAATTATTCTAAAGATAAAATCAAACTTAACAAAGCTATCTCTAAATACTTGAAATTAAAGAGGTCTCAAATGACAGAGCTTGAGGCTCAGTTATACATATATGCTGAGTTAGTCGAGGACAAAAATAAGTTTTTAGTTAAACTTAGAAATGGTGTAATAGTTGAGGATAATGTCGTTGACTATGACTGTGGCTTTACCCCATTTTACCTTGATGTATCTTATAATGCTGAGGCGTACGACAAAAATGTTGACGACTTTATAAACTTTATCTGTTGTGGTCGTGCTGATATGCGTATTGTTATAGAGGAAATCTTAGGACACATCTTACTTGTTACAAAATTTCCTCACAAAATATTTTTCTTAACTGGTAGCGGAGCCAATGGTAAATCTACTTTTGTAGAAATGATAACCAAATGGACTGGCGAGTTAAGTAGCCACGTTGATATTGCAAACTTTGACGACGGTACAAGCCTTACCAGTCTTGTTGGTAAGATAGTAAATGTCGCTGACGACGTCGACGCTATCTACTTAGAAAAATCTAAAAACTTAAAAACTATGGCAAGTGGTAATACAGTTGGAGCAAGAGCTATCTACTCTCAACCAATAACTCTTAAAAATACAGCAACTCTAATATTTACCGCTAATGAGCCACCAGTATTTAAGGATAAATCGCAAGGTATCGGTCGTAGGTTAGTTATTATACCTTTTGATAATGTAGTTAAGGAGCGTATTTATAACCTAGACGATCTACTAAGTACAGATAACGCCAAGAGTTATTTACTTAATTTAGGACTAACTGGTATCAAAAGAATATATGCCAATAAGTTAGAAATGTCTACAAGCGAAACTATTGAAGAGGCTACAAAACAGTACTATTTAGAAAATGATAGCGTGTTAGCTTACTTAAATGACTATGGAGATGTTGAAAATAACCCAGTCGCTACCGTGTATGAGGCTTATACTGAATATTGCGAGGACAGTAACTTAAAAGCGGTATCGTTAAATAAGTTTAGTAGACGTTTAAAACAACTTGGATATGAAACTAAACCAGTTACAATGTTGGGTAAAACTGTAAGAACTATACAAAAAATTACGCATTTTGACTGAAAAATTACGCAAAATTACGCATTTTAAAAAAATGCGTAATCTCGCCAGCCCCCTATTTATAAGGGTTTGTGAGTAAAAATTACGCAATTACGCTTTTTCTTATTATAAATTAAAAAAATTAAAAAAAATATATAAATATATAAAAAATAAAAAAAAAAAAGTTATAGCGAAAAAATGCGTAATTGCGTAATTTCATAGTGCGAAAGCCCGTAAATACTGGGCTTAAACCAATTACGCTTTTTTAAAAATGCGTAATTAAATGCGTAATTTTGATAAATTGGAGGAGAAAATGGAAGAAAAAATACAAGAAATTAGAGATATTTTAGACGAAATGGACGAGTTAACAGATGTTGACGACAGTAGAGTAATCAAAAATGTTGATAATTTTATATGGAAATTGTCTATTGATAATTACGAACTAAGCGAGAAAATTAAACCTTTTATCGAAGAGTACCTAAAATATTATAATGACTAAGATGTACGCATTATATCACGGAGACGAGTTTATTGATCTTGGTACACGAGATTATTTAGCTAAGTTACTTGGAGTTAAGCCGAGGACAATAACCTTTTATATGTCCCCTACTTGGTTACAAAGAACTAATTACAAAGGTTGGGTTGTAATAAAAATAGACGATACGGGGGTTGACTAATTGGAGGTATGTTATGAAAATTAAGAAAAAAGTACAAGGACATTATATTATCCTTGATTATAAAAAGGCTAAAAAATATAAAAATTTTACTATGTATGATGTTTTTAAACAAGGGGTGTTTTTATATAGTACATCTCTTACTAAATTACAGTTAAGAGAACTTAAAGAGGCTGGATATTTAACTAGCGACGAGGAGGTAATAGTTAATGATGTATGCTGTAAAACTTGGTAATTATTATGTTAAAGCGTTTGATAGTGGTATTTATAATATTATTCTGTCAAGGCAAGTTATGGGTAGCTTTACTAAAACTAAAGCTAGAGAAATCGCTAAACTAATAAAAGGCGAGGTTGTTGAGATAGCTGAGGTACCAAATGATTAACAAAGTAATGAAAAAATTAAAAATAGAGAGTTATAGATATGATATTAAGGATAAAACATTATTTATCTATCAAACGATACTTGTTAAGACGTTGGCACATATTAGAATAAAGTTACCAATGGTTAAAAATATTATAGTTAAAGAACACAAAGGAGGTAGTATAAATGAGTAAATGGTCTATGCAAATTAGCGAGTATAGTAAAGACTATATGATAGAAGAGTTAGGAAAATATAAAGATAGTATATGCAAAAAATTACAAAGAGATATAGAAAACGGTATTATAGTTATGAGTAGTCTAACTTATAGAGAGTTGATTAAAATTGCTCCAAAGTATTGTATGTTTATACATTATGATCCAATAACTAATGATTATGGTAGTATATGGGGACTAAAAATAAAAATAGACGATTATTTACCGCCTTTTAGATTTAACATTATTGATAGAGAGGAGGATAATATGGCAAAAAATGACGACAGTTTAGACGCTTTTACTTATTCTGTAAAATGTTATGGTGGGTTAAGTTATGGTAAATCAAATAAAGTACTCACTCCCCTACCTACTAAATATATTATAAATGACGGAGCTACAATATTGTTTTGGAGCGACGGCACTAAAACTATTGTAAAACGTGCTGAGGACGACGCCCACGATATAGCTAAAAGCTTTTTATGGGCTTATTTTCAAAAGCATAGTGGACTATCTAAAACTAAAGCTAATAAATATTTAGCTAAAGTAGTTGAGGATAATATTAAAACAATAAATGATTTTGAGACAGTCTTTACTGATATTGTAGGCAATTATTTAAAAACAACTAAAAAGAAATTACAACGTAAGGAGGACTAGCCTATGTACGCTATACGAAACTACACTAATACTAAATGTGAGCTTGAAATGGCAAAAACAAGGTTAAATCTACTTATGGATCGTAAAGAAAAGTTGTACTGTAAGTATTTTCCTATTACATCTCATTTAAAAGAAATAATAATTGACGGTGGCGAAAAGAATAACGATAAAATGGCTGACTATCTAGCTGAACTACACGACATAGACTTAGGTACTGGTAAAAGTTTAGCTGAGGAGATAACCTATGAGCAACAAAACGTAAATAAATTACAAGGATACCTTGATACAATGGCTGATAGTTTAAGTAAAATGACTGGTATTGAGTATCAATTATTTTATGAGATCGTATACAGAGGTATAAAAATAACTAAGGCTGTTGAGAATATAGCCGAGAAAAATAGTATTGAGCCTCAAACAATATGGAAAAATTACTATAAAAAGATTAAAAAATACATAAATAAAATAAACGTTTTTGGTTATGACAGCCAAGCTCGATATTAAAAAAGTGCCTATTTTTAGGTACTTTTATTTTGTGTACAGTAGAAATGTACAGTAATAGGTTTTTATAAATGTATAGTGAAAGTATAGTAAAAAAGGTGCTAAAGTGTATAGTGAAATAAGATACTTAAAGAGGTGTCTTATTTTTTATAGACTAAAAGGAGGTTATTATGACTAATGTAATTAAAGTTAAGCCAAATGATAAAGGAGAAATCTTTATCACATTATACGGCACTAAATATCAAATAGTAGTTGAACAACCTAAAGATGTTGAGGAAAAGCCAGCTAAAACTACTAAAAATAAATAAGTATTAACTAAGGAGGTGGTATTATGTCGGCTTATGATTATAAACCTTATAAAAAAGGCGACAAACTAACTCCTAAACAAGAGCGTTGGATAGACGAGTATATCAAGACTAACGACTATACAACAGCCTCTCGTAACGCTGGATATACTGGTAACAATAATAATCTTAAAGCTATGGGTTACCAAAACAGCAAAAAGTTTAAAGACCTTATCAATGAGCGTCGTTTAGAGTTATCTAAAGAAATTAAAAAGAAAACAATAGCCTCACTTGAGGATATATTTGAGTTTTGGACTGAAACTTTTAACGACGAAAGCAATAAACAAGCTGATAGACTTAAAGCTAGTGAGTTACTGGCTAAGGCTAAAGGTGGGTTTATTGAAAAAGTTGAGGTCAAAAAGGTTAATACTGACTGGTTTATAGACGAGGACGATACCGATAATGGCTAGACGCTTAAACCCCGCTATATTTAATGACTGGGTTTATAAAGGTATAAACGACTACACACACCGTATAGAGGTCTATATGGGTGGTGCTGGTAGTGGTAAGTCGTATGGAGCTACACAAAAGGTATTATTAAAAGCCTTGAAATATAAACGTACAGTATTGGTAATACGTAAAATACAGCGTACTATAAAACACTCAATATGGGCGTTGTTTATAACACATCTACGTAATAGTGGATATTATGATCAATGCCGTATAAATCGTAGTGATTTTGAGATAGAGCTACCTAATGGCTCTATTTTTATATTTAAAGGTTTAGACGACGAGGAAAAGATTAAGTCAATAGACGGTATAACAGATATAGTTGTTGAAGAGGCAACCGAACTAACTGAGGACGAGTTTACACAGTTAAACTTACGTTTAAGAGCGTTGGTTGATTTTCCACAGATATATTTGATGTTTAACCCTATCTCAAAGAAAAACTGGGTATACAATTATTTCTTTGTTGGCGAGATACCTTTAAATGTAAAAATAATTAAAACTACATATAAAGATAATAAGTTTTTAAGTGCTGAGTATGTAGCTGAACTTGAGAGGTTGCAATATAGAAACCCAGCTTATTATCGTATCTATACTTTAGGCGAGTTTGCTACGTTAGACAAATTAGTTTTTGGTACATATACGGTTAAAATAATAAGCGATAAAGATGTTGAGGGCTTAAAGCGTTGGATAGGACTAGACTTTGGATATATTAACGATCCGTCCGCCCTTGTTTGGGGATATATAGACACAATACGTAAAAAGATATACGTATGTGGCGAGTATGTACGTAAAGGTATGAAAAACGACGAGATAGCTGAGACAATGATAGACTTAGGACTATCAAAAGATAAGTCTTTTGGAGATAGTGCTGAGCGTAAGAGTATTGACGAGATTAAAGATAAAGGTATTAACATAGAGCCTACCGAAAAAGGTAAAGGCTCTATTATTCACGGTATCCAATGGATACAA
>OCVV011348517.1_pt1 | contig 34350 bp, 28 predicted proteins | sample 1539721 | NCBI WGS metagenome assembly OCVV01 (sample SAMN02144230, study PRJEB22623) | gut metagenome | biome: sheep rumen | host: Ovis aries | place: New Zealand | reverse complement strand
AATAAAATGCCGCAAACTCGGGAAAATAGTTTGCCGCATTTCAGGAAAAATAAATGCCATTTTTTCGGGAAAAGTACTTGCCGTTTACACCTTGCAGGTGCCGCCCGAAATCCGGACCGGCACCTCGGTATCAAAGGCATATCTCTTAGGTGCTTCCTCTCCCGGGCCTTCTTTTTCGAAATCAAAGACGTAAACCGAAAAGCCGGCCGGATCGACGATCCAGTACTCCCGTACTCCGTGTCTTCGATAAAGCGCCAGTTTTCTCCACAGATCATTTTCCCGATTTGAAGGCGAGAGAACCTCTACGGCAAAATCAGGGGCTCCGCGCAAGGGGCCCGGTTTTATATCTTTCTCCAAATCGCAATGTACATAGACATCCGGCTGGACGACTGTCTTTCTATCCTCTCCAAGAGCCACATCTGACGGAGCAATGTAAACAAAACATTCTTTGCAATGCTTTTCGACACAGTCCATGAGCTGCCTTGCAATTTCTAAAGCTGCCGTCTGATGAATCCTTGCAGGTGAAGCCATGGCGTAAAAAACACCGTCGATCAGCTCAACCCGCAGGTCATCGGGAAGGGCTAAATACTCTTCCTCCGTGTGACCTCCTCCGGCAGGAATCCGGGGATCCTGTTTTGCAGTTTTCCATTCATCATAATCCGTCCAGGCATTCTGAAGATATTCAGCAGCACCGGAAGGCTCCTCAACCAGTTCTCCCCTTTCTATGTCTCCTGCATTGAAGTATTCTGAAGAATCTATTATCGGGTCATGATTTATAGTCTGCCGTTTTTCATTGTCTTTTTCCTTAAAATCCACCTGTACGCCTCCCTGTTTTTTCGTATATTCGGTTGATATATTTATATATGTATTACATATTATTGAAATATTACCATATATCATGTTTCCTGTCAATTGGGAGGTTCGTTACTGTCATACACTCAGCAGAACGTACTCACAGCTCCCAGCTGAAATTTCCGTAATCCTGCGTCTATGCAGATATGCATCTGGTGTTTTGAACAAAAAAAGACTCCCGAACCTGTTTTCATTTCAGATTCGAAAGTCCTTTTTCTAACAAAAAGATATATGTTTTCAGCCGTTTCAGCTTTCCTCTAAAATCTCATAAATACGCTTCATGTCCAGGTGTCTGCGCAGAGTTTCCGCCAGGAGATCATACTGGGTTTCTTTGTATGCCTGATAATCGGTTTCGTCTGCATTGTTCTGCGGATTCTCCGTTGAACTATTCATTGTCACACCCTTGTGCTCCGCCAGAACCTCAACGATCCTGCGGGCAATACCCGGGGCATCAAATATGCCGTGAACATAGGTGCCGTAAATATTCCCGGCAGCTGTACCGTCCGGAGTTTCGATTCCGGTGCGGTGGTCCTGTATCCGGCAAAAGCAGTCGGACCTGCAGGAATCCATGTAATTGCTGCCCTCGCAATTACTGTCTGCGGCAAAAGCCCCCCGGGCAGAGAGATCTTTATGAAAACAGCCGCCACCGGCCTTGTTTCTGCTCTCTGTCGTCCGGCCCATATGTATCTCATAGCCCTCGATTTCCATTCCTCCGAGGGGTCGGAGTATTCCGGGAAGATCCGTGATCCTGCCGCGGACGCGGGTGCGGCGTTTTTCTTTTGAAAAAACGGTTTCCGTGTCCAAAAAACCCAGGCCGCGGGCATGGCCGCCCTCTTCGGTCCGGTCCGGGTCCGAAATTGCCCGGCCCAGCATCTGGTAGCCGCCGCAGACGCCGAAAATTACGCAGCCCTGACTGCGGAGCTCATCTATGGCGTCTGCCATGCCGCCTGCAAAGAGCCAGCGCAGGTCTGCCATGGTGTTTTTTGTGCCCGGCAGGATGACCATGTCCGGATTTCCCAGGGCTTCGGGACGTGATACATAGCGAAGGTCTGCCTCCGGAATTCTGGAAAAAACATTGAAATCCGTAAAATTGGACAGGTGGGGCAGGCGGATTACAGCGATCTCCACAGGCTTTCCCGCCGGCGGGCGGTTGGTCTGCGTCAACCGGGGCGCCAGGGAATCCTCGTCGTCGATATCCAACTGCATGAAGGGCACCACGCCGACGACCGGCACGCCGCCCCGCTCTTCGAGCATGGCGATCCCCGGGTCCAGGATGGTCTTGTCGCCGCGGAATTTGTTGATAATAAAGCCCTTGAGAAGTGCCTGTTCCTCCGGTTCCAGCAGCATCTGAGTACCCAGAAGCTGGGCAAATACGCCGCCGCGGTCGATATCGCCCGCCAGAAGGACCGGCGCGCCCACGGCCTTTGCCAGGCCCATGTTGACGATGTCGTCTTTTTTCAGATTGATCTCGGCGGGACTGCCCGCGCCCTCGATCACGATGATGTCGTACTCGGCTGCAAGAGAGTTATAAGCCTCCAGCACCAGCGGCATCAGGCTCTTTTTGTAGGCAAAATATTTCCGGGCATCCATGTCGCCCAGGACTTCTCCCCGGACAATGACCTGGGAGCCCGTTTCAGTCGTGGGCTTTAAGAGGATGGGATTCATGCGGACATCAGGCGCAATGCCGGCGGCCTCCGCCTGCATGACCTGGGCGCGGCCCATCTCCAGCCCGTCCTCCGTAATAAAGGAGTTGAGGGCCATATTCTGGGACTTGAAGGGGGCGACCCTGTAGCCGTCCTGGCGGAAAATCCGGCAGAGACCGGCGGCCAGAAGGCTCTTGCCGGCGTTGGACATGGTGCCCTGGATCATAATTGCTTTTGCCATACTGCTTTTCGTCTCCGTTTATGTCAGCTTTACGCGTATGTCTTTTTTCACGCAGACAATGTCATCCGGGCTTTGAAAAAACGCCCGCATACTATTGCTTCTGCATGGCGCGGAGTTCAGTCAGGTAGTCGTCGTCTATCTGTGCCTGCTCAAAGGTTGCCATTTCGTTCATCAGAGCGCAGGAAGCTTCCAGAATCTGAAAGGCCAGAGGGCAGCCGCTGCCCTCTCCCAGGCGCATGTTCAGATGCAGCCAGGGATCCAGGTGCAGCTCCTGCGCCGCACGCAGATATCCGATTTCTTCCGAGACATGGGAGGGAAACATAAAGTCCCTGCAGCTGCCGCACAGCCTCTGGGCACACAGTGCCGCAACGATGGAAATAAAACCGTCGATGACAGCCGGAATGCGGCAGATGGCAGCGCCCAGATAGACGCCGCACATGCCGGCCAGATCCAGGCCGCCGACTCGGGAAAGGACTTCAATCGGATCGATTTGCGCGCCGGCATCTTCCGATGCGGAACCGGAAGCCGTTCCGGCAAGTCCGTGAAGTTCCAGTGCCCGACTGATTACACTCTTCTTTTTTTCAAAAGCGGCATCCGTAAGACCGCCGCCCCGGCCGGTCACGTCCTCCACAGAGAGACCGGTCAGTGCCGCCAGAACGGCAGAGGAGGTCGTTGTATTGCCGATGCCCATCTCTCCGACACCAATGACATCGATGCCGTCCGCGGCTGCCTGCCTGGTCCGCTCGATGCCGACAAGGATGGCCCGTACAGCTTCCTCCCGGGTCATGGCGGGTTCCTTTGCCAGATTGCCGGTGCCCCGGCGGATGCGGCGCTGCAGGATCCCGCAGTCCTGCTCCCGGTAAGATGTCGCAATCCCGATATCGACAATCTCAACATCGATCCCGAAATGGGCTGCCAGAGAAGACATGCCGGTGAGATGCCTGGTCATGTTGAGAGCCTGGGACAGGGTCACAATCTGCGGCGTTGCGGAGACTCCCTCTTCTACAACACCGTTGTCCGCGCACATCACAATAATGCGACGCCTGCCGAGGGTATTTTTCACCTTTCCGGTGATCCCCGCCAGCTGTACCGCCGCATCTGTCAGCTTGCCCAGACTCCCGGGAGGCGCCGCCAGCGACTGCACATAGGCTGCCGCGTCCCGCATGGCGTCAGCGTCTGCACCTCTGATTTCTTCAATCTGTTGAAAGAGTTTTTCTTCGGTTTGTGATTTCATTCCCTGCCTGCCTCTCTGGTCAGAGCATATTTGCTCAACAGATATTATAGCATGAGGTCAAAATCGCTTTGGAAATAATTATGTGTTTTTTGCACTTTGTATCCAAATCCTGCTACACTGAGAATGTCACGCTGAACGATTTCCGAATACCCGTATGAAATACAGATCAGGGAGTTCTTGTCAAAGATTTTTTGTCAGGGGGATTTGTCAGACAGATTTTGTCAGGGAGATTTGTTTATGAACATTTGGCTGATCAGACACGGAATGACTGTTCCGGGAGAGGAAGGGCGCTATCAGGGTTTTCTCGATGAAAGTCTGTCGGAAAAGGGCAGGAACACGCTGGTGAGGGCTCCTTTTTCACCCTCACATATCTATGTGTCCCCCGCAAAGCGGGCCCGGGAGACCGCCTCTATCCTCTTCCCCGATGCGGAGCAGATCTGCATTGAGGGACTTTGGGAAATGAATTTCGGCATTTTTGAAGGACGGACCTGGAAAGAAATGGAGAATGATCCGCAGTACCGCGAATGGGTGGACGGCCTGTGCCTGGGGACCTGCCCGGGCGGGGAGAGCCGGGCAGAATTCTCCGAGCGCGCATGCAGTGCTTTCCTTTCCATTCTGGATATGGAACAAAAAATCACCCCGGAAAAAGAGAAAGGAAGCAATTCGGAGGATCTCATCATCGTCTCCCACGGCGGCACGCAGATGGCAATTCTGGAGCGCTGGGGCCGCCCTGCACGCGATTACTATGACTGGCAGCGCCCCTGCGGATGCGGGTGGAAACTGTCCTTAAAGGAATCTGAAAATACCGCTTCAAAACAGGATAATATGAATGCTGCAGAGCATGACGCAATAGAACTGTTTGTCCAAGAAGGGGTCTGTTTTATCCATCAATAACGCAGACAACCGCCACTCGGCCAAGTGACGGTTGTTTATATGATAAAACAATCCAGCGAAGCCAACCGCTTGTCACAGTGCTCCTCTTTGTATCAGCCATTAAACTTCTAAGGATTGCCCTTGTCAATTTCGCATAAGTCGGGAAAGACGAGCCGTCCCTCGTGTCCCACGCAAGGAATAAAATGAGTCAATCAGAACCGTCCCTCGTGACTCATTTTAGCACGCCCAGTCAAAGCCGGAATTATTTTCTAATATCAGCATCAAAATTACAAAAAACATAGCTGGTCCTGTGCTAAACTATAATGGTGAAAGGCTATGTCTCCCAATACCTGCATGTAAAGTGAGAGTGACAAAATGAAGGGAATCGGAATTGACACCGGCGGGACCTGTACGGACGCCGTCATCTATGACTTTGAGACCGGGCAGGTACTCTGTGAAGCAAAGACACTGACCACTCACCATGATCTGAAGATCGGCATCACGGAGGTTCTTCGAAAGCTCCCGGATAATCTTCTGCGGGAGTGTGGGCAGGCGGCGCTCTCGACGACGCTGGCGACAAATGCCTGCGTGGAAAATCTGGGCGGAAAGGGAAAGATCATTTTCCTCGGGGTTTCACGGAAGGTCTTTATGGAGACCTGGCGCAGTTACGGTTTCCGTTCTCTTGACGACATCCTGCTGGTGGACTGCCGTATTCTGCCGGATCCGGCCGCTTCCGAGGAGCCGGACTGGGAGAATCTGCGCGAAAAGCTTCCCGGTTTTCTGGCGGACTGCGACTGTGTCAGTATTGTTCAGCTCTACGCAGCCGACCACGGCGGAGCCTATGAACTCAAAGTGCAGGAGCTCATCCGTGAGTATCCGCAGTTTCAGGATATGCCCGTCATTCTGGGCAATACGCTCTTTGCCGATCTCAATGCCATCCGGCGCGGGGCCGGGGCTCTTTTAAATGCAAGACTGGTTCCGGTGGTCTGTGCCTTCATGGCTGCGATCCGGGAGGTCTTCACTGCCATGGAACTGGATGTCCCCATCACGATCATCCGCAGCGACGGATCGCAGATGTCCGAGGCATATGCGGTGGAACGTCCCGTGGAGACCCTGCTCTGCGGTCCTGCCGCCAGTGTGATCGGTGCCTGTACTCTGTCCGACGCCCCGAACGCCATCGTAGTTGACATGGGCGGAACAACGACCGATATCGCAATCGTCAAAAACCGTGTCGTAAAGCGTGCGGAGACAGGGATCCAGGTGGGTGACTGGAAAACATTTGTCAAAGGCCTCTATGTGGATACCTTCGGTCTGGGAGGAGACAGCCGCGTCTACTATGACCGCGGAGGAAAGATCCATCTTGGAAAAACCCGCGTTCAGCCTCTCTGCACCCTGGCCTCGGAATATCCTCAGATTCTGGAAGAACTGAGGAAACTGGATGATTCCGGCCGGCTCAACATCTGTCCCTTACACGAATTTTTCATCCTCTTAAAGGATATAGAAGGGGATGAAACAGGGCATTTCTATCGCAGCGAGAAAGCGCTGTGCCGCGCCCTGAAAAACGGTCCCCTCTCTTTTGAAGCCGCCTGCCTGGTCATGGAAAAAGATATCTATACCGCCGACTTCAGCCGCCTGGAGTCCGCAAGGGTCATCCTGCGCTGCGGTCTTACTCCCACTGATTTCATGCATATCCGCGGCGACTATACTGCCTTTTCCACAGAAGCTTCCCTCCATGCTGCCGCCTTTTTTGTGCGCAGCAGCGAGGCGGAGAGTGTAGAGGATCTGGCGCAGAAGGCCTATGATCTCGTCACAGAGAGGCTGTACAAAAATCTGGTCCGCATTCTCCTGACAACGGAATGTACACCTCTTTCCAAAAAGCCTTTCGATGCCCAGATGGATGACCTGATCCATTATGCCTGGCAGCTTGCCAGTGCCGGCAGCAGCAGGAAAAACGGCTTCCTTCCCCGCATTTTTGAGACACGGGCAAAGCTTGTCGGTGCAGGAGCTCCAACCCACATCTTTCTGCCGCGTGTCGCAAAGATGCTGCGCACACAGGCTGTCCTGCCGGAGCACGCTTCTGTCGCCAATGCCGTCGGCGCAATCACAGGACAGGTAACGGCCGTTACAGAAGTAAGTCTCAGCCCTGTCACCGGAGATGATTACGGCAATGTGCTCGTTGTCTCCCGGGATCACCGTAAGACCTTCAGTTCCCGGGCGAAAGCTCTTTCCTTTGCCCGTAAAGAAGGCCGCCGCATCGCCGCCGACCAGGCACAAAAACAGGGCGCCCGCGGAGCTGTCTCAATACAGGAGGAACTCATCCGCAACGATGCCCCCATGGGATACGGTATGATCTGGCTGGGTGATACCCTTCGCTTTACTGCCTCCGGCAGTACCCTGCGGTAACAAATCCCCTGTTACACCACATCCGACAGGCGGATTTTGAGATCAGGGAAAATGCGGCAGGGAATCTCATCTTCAAACGTATAGAAGGCTGCGTCCTCTTCAGCCTCAAAAGCATAGACAATGACCGTCCTGTTCTCGGGATTGATGATCCAGTATTCACGGACTCCCGCCTCCCGGTATAAGAACAGCTTTTTCCCCAGATCTCTCTTCCTCGTGGAAGGTGAAGTGACTTCCACGACCCAGTCCGGCGCTCCCGTGCAGCCCCTTTTATTGAGTTTGTCTCTGTCGCACACGACAGTGAGGTCCGGTTCCAGAACTCTGGAATTATTCCCGCTGATATAGACGTCAAAGGGCGGTATATAAACCTTGCACTTGCCGCCCTTTGACTTTATATAATTAGCAACGGCCAGATGCATTTCCCCTGCGATTTCCTGATGCAGCCTTGTCGGCGATTCCAGATAGATCAGTTTTCCGTCAACAAGTTCCGCCCGAAGCCCCTCCGGCAGCGCACGAAAGTCCTCGATGGAATATTCCCTGTCCGGGTCGGGCCCCTTCGCCAGAAGCTCCTTTCTGAAAAAAGTCTCCGCCGCCGTCTCGCAGACGATGGGCTCCATATCCGGGCATTCTCTTCTGACTAATTCTCTGTAATCCATTTTGTCCTCCGTTCTGTTTTCTGTTATTGCGGCAGTTCTCAAAATCTGTTTCCCTTGCGCTTCCGGCAATATGATAAACCTGCATCCCATAAAAAATCCAACTCAAATTATCAACATTCCCTGTGGATAACAGTGTGGATGTCCGTTTTTTTGACATCCAAAATCCGCATAGAACCGCCCCATAATGGGTTTTCAGCAAAACTAAATTCCATTTTTTCGTCATTTCGCCGAAATTTCGAATTTCGCCGTAAACCGTCAGTAAAGACATGTTTTTTTGAACTGCTGTGGATTTGGTCGGGACGCAATCCGCCCTGCCGACAGACTCGCAAACGCTTCGCTTTTTGCTCAGCTCCGAAGGAGATGATGTTGCCGCGGCATTCGCCGTATACATCCAAATCAACAGATCGCCGCTTACGAGCCAGCTCGACGCGTCTCACTGTTGCTTTGTCTGTGCATGGCTCATTGCTAACGCGCAAATAAAGCGGCATGACCAAACAAAGTCTGATCATGCCGCTGTCTTTTTTCATCAGGGATCCTGCTCCCCTTAATCAGGGATTATTTTCCATCACATGCAGGGTACATCCTTGTACAGGCATGCCTGAAATAATAATCCGATCTTTCAATCCTCATTTCACTCTGCCTTGACGGGATCGGAGACAATGACCTTGTGGTCATACCACTTGCCTTTTTCGCCGATGATAGCGCAGTCAAATTCCTCGCCGAGCACCGGTACGGGAATGTCATATCCGAAAACTTCCTCTTTCTCACCGTCGCTGTAAGTCACTTCGTCTGTCGTAGGCTCGAGAATCGAAGCGCCTTCCTTCTGTGCTTCCTCGGCTGTGCCCTGGAAGAGATTGGTGATCTTCTTGGAGACAAGGCTGACATGGATGGTCATTTTGCCGTTTTCTACAGTCAGGGTTCCCTTGCCGTCATTGGCTTCGTTTACATGGAACATGCTGCTGTCTGTCTTGAAAGTGGCTGTGTAGGTGCCGTCCTCAATGGGAGCCTCTCCGCTCTCGGCTGCCGCAGCCTCTTCGGTGGAAGCCTCCGCGGTCTCCTCTGCAGCTGCGTCCCCGGAGGGCGCTACGGTCTCAATGGCAGCACCTGCGTGCGCAACATAGAGATCCTGCACTTCCGGAATCCTGCCGAGTCCTTCGATCTGGCAGTCGACACTGTCAAAGCTGCCGTCCGCTGTGAACATGCTCTTCCAGCTATCCTCCTCATCACCCGCCATGTCGTTGTTGGCGTGGTCTCCTGCCACGACCATGAGGGGACGGAGAACAACCTTTTTATATCCGGCTTTTTTGACCTTTTCGATGATGTTTTCACAGGAGGTCTCTTCAGGCTCGCCTTCAACCGTTCCGATGAAGACATTTTTATAGCCAAGTTTGTCCATCATGGTCTGCATCTGGCTGTAGGTCATCTTTGCGGCATGTGCTGTGCCATGGCCCAGGAATACAAATGCGGTACCGTCTTTTTCTGCTGCATCAAGACTGTCAAAACCGGCTGTCTCAACAGCTTCTTCTACCACTGCCTTGGCGACAGCGGCCTTGTCCTCGTTGACAATGGTCTCACTCTCACCGACTTCGCCCAGAAGGGGCTCTGCGATGATGACGGTATCAAAGTCAGCCTTGACAGCATCCACTGCTGCGGAAAGCTCGTCATACTCTGCACCGTGCATCAGGTGCGTGGGCTGAACAACAAGATTTTTGACGCCGTTTTCCTTTGCGCGGGCCAGTGCCTGTTCGACGTTGTCGATGACTTCGCCGTCACGGGCCTGAACGTGGTTGATGATGATCTGAGCAGTGAAAGCTCTGCGGACAGACCAGTCCGGATATGCCGCCTGCAGGGCCTTCTCGATGCCGCCGATGTCGGTCGCGCGGCTGTCATTAAAGGATGTACCGAAGCTGACGACCAGCATCTCGTTATCTCCGATCTCATCCGCATTGAGCGGATCATCCAGAGAGGCATCGCCGGTGTCGCGGCCGAAATAATCGGGATCTGCGGATTCACCTTCCACCATAGCCTTCTGCTCATCGGTCAGGGCATCCCAGGCCGCCTTTGCTGCAGCGATGTCTTCGTCCGTCGTCTCTGTGCGCTCCTGCACATAAATCTTGTCGATCAAAGCTGCGCACTCTGCCGCAAGCTCCTCATCCGTCTTATCTGCTGTCTCATCCTTCTTGTCCGCATCTGCTTCTGTCTTTGCAGAATCCGCATTCAGGGACGCATCTTCCATGGCATATGCTGTGTGCGCGACATAAACCGCCTCTACATCCGCGATCCTTCCAAGGCCGGCAATCTGGCAGTCGACGCTGTCAAAGCTGCCGTCCGCCGTGAACATGCTCTTCCAGGAATCCTCTTCGTCACCTGCCATGTCATTGTTGGCGTGGTCGCCTGCGACGACCATGAGGGGACGGAGAACAACCTTTTTATATCCGGCTTTTTTGACCTTTTCGATGATGTTTTCACAGGAGGTCTCCTCAGGCTCTCCCTCTACCGTACCGATAAAGACGTTCTTATAACCAAGTTCGTCCATCATGGTCTGCATCTGGCTGTAGGTCACCTTGGCGACGTGTGCAGTTCCGTGGCCCATGAGAACAAATGCGGTTCCGTCTTTTTCTGCCGCCTCCAGACTCTCGAAGCCGGCGTCCTTTACTGCTTCCGCCACAACTGCTCTTGCGACAGTTTCTTTGTCCTCATTAACGGACGCAGCATCTTCACCGACCTGGCCCAGAAGGGGCTCCGCGATGATGACATTCTCAAAGTCAGCCCTGACAGCATCCACTGCTGCAGAAAGCTCGTCATACTCTGCGCCGTGCATCAGGTGTGTGGGCTGAATGACAAGATTTTTGACGCCGTTTTCCTTTGCGCGGGCCAGTGCCTGGTCGATGTTATCGATGGTTTCGTCATCACGAGCCTGCACGTGGTTGATGATGATCTGGGAGGTGAATGCTCTGCGCACAGACCAGTCAGGGTTGGCTTCCTGCAGAGCCTTCTCAATGCCGCCTATATCTGTCGCGCGGCTCTCATTGAAGGATGTGCCGAAGCTCACGACCAGAAGCTCGTTCTCGCCGATCTCATCCGCATTGAGCGGGTCATCCAGAGAGGCGTCGCCGGTGTCGCGGCCGAAGTAATCGGGATCTGCCTCTTCGCCTTCCACCATTGCTTTCTGCGCATCGGTCAGAGCATCCCATGCAGCTCTCGCCGCCGCGATGTCGTCGTCCGTAGTCTCCGTGCGCTCCTGCACGTAAATCTTGTCGATCAGAGCTGCGCACTCTGCCGCAAGCTCCTCATCTGTTTTGGCTGTCTCAGCAGCCGTAGCCGCTGTTGCGGCAGTCTCTGCCGCTGCTGCACTCTCTGCCGCTGTCGTACCTGCCGCAGCTGCGCTCTCTGCCGCTGCTGTGCCTGCCGCAGCTGCACTCTCTGCCGCTGTTGCACCTGTCTTTGAAGCAACCTCTGCCGCAGCAGCCGCCGCAGTAGCAGCTTCCTCAGGAGCGGCTGCTTCCGCCTGAGCAGCCTCTTCCGCCGCCGGGGCAGCCTGCGCTTCGCTGACTGCCTCAGCTGCCTTTTCCGCATTCTGTGTGCCGCTTCCGGCTCCGGTGCCGCTTCCGCAGCCCGCCAGAAGAGCGCCCGCCAATGCAGACGCCAACAGGATCGCTGTCAATTTCTTTTTCATCTTGTCCTCCTGTTTTTGCCGGAGAATGATTTCAAAACATTTTCCGGGATAATGCCCGCAGCCATGGGCTCTCGCTGACTGCCATACAGAAAATATCTGAAAATCCTTCTCCTTTTTGTTGCCTGTGTCTTTCCGGTAAAATGCAGCTGTTTTTGAACACCGGCTGCAGGTGTTTTTTTCGGAAGCCGCAATGAACAACCGTATTCTGCGGCTCCCGAAAATAGACAAAAAGCGGCTGGAGAATGCCGCCTTTTATCAATATTCATCACGTTAAAAACCGGGGATTTTTAACAGAGCTGACATAACAGATATGGAAGATCAAAAAAGGGGCATTTCGTTATACAAAAAACGAAAATGCCCCCGCATATTCCCTCAATTGCGGCCAAAGCATCACATCCGCAATCATGTCTGAATAAAACAACGCGTTGTTCCCACCGAACAGAGCATTCTGCCGGCATCTGCAGCAAGTATCCTGGCTTGGCTTCATCCTCCGTCCCGTCTTCCCGGAAAGATCCACAATCTGTTCCAGTGACTCCTGCGGCTTAAAAAGCCGCGGGCAGGGACTTTGTCTGCCTCACAGTAGCGGGGGCTGCTCCGGTTTTGAACCGGATTCCTTGTCAGGCTCCTAAGAGCACTGCAGATGCTTTTTAATTATGTTTGTTGAAGCTACGGGTATTATAGCACACATCCGGCCTGAAATTTGTAATAATTCATAAGAAATGGTAATTCCGTTACCTTTTTTTACGAATGCTGCCGGTCATATCCTCTACTGCCGATACTGTCCTTCAGGCTTTCAGGTCCGGATCGCTCCCGGCTGTCTGCTTATTTTTTATAAACGCCGTAGGTTTTGGCGATCTCCACCATGCGTCTGGCATGAGGGAAGGCATCGGGAGAGATCAGCTCGCATCCGGTCGCCAGCATGAAACCGCCGCCTTTTGCCATGGCATCGATGCTGGCCTTGCATTCTTCCTCTAGTTTCTCGGGTGTTCCAACGGTTGCGGTCGTAGGAGCGACACAGCCGATCAGAGTTGTCACATCGCCGTATTTCTCCTTGCACTCTGCAAAATCGGCGCAGTCATCCGGCGGATACAGGAAAGAGATGGCTTCGGGATGCATACGATTGATCTGCGCGTCGAAATAAATCTTGCCGCCGCAGTTGTGGATCATGACCATGGCGCCTTTGGAATGTACATGCTCAGCGAGTTCCTGTACCAGATCTCCTTCCAGCTCATCCCACATATCCTTGCTCATGATACTGCCTGATGCAAACAGGGTATCAAACATGATGCCCTGCACGCCGGTCTCCAGAAGGGCGTCGCAATACTCTTTGAGGACCTGAGTGATGACAGCTGCCGTATCGTGTACCACCTCGGGCTGCTCGATGCAGTCCATATACATCTCCGCCTGGTTGCGCAGCATGGAAAGTGTGCCGAGAGGTCCGAAAACAAACGCGATCACCGGATATTCTCCCTTAGCCGCTTCCACCAGCTGTCTGCAGACATCGATGTGCATCATCATGCGGTCACAGGTGCGGTAGTCGACATACTGAATCTTGTCGTACTCATCCTCATCAGCGATGACCTGATTCTTGTAATTGGGATGGGCTGCCTCGTGATCGGGGAAGACCAGCTCCTGGCCCCATGCCGTGCATTCGACAGAGAGGTCGATCAGTGTCACGATGCAGTCGAGGTCAAATTCTTCTTTTGCTTTCAAAAGACCCTTCACGCAGGTGTCGGCGTCCGTCGACCACTCGCGGCAGTTGGCCCCGATCAGATGTCTGGATACACCGGCCAGCAGAGGATAGACCGGTACGCGGTCCGGCTCCTGATGGTTTAAGGCCATAACAACTCTTTCCATTGAATTCATCGCATTTCCTCCTAGTATGCAATATGAAAATACTATATGATCTGCCGGCGGAGTCCTGAGCGGTCCGGAATTTCCGGCATTTCTAAATCTTCTTCACGCCGCTTCCTATTGAGTATAATTTTTACCAATTTTGATTTTTGGAAAAAACATTTCATGTTTTTGTAATTATTTTACATCCAGCAGGATTGGGGCGCTCTCGGAGATCGCAGCCGGAATAGTCTGCGGTCATTTAAACAGCACGCAGCCGGTAAAAGTGACGGTATTCCTGCCATAGTAATAGGGTGTGTCCGCGCTCTTGCAGACCTCTGTGACCAGGAGTCCGTAGGCCTCCATGGAGGTAAACGCCAGATCAGGAAAACGGCAGGGCTCATCCGGGTAGGTGCATTTGGCACACTGCATGCCGCAGCCGCCGCTTCCCATGGGAAGGAACTCCTCACCTTTTTCGCGCAGTCTGGTGCAGTAGGCCAGAAAGCGCTCCCTCTGCGTGGTCTGGGCCTCTTCGATAGCTTCTCCGTCAAACTCGTCTTCCATCTGCGCAGTCGTCTGCAGGATGATTCCCCACTTGTACTGTTTTGCCTTTTTCCGGCTCTCGGCAAGTGTCCCGCAGGCGGGCGGGCATGTCCAGAGTCTGCCGTAGTTCCCGCACTTATTGGAATTGCACATATCCCGCACTTCCTTCAGGAACTTCAGGTCCTTCGCGGCGAAAATCCCTCTTCCCCGAAGGCCGGTCTCCTCAGCCAATGCAATGGCTTCTTCTTTTGTCATAGCATTTCTCCTTGTACCATCAGGCCTTCCTCATTCGGGAAGGAATCCTTTCTCTTCCGGGCATTTCCGTCATTCCTGTTCCGGAAAAGAAACTGTTCCGGGAATCCTCATTGTCCCGGTTCCTGAACTCTTTTTCCGGAAACAAATCTCAATCCTGCTCGGGAAAAAACATGTGGTCCATGTAGAGATCGCTGAAAAGAGGGCTCTCCGCGAGCGCCGTCTCCTCCGATTTCCGGGCGGTCTCCGCCATACGCTCCAGGATGGCGGGGTCGCAGGCTGCCATCACCGCACCTGCCAGGGAGCTGTTTCCGACAGGATACATGCGGTCCAGCAGTTCTTCGGGCAAAAGACCTATTCCGACTGCTTTCTTCAGATCGATCTTCTGTCCGAAACCGCCCGCCAGATACAGTTTTCCGATATGATCATAGTCCGTTCCGTAGGCCTCGATGAGGACCTCCATGCCCGCGCGGACCGCCGATTTGGCCAGCTGCACTTCACGGACATCCTTCCCCGTAAATACGACCCCTTCCGCAACCGGAAATCCGTCGTCAAAATAGTCATCCTCCAGAAGGCCGGTCTCGTCGATCAGCTCCTCTTTGAGAAGTTCATACACCACTTCGAGGACGCCCGTCCCGCAGATTCCTGCCGCAGGTCCTCCGCCGATAGTCTGCACGCGGGCTTCTCCGTCTTCAATCTCTACACTGCAGACAGCCCCGGGGATGCCCGGGATTCCGCAGCTGATATTGCCGCCTTCAAAAGCAGGGCCCGCCGCCGTGGAGGCGGACAGGATCCTGTCCCTGTTTCCTATGGCCATCTCCCCGTTGGTGCCGAGGTCGACCAGAAGACAGATCTCCTCACTCCGGTCCATGCCGCAGGCAACGATTCCGCTGACAATATCCGCGCCGACGAAAGTGCTGATCCCGGGCAGGATCGTCATGTTTTTATATTCATGTAAAGAGATGTCCACCGGAATATAGGGAGCGACACCCAGTGTGCGGCAGGGCAGTCCCTGCAGAAGGTGCTCCATGGTCGTGTTGCCGCTGATCAGCATATGCACATCCGCAGGGAGGCCGAGTCTTTCCCTCAGTTCATCCAGATCTGTCAGAATGGACTGCTGCAGCTCCCCGCCTTTTCCCTGGTTGGATGCCTCCATACGGCTGATGACGTCCGCCCCCCAGGCGCGCTGATGATTGATCCCCGTAACAGTGCCCAGAATGCGACCGGTCCCTGTCTCAACAGCACTCATGACAATTGTGGTGGTCCCGATGTCCACCGCCGCAACTGCCTGTCCCGGCAGAGTGCCTGCCGGGCCGGCATGGCCGGCCGCTTTCTCAGACAATTTCTCAGACAAAGCATTTTCAGGCATTGAAGGCATAGAAAAAGATGACTCCACCTTCATTGCGTTTTCATCCGGCGCGATCAGTGCAAGCCGCATCCCTTCCGCCGCCTGCGCCTTGCAGGCCAGCCGCTCTCCGCGGGCGATCGCATCTGACGGAAGAAGCTTTAAGTCCGCTGCAGAAGGATCCGGCGCATCGCTCAAAAAGCGGACCCTGCATTTTCCGCAGGTGCCGTTTGAGCCGCAGTTTCCCGCCATGTAGACGCCCTGCCCCTGCAGTGCCTCCATCACGCTCTTTCCCGCACAGCCGGCCTTCAGCTCGATCCAGTCTCCTCTCATCCTTCGCTCCTCCGCAGCCCTGTCCTATAAACAATGCCCCCACTGCACGCGGAGGCATTGTCTGTCGTTTGTTTTCATTTCAGACCTGTCAGCAGGTCTTCCACGTTATGCGCCGATCAGCTCCAGAGCTTTCTCAGCCGCGCTGGGGGCATCTTCCGTGTATGCGTCTGCGCCGATGCTCTCTGCAAATTCCTTTGTGACAGGCGCGCCGCCGACCATGATCTTCACCTTGTCGCGGATACCGGCTTCCTCTGCAGCCTTGACCACCTGGCCCATGACGGGCATGGTCGTGGTCAGAAGCGCGGAAAGGCCGATAATATCAGCATTCTCGTCAATCGCAGTCTGAACGAATTTCTCCGGAGATACGTCAACGCCAAGGTCGATGACTTCAAAGCCCTTGCCCTCAAACATCATGATAACAAGGTTCTTTCCGATATCGTGCAAGTCACCCTGAACGGTTCCCATGACGATCTTTCCCTTTCCGGAGGCATCTTCGCCTGCCAGATAAGGCTTTAGGACTTCGGAACCTGCCTTCATGGCACGTGCGGAAACCAGAACCTGAGGAACAAAGATCTCATTTGCCTTGAACTTTGCGCCGACAACATCCATACCGGCAAGAAGGCCGCCCGTCAGGATCTCATTTGCATTCAGACCCTCGTCAATTGCCTGCTGGCAGAGTTTGGCTACATCTTTGCGTTTGCCCTTCTGTAGCATTTCGGAAATCTTCGCGAGCACTTCACTCATTTACGTTTCTCCTTTCGTTAAAAAACCCCGGTCTTTTTGAAACTGTGACGTGCCGGGATGTGATGTTCCCGGTTTGTCCGAATCTCCGCAGGCTCTCCACTTCCTGCGAAGATCATTCTGTTTTTATAGATTATACAATTAATTATATAATGTTCAGTAAAAATAATATAATAATTTGTCTGATTATTTTTGTAATTTTTTTGAATTATTCGTTGGTTTTTTATGTCTGTCGGATTTACCGGTACTGTTTGGGTGTGAGCCCGGTCTGCTTTTTGAACACCTTGGTGAAATAGCTCTGGTCTTTATATCCACAGGCAATCGCAATCTGCATGACAGGATAGTCTGTGTTGGACAGGAGCCGCGCCGCCTCTTCAATGCGGACGCGGTTTAGGTGCTCTTTGAAGGTCATTCCTGTCACCTGCCGGAACAGGGTGGAAAGGTAGGATGTGTTTACATGCAGATTCTCCGCCACACTCGCCAGCGAGATATCCTCCGAAAAATGCTGGGATATATATTCGGCAGCATTTTTGACAATTTTGCTGCTTCTGTCCGTAGTCAGGAACAGGTTGTCTGTAAAGATCTCAATGTTGTCCTGGAAAGTATAGCAGATATCATAGATATTCTGTGACGCTGCCAGAGATGTGATGAGCCTCTGGTTCATATCCAGGACCATATTGGCATCGGCTCCGCGGTTGATGGAAGCCCGGGACAGAAGCGAACAGAGCTCAATGATGCGGATCTTGATCCTGTCTGTGTCGTGGCCTTCATAGAGCAGGATGTGTCCGAGCAGTTCATTCAGGATTTCCCTCGCGCGCCCGGTATTATTGACCTTGATGCAGCTGATCAGTTCATTTTCCAGCTCCACCGGATACATCTTTGCCTCGCGGAATCCGCTGTTCTTGTACAGCTGTATGGACTCGTTGATCCGCGACTGCTGCAAAATCTTGCCCTTGTTGGTGGCAATGACCTGTCTGCTCTCCACAAGGATGCTGCGCATCAGATAATTAAAAAGCGCACTGATCTGGGTGACAAGTTCGGGATCCAGCACCGGGATTCCGGCAGAATACTCCATCAGGCGCACCATGCCTTCCGTGGGTATCCTGTTCTCTTTATTGAGTTCCGTGATCATGGCTGCGTCCGGGTCATCCATGAGAAAGGGACCCGCGACCACGGAGCCGAACTGCTTTCCCTTGATCATGACAGGATAGACGACATGGTTCATGCCGGAATGGCAGCAAAAGATATAGGCTCCTCCGAAATCTCTTGCCATTTCTCCTGCCCGGACATGCTCCTGGGCGCAGCTTCGCCCCGCTTTGTTATGACGGGCAAATTCCGAGCAATAGGGGAACTTCTCTCCAAACTGCAGCAGTTCTCTTCCGTTTTCATCAATCAGCGCAATATTGAGCCGGGTAATCGCGTGAAAAGCGCCCAGCATCCCTCCCAGATCCTGCTCTGATATATATTTAAAAACATGGTTCTTTTCCATCCGTCATCCCCTGCAGACATGTAACTGCAAAACCTGTGCCCACGATCGCCCAATGTCCGCTGCAAGAAGAAAAAATCCATTCCACGGGCTTTGTTATAAAAAAGCCGCCGTTCACTGTCTGGACAACTGTGAACGACAGCTTTTATTCATTTTTCCGTGTCAGTTTCCAGGTCAGGAGCTTTCCCTGTCAGAGACTTTTCTTGCCAGGAATTTTCCCTGTCAGGGACTTTCCCAGTCAGAGACTTTTCTTGCCAGGGACTTTCTCTGTCAGGCAAGGGTATCTGCAGAATCTATGCCCTCTCTGATCACCTGTCGCCGTTGAATTCCTTGACAGCTTCTACCATAGCCGCGATGTTCTCGATAGGGGTATTGGCCTGGATATTGTGGATAGTGTTGAAGATATAACCGCCGTCCTTGGAGAAGATCTCCAGTCTCTGCAGGACCTGCTCGCGCACTTCCTCGGGCGTTCCGAAGGGAAGGGTGTGCTGGGTGTCGACACCGCCGCCCCAGAAGAGGATGTCCTTGCCGTAAGTGTCCTTGAGCCTCTGGGGATCCATGCCCGTTGCGGAGCACTGAACAGGGTTGAGGGCGTCAAAACCGCTCTCGATAAAGAGAGGGATCATGTCGAAGACTGCGCCGCAGGAGTGCTTGAGGGTCTTCCATGTGGTGTGCTCATGGATCCAGTCGCACATCTTCTTGTAGTAGGGAAGATAGATCTCCTCATAGGTGTCGGGAGACATCATCAGGCTGTTCTGTGAACCGTAGTCTGTGCCGCAGATGTAGACGATGTCGATGTCCGAACCGAATTCATCCCAGTATTTCTGGAAGTTCTGAATGGCAATATCGGTACCCTGGTCAAAGACCTCCTCCACTTCATCCGGATAGAGAAGGGGTGCCATGTACCAGTCCGCGATCGTGCGGATGCCGCGGGGATGACGGATGTTGGGACCGGGAATGTTGTTGGCATCGCCCAGGCAGGAATAGCCGGGAATGACCTGGATGGCGCGCTGCAGGGGCTTGTACTCCTCCAGCTTTTTGTGATGGAAGGCAATCTGCTCGTCAGAGGCCAGCATGTAGTCCTCTACGTTGCCGGACAGATCGGGATCATCCTCATCGATCTCCTCTTCCGGACGCTCCAGATTGTCGAAATAGTAGCCGCCGGCAGGCAGGTGGCCGCTGGGAGCGACGGAATCGTCACCTTCAGGATAGACAAAGGTTCCGCCCTTACCGTCGTCATGAAGGGTGGCATTGGCAGGGATCAGGATCGGTGTGCCGCGGTATTCCCACTCCTTCCAGGCATCATTGTGATGTCCGTAAGTGTCGCCGAAATTGTCCAGATTCTGCACATCGACGCCCATGACTTCTCCAAGGTCCGGATCCACGAAAGCGGTCATCGTGCTCATGTCATTGATGCGGGGCAGCTTCTTCTCGAGACCGTAATAGTCCCGCAGCTGAGCCACTACCTGGCAGTTGACCATGGATGTGCACATCCCGCCGAAATCCACCGGCACCTTATCGGGCTCTTTATGTGCAAATGCTGTCAAAACTCTTTCTTTGGATGTCATCATTGTTTCCCTCCCCGGAAGCGCTTGTTACGTAATTACATCTTTTTATGTTTATTCTCTTGTCTATTATTGTCAAAGAGCTTTTTCAAAGCACTCTGACTCGTCCTATTCATATACTTATGATACAATGAAAAAGGGCAAACTGCACTTGCAATTTCTATCAACAAATATGCAAATCCTATCATAATTACCGAGAAGCTGCGTTTTCTGTACGTTGAAAAGCTCCCGCTGCAGTACAGGCCCTGCAGGCTTCGGTGCGGTAAACCTGCTTTGAAAGGGGACATCTATGCGACAGATTCCGGAAGAATATGTGGTCAAACTGGAACGGGATATTCTGGAAGCGGAAGGGATCTTTGTCCACACCCCCTCCGTTTTTGCAAAAGACAATCTCTTCTATGTCCGGCTGGAAGCCCTCTACACCTGCGGCCCGCAGTACGAGGTAAGAAGGATGGGGCTGGATTCTTTCCTGCTGTTTTTTATCAGAGAAGGAGAGATGCTCTTCGAATACGAAGGGCGGTCCTTTGTCGCCCGCAAAAAAGATATCGTCCTTCTGGACTGCATGCGCCCGCACCGCTATCAGGCTCTGACCCGCACAGAGTTCTATTGGTTTCACTTCGACGGGAGTGCCTCAAGAGCCTATTTCAACCACTTCCACGAAAACAAGGGACTGCATTTCCGTGAACAGCGCAATATGGAGGAAAATTTCGCCCTGATCCATGACCTGATGCGGAGCGGCTGCCCCGACGAAGGGGCCATGTCCGTACACGTCCACCGGATCCTGGCTCTCCTCTTCTCCTCCGTGGGAAAAAGCAGCGCGCCTTCCGACGTCGTTGCCCGCGCCAAAGTCTACATGGATGAGCACTATATGGAAAAGCTGTCTGCCGAACAGATCGCGGAGGCATCCAGAGTCAGCCCATCCCATCTCTTCCGCGTTTTCCGCTCAGAGACCGGCCTGACTCCCTACGGATATCTCACAAATGTGCGCATGGAGCATGCAATGAAAATGCTGCTGAACACTTCCAGCTCTGTGGAGGAGATCGCCGACCGGTGCGCTTTCTGCTCTTCGGCCAATTTCATCCGCGCCTTCCGGCAGAGCACGGGAGTCACGCCCCGCAGATTCCGCAAGCTGATCAGCGGCATCACCTCCGCCGGGCCGTGAACACACCGCCCGTAGTCTGCGGGCTCTGTGCACGAGGTCCCGCAAAGGCAGGCACCTGCATGTCCATCGCCTGGTGTCGGATATCCCGGGTATGGCTTGAAGATCCCCTACATCTTCGCCAGATAATCTGTGGTCACACGTTCCCACTGGTATTTTTTCAGGTCGACACGGCCGTCGGGACAGGGAATCCCTTCCGCTTGTAGCAGCTCAATCTGCCGGTTTCCGCCCCCGAAAGCAAAGGCCTCCGAGACCTCTCCCTTCCGGTTGACCACCCTGAAGCAGGGGATTCCGTCAGGGTCAGGATTGACATGGAGCGCAAATCCAACGACTCTGGCCCAGCGCCGGTTCCCTGCCAGCGCGGCGATCTGCCCGTAGGTCGCCACCTTGCCGGCAGGAATCTGCCGCACTACTTCGTAGATTTTTTCAAATGAATTTTCTTTCTTCTCTTTTCCGGCAAAATACGTTTTCATTCTATTTTCCTCCGCACTTACGAGTTTTGGCCTGTACGCATCGTTCATCCTGTCCGGTTGCGATTGCCGGCAAATCGTTTTATACTTTATTGTGTAAACAAGTGAAAGGAACTACAGACCGATGATTATAAAACGAGACATCAAATTCACACCTGCCAATGCAGTCAGGCATCTGCATATATATCTTCCCGAGAGTTATTCACAGGGGCATGAGCTGTACCCGGTCATGTATTTTTTCGACGGACACAATCTGTTCAACGATGAAGACGCCACCTTCGGCAAGAGCTGGGGGCTGAAGGATTTTCTGGAAAACTGGGGCAAGGATATCATTATTGTCGGCATTGAATGCGGACATGTCGGAAACGAGCGGCTCAGAGAATACTGTCCCTATACCTTCCACGGGAATTTCTGGGGCGGAACGCTGAAGGGGACCGGACACAAGACCCTGCAGTGGATGGTCTCCGAGCTCAAACCGGTCATCGACAGCGACTATCGCACCTGGCCCCATCGCGAGGCCACCGGCATCGGCGGCTCGAGCATGGGCGGTCTGATGGCACTTTACGGGGCCGTCTGCTTCAATGACTGGTTTTCCAAGGCCGCCTGCATCTCCAGCACCATTTCCCCCTGCATGGCTCCTCTGCGCAGGGATATAAAAAAAGCAGCTATCCAGGAGGACACCCGCATTTATCTGTCTTTCGGAACAGAAGAGGCATTTCGTCCTCATCCCACAGATCCTCTCAAGAGCCTCACTGCGATCCAGAACCTGACGATCCAGCAGGACCTGCGGGAGCACGGCGCCGCTACAGATTTTTACTGTCAGATCGGCGGCGGTCACAATGAAGCGAGCTGGGAAAAGCAGGTTCCCCGCTTCATGAACTTCCTCTGGATGTAATTGAAGATCCGCTAATATACTCTGCGCCTTTGCGGTTTTGCCCGCAAAGGCGCTTTTCATTGTCTTTCTATAAAGCAAAACGGCAGAGTGCCGCATGCACAGGAGCTGCCGCACCGCATGAGGGCGGCGGTCCACTGTCTTTTTTTTCGGTGAATAACCGGTCCTATGCCAGGACAATGCTCCACAGGAAAATGGTCGGTATGGAACACAGGGTGGAAAGGATGACCATTCGTGTCGCAAAGTCCGGCGAGCATTCATATTTGGATGCCAGCATGCTGGTCGTCGCTCCCGCGGGCATGGCGGCCAGAAGAACACTTAAGTTTACCGTAAAGCTGCTGAGGATCTTCGCGCGTACCAGCGGCAGCAGGACGATCCAGATCAGAAGAGGAATCAGCACAAGCCGCTCGACCGTATAGCGGGCCACGGTTTTGTCCGCCAGATTTTTGAGATCAATATCCGAGAGGATCATGCCGATGACCAGCATGGACAGGGCAGTGTTGCAGCGGCCGAGTGTCTGCAGCAGAGACAGCAGGGGTTCCGGGAAGATCCACCCCTGCACCATCATGAAAAGTCCGATCGCGCAGGCCAGAACACAGGGATGCGTGACAACCTTTTTTGCCGTTCCCTTTAAATCGTGCTCCCCGCTGAAGATGGCAATTCCCGCAGACCACATCATCACGCGGACGGGTATCAGATACACGCTTGCAAACATCAGGCCTACGGAGCCGAAGACCCCCTCTGCGATCGGATTTCCGAGAAAGCCCGCATTGGAACAGATGATTCCATAGGCCAGGCACTTTTTATGCGCCTCCGTCTCCCCGGGATAGGCTATGCGCCCATATAACACACAGAAGACCTGTATGCCCGCCGAGATCAGGAAGACCATCAGACACTGGCGCATGGTTCCTTCCGCAAACTCCTGGGAAAAAGAAGTCAGGATGTTACAGGGAAGAACGATGTTGATCACAAGGTCTGTGATATTCTTCTGTCCTTCCCGGCTCACCATGCCTTTCCGGCGTGTAAAAAAGCCGACTCCTATGAGTGCAAAAATAATAAACTGCAGCTTCAGCAGCGCAACCATCCGCGCTTCCTTTCTCCCCCTGACTAATCTCTCTGTTTATGCGCAAAAATAAATGTCATACCAGACAAGGAAGGTATAGATCGTCCAGATTTTGCGCCACAGATCAGAGTTTCCGCCCACATATTCATCGTAGATCGCCTGCAGTTCTTCTGTCCGGAAGAATTTTGCAGCGCTCTCGCCGGTGAGCTTTGCGCGGACATCCGCGTTGTAGCGCTCATCCGCAAGCCAGATGCGGATCGGGACGATGAATCCGAGTTTTTTGCGGAAGGCAATCTCTTCGGGCAGAACCTTCGCGGCCGCAGTTCGGAAAGCCACTTTGTTCTGCTCTTCATTGACTTTGAATCGGGAGGGCATCCTGGCCGCGATGTCAAAGATGCGGCGGTCCGTGAGGGGCATGCGGATCTCAAGTCCCGCGGCCGTGCTCATCTTATCTACATTGAGATAGATATCGCCCTCAAGCCAGATCTGAATATCCACATTGGACATTTTTGCAAGCGGATCAAGATCTTCCGTCTCTGCATAGATATCCTTGACGAGGTTGATGGGGAGATTCTCCGGGTTATAGCGCAGAAGGATCCTCTCCTTTTCATCCTCTTTCATGATGTTGGTGTTGCCCACATAGAAGTTTTTGAGATTGTCGCCGTATCGGGGCGCATTGCGGTACATGTTGTAGCCGCCGAAAAACTCATCCGACCCCTCACCGGAATAGCAGAGCTTTGTGTTCTTTGCCGTTGCCAGACAGCCGAGGGTAAAGGCAATGGCAGACGCATCACCCAGAGGCTGCTCCATGTTCTCCATCACATAGGGAACGATGGCAAAGTACTCCTCCGGAGTGATACGGCAGCGGGAGAAGCCGCGTCCCAGAAGATCAGCGGTCTGCTTTGCCAGACCGGACTCATCAAATCTGGCCTCATCGTATCCGCAGGAATCCGTCATCTTCGCATCCGACATGGCAAGGACATAGGAAGAATCCACGCCGCCCGAAAGGAAGGAATCCGCCTGTTCGTCCGGATCCTTTACCTCTGTCATGATCTGCTGCAGTGTCGTGTGAATCTCATTGGCCCAGTCTTCAAGTTCCAGGCTTTCATCCGGCCTGAATTCAGGAGTGAAATAGCGGGTGATAACAGGGCTCTCCCCCTTCTTCCACACCAGGTACCGTCCCGGCATGAGCTTTTTAATGCCCTTGAAGAAGGTATCCTCTCCGGCGACATAGGTCAGGCTCAGATAGATCTGCAGCATGTCTTCGTTCAGTTCCCTGTGATAGGCCGGACTTCCCAGGATATCGCGGATCATTGTTCCGAAGAGGAACTCTCCGTCCTCTGTAAGGCAATAGTAGAAAGGCTTTGTGCCGAAGGGATCGCGCATGCAGAACAGTTCCTGCCTGTCCTCATCCCAGATCGCGAACGCAAACATCCCGTGAAGATGCAGGCCCATTTCCGGTCCCCATTTTTCATAGGCACACTGCAGGATCGCCTGCTCCCGTTCCTCTCTGGACAGCGCCTCTGCTCCCTCGATTCCGAGTTCCGCGCACATCGCTCTCCAGTTCCTGATATGACCTCTGTATGTCCTGATTTGTGTCATTTTCCATCCTTTTATTCAAAATATACTGCTGTTTTCCAAAACGGATTGCAGCACACACAGTCTCCTTCCTGCAATACACGGGCGCAAGATCTGTGCTGCGCTTTCGGAAGTTTCGATTTATGCCATCTCTTTTACGATTGCTTCCAGTTCCTCGTCAGATGCCTTTCCGGGCTTCCAGAGCATGTGCTGTCCGTCTCCTTTGTAGCGGGGAATTACATGAAGGTGGAAATGAGGGACTGTCTGTCCGGCTGCCTCTTCGTTATTCTGGATGAGATTGGCGCCGTCCGTGCGGAGACGTTCTTTCATACGGGAAGCCATCTGCTTTCCGATTTTGAAGGCTCCTGCCGCCCAGTCTTCCGGGATCTCATAGATATTGGCAAAGTGCTCTTTGGGAAGCACAAGGGCATGTCCCCTGGTTGCAGGACCAAGATCCAGGATTACACGATATTTCTCATCTTCATATAATGTTCTGGAAGGAATCTCACCGTTGGCAATCTTACAGAAAATGCAATTACTGTCTTTCATCTCTACCTCCTGCTTTTCGTATATAAAAAACTCTTCTCATGCAAATATAAAGTGTCCCGAGAACACTGCACGGGCATTTCGGCCGGATTTCACCGCACTTAGAGGAAGTGTTTTTCTCCGGTCCGCACTAGATAATCTTATCATTGTGAAAAAAACGCGTCAATGATGCATTGCCTCCCCGACCGGGATACGTCCGGGACACTCTCAGGAGCAGCAGCGCCCTCATAAGAAGGTGATGGCAGCCTGCAAACCCGTCTTCAGCGGAAGATAAATTCCATCCTTCCCAGGCGCAGATGGTCTCCCTGCTGCAGGGCGCGGCTCTCGTTGGGCCGCAGCCGTTCTCCGTTCAGCCAGGTTCCGTTTGTGCTGTTGAGGTCGCGGACAGAGATACTCCCGTCTCCTTCCACTGCGAAGCGGGCATGCATACGGCTCACGCTGCTGTCATCGAGGACCTGGTCCACATAGTCCCGCATCTTGCCGACAACACAGGGAAGCTTTGCAAGGCTGATCTGCTCTCCTCTGCAGGTGCCGGTCCCGTAGAGTCCGGCTGCCGGCCTTGTATCCGGCCCCAGCAGGCATGTCTCCCCCGGAGCTGGCCCGGGACGATAGGACGAAGAAGAAAAACCCGGGGTTTCCCAGGGCTCGGGCTCTTTATAGATAATCGTCTCCGCAGTCTCCGGGATCTGCTCTGTCTGCTTTTTCCTTCCACGCACCAGCTGCACGATCAGCAGGATCACGCCGGCCGCCGTCAACACCCCGCCGAAGGCGCGGGTCAGGAGAATATAGCTCTCCTGCAGTTTCACAAATCTGTCTGCAAGCAGAAGCAATATGCCCGCTGCCGCCAGAACAGCTGCAGCAATCAGAATGGGACCCCTTCCGCCTTCAGACCTCCTGCCTCCCGGGCTCTCCTCGGGGAGTTCCGTATATTCTTCTCTGAAAACAGCTTCCTGTCTGTTGACCGCAGGAGTGAAAATCTCCTCTTTCCGGCTCCTTTCATACACGGCTCCCTGTTCATAGGCAAGGGCTTCCGGTTTTTTCTCACTCCTTTCGTCCATCTGCAGACCCAGATCCGAAAGCTCCTTCGCCCGAAGTCTGAAGCCCGGCCTCTCCGCCATCATGCACAGCCTGTAGATCAGCGCCGCGGCCTGTTTATCCCGGCCGTCCACTCTGTCCGCAAGAAAAGTAAATAAGGATTGCGGGCCGGTCTTCTGCTCTTCTCCGGGATAGTAGACAAAGCTGCATGTCTGCTCCCTGAAATCCAGATAAACACACGCGGGATCCAGGATCAGATGGGATGTGTCCAGCAGATACTCCGTGAGCGTTTCCTCCACATTGACCAGATCCTTCAGAATCCGGTTCAGGTCTTCGCTGCGGACCGGTCTTCTGTCGTAGAGGTCCGTCAGGCTCTGCCTGGAAGAGATGTCATAATACAGATATTCTCTGCTGTCGATCGACCGTCCGCTACAGCTCAGAAGACCCTTGATCCGGTTTGCCGCCAGCATCTTGTACTGATAGTTTTCCTTCAGCCCGGGAGGGCATTCCAGAACCATGTAGTTGTGCGCAGCATCGCTGTAAAAAGAAATCTTTCTGTCCTCGTCCATTGTCTGTGCCTCCTGTATTCGGTGTACCCTTCCGCTTCGCGTCAATACTCCTCTCCGCCGGTCTTTTTTACCATCGCTGCCAGATTCATGATCCTGCGGACGCGGCGGTAGTCCTTTGGCGGATCTGTTTTGCGGGCCTTCTCCTCAACTCCCAGCATCCAGTGTCTTTCCTTCTCAAAGAAATCCAGACCAAAAAGAGGAGGCTCCATGACCGCATTTACTTTTACACAGATCTTTCTGCCTCCCGACATCCCCGCTTCCATCCTCGAGAGCATGAACAGCTTGTGTCCGAGTTGTTCTCCTGCTGCTGCTTTTCCGGCACGGTCCGCCCCGCCTTTCTCTATGCTCTGCCGGTAGCTCAGGACATAGCAGTCCTGGGCCATCACGCATCTGTCATACAGATAGAAAGAGAGATAAATGATCATCACAAAAATGCATAAAACGACGGGGACAAGCAGGGCAGCCTCCACTGTAAAGTAGGCCTCCGCCTCCCTTCCCCGCTTTCTCTTTTCCGTGTTCAAAGACATGCTGTTTCCTCCTCACCAGTCGATCCCGGACAGGCGGGCTGCCAGAATGAGAGCCCAGGACGCTGCTGCAAAAGCCAGAAAAGGCATATGCGTCCTGCGTCCCGCTTTCCGAAAAGCCATGAGCAGGGCTCCGACAGCAGCGGCAAGAATCAGCGCGCTCATCAGGACTGCCCAGGTCATCCACGTTCCCAGCAGTGTTCCCAGCACAAGAAAACAGATTCCGTCTCCGACCCCTGCGGCACCCCCGGAAAACAGAGCCAGCGCCAGAAGCAGAATGCCCGGCACAAGTCCGGCGAGAGAAGTCAGTATATCCAGCTGTCCGCCGGCCAGGGCTGCCCCGTCCAGGACCAGTGCCGCACCTCCCGCAAAGACAGACACCCTGATGTCGATCGTCTGCTTTTTGAGATCCTGCGCAGCACAGATCACAAGATACCCTGTACAGAGAGCTTCCCGCAGCATTTCTCCTTCTTTCAAAAAACAACTGACTGCCGGCATTGTCACCACTCCCTTCAATCCTCTCTATGTCAAAACAGGAGCCCTGCCCGTGAATTGTTCCGTCTCTGCTTTTCCCTTTTGAACTAAATCAGGTTTCTGATTTTATATTCATGCCAAAGCACATTTCTTCTTTTTTATGGATTCGGAGGATCTGATAGCTTTTGGTACAGGTGTTTCTGCACGCATCCTATGCACGCAGTCGGATTCCACAATTGTCCCCGCCTCCCTCATTTTTTCCACAAACTCTGCCTTTTTCAGGAATCAGGCGACTTTTCCAGGTGATTAATCCACTTTATCCACAGACTTATCCACATTTTTCACCGTTTTGATCCTGTTTATCCACAAAGGGAATGATGCATGGAATGTATTTTCATTTACAGTGAATCCTCCCGCAAAAGGCAGAATCTTCATCATTTTGAATTCTTCTGCCGCCCGTTACAAAGCTGCTATATCTCAGTGGGCATGTCCGCATTTGGGACATGGACGCAGATGGGAGGAGGCTTCTTCCGTCGTCTCCTCGTGGGTCGTGCGCTGCAGGCGGGTACAGCTGCGGGAGCTGTGATAGCGGTTTCCGTCCGGCGTGACATAGACCCTGCCCTTTTTGGAGGGATGGCAATATTCACACGGATGATAGATGCTGCCGTCATTTGCGCGCAGGTGATCGAGGTCTGAAGCGTCCACTTCCTGAACGCGGGGATTGAGATAGACGCAATTGGGATCTGTGTGGTAAACCACACCGTTCTCGGCCACATATACGCGCCCCTGCTGCCCTGCGCTCTCTCCGTCCTCTCCTCCCTCTCCCGTGCCGCTGCCGTTCCGATAGCCTGTCCAGGCATGGGCGTAATAGGTGGTGGTGATCTTAAAATCAGGACCGCTCAGGATGGGGATAAAAGGTCTCGTCCGGTAGTCTGCCCGGATCTCCACAATATCGTTTCCGGACAGGATCTTTGACCGGACACAGGAGATTCCCCCGCTGCCCCCGCGGAGGCAGGTAGTGTTCATGTAGCTGCTGCCCAGCTGCTTTCGTATGCAGCCGGTCACGAAAGCCAGGGAAAAAATGTCTCCTGCCGCCCGGGGGATCTCTATTCCGCCCTCTGCAGACGCATCTGTGCTCTCCCCGCCGTCCCCTGCGGCATATTCCCGGTACCAGGCATATTCGCAAATCTGGTCCCCGGTCTGCTGAAGGGCTGCAGTGACCCGGCTCTGCAGGCGGATCACGTCCAGAAGAAAGATGATATTGAAGATGCAGAACAGAAAAAGCGGAAGGACCAGCGCCGCTTCGACGGTCATACTGGCCTGAAAAAAGGCGGTGCCCTGCTGCCTGCCGCGGCGGCTGATCCTGTTATTGTTTTTTTCTGCCCGGAGAGACTTTTTGATCATGTTCAGCCACCTCATAAGGCCGTGTGTCAGAGCCGAAAGCTCTTCCACTTTCCGGCCTCTTTGTCCCGGCACCGCCCTTTTTGCCTTTTTGTTCTTCCTTTTCCAGGACTTCAAGTCTTCAAGTTCAGTTGTAGCCCTCACATTTTTTCAGGACAAATTCATATCCGTAACGGCTCTTTACCGCCGCTGTCATGGAAAAGGCATCCAGGCACCAGTCCATACGAAAACCTGCATTCCCGTCCGTCAGCCGGATATCCATTTCCATGATGTCCATTGTCCGCAGGCTCTTGACAGAACTCCCCTGCAGATAGAGCAGGGCCTGCAGATACTCTGTATACAAAAGTCCTTCCCCCGATCCTTTTCCCCTGACTGCCGTCTCCGGCGTCAGGATTCCCAAAAGAGAGGTCTGCCAGGTTTCTGATGTCTTCATGAGCGGCACCCGCCCTCCGTCAAAAAGGGTCCGCAGGTCCCGGACTGATTCCAGATATGCCCAGGCAAATAAAAGGACGATCTTGATGGCATCCTTCAGTTCCGGATTGAACAGGACAAAAGAGACGATTGCCGCCAGAAACTCCGCCTCCCCCATGCGGGACTGATCCGTAAAGAGATAGGCACAGTTGGCGGCTTCCCTGATCAGAAGCAGCCTTTCAGCGACTTTCTCCAGACTGTCCTGATCCGATGCTCCTCCTGTCAGGATATATTCCGTCTGGTACTTCAGTCTCCCCTTCTCAAGGGGCTGCGTATAGCAGCCGCATTTTTCCGCTATATAGAGGTCGAATAGGGCTTCATCAGCGCGTGGAAAGCCATGTGAATTGGCGGGCTGCAGGGCATCGCCGTAATGGATCCCCCGCGTCGAGATCACGTCCGGATCCGCGATGGCGTCAGAAAGCCCGGACACATCCCCGAATACCTGGCGGAGGATGGGCAGCAGGCGGAAGCGCTCCATTTCGCGGATCCCTTTCTCCGCTGTGTTGTCTCCCTTTTCCTCTGCCTCCTGCCTCTCTTCTGCCGTATAGTTTTCCCTGGCTTCTTCTCTGGCCTGCTCCATCTGCTCGCGCAGGTTCTCTTTTGCCTGCTGCCGCTGCTCCTCCCAGACGGTTCCGTCCTCAAGCAGGCCCTGCCAGACATCTACATTTGTCAGGACCTCCGACAGGAGCAGGCCGGCGGGATCGGCGGACATATAGGCATAGACCTGCTCCCGCAGCGCCCGGGCCCGGGCATCCGCCGCAAACCGCGTCCCGTCCAGGGTCAGACTCTCCAGCTGCATTCCTGTAAAGTCTGCGCCTCCGGATACAAGGTTTTTCTCCATATAGGTCTGCAGATGATGCCGCACCTGCTCTACGGAAGCGCTTCCGGTCCCGTAGGAGGCATCAACAAAATACAGATCGTACTGCCTTAAAAGTTCCTGATGAAATTCCCCCAGCACGGAGCGGACCGCGATATTGCCCGCGATCTCTGTCTGCATGCGGACCGCATTCCTCCTTGCCCCTTCCACAAGTGTCAGGATCAGCGGCAGGAGCACAGCCAGAGACAATGCCAGGAAGACGGTCAGATATCCGTCCGCATATTGAGAGAAAACCGTCTTCCGGCATTGATTCATGGTACTTACCTCTTTATCAATTCTGCCTTTTGCAAAGTCCTCTGCATATCTGCAGCCATCGGCCTGCATTCGCCCCCGCATTCACAGACATGCGTGATTCAAGTTTCCCTTTTTGCGCGTGTATCCCATGCCTGAAGACACGGATATTACGCGATGAAGAATAAACAGTGTATAGATCAACGGCAATTCACTGCTCCGCACTTCGGGCTTCCGCAGCGCTCAGTGCCCGCACGCCGTCAGATCAGCAGGTTTCTGTTCCCTCCCCACCCGATGATCTGATTGCTGTCTGTGGTGATCTTCTTGAAGATCTTGGTCACCAGGTCATTGATCTGTTTTTTGAATACGATTACGAGGCCGATCAGGACAACGATGATCAATATGATCTCCACTGTCCCCATTCCGGACTCATCCTTCCAGAAATTGCGTATCGCCGCTCTCATGGTTTCCTCCTTCTCTGTCCTCATTTTCTTTGCCGGCTTACATGGAAAAGCTGAAATAGGCAGGAACAATGATCATGAGCATAGTGATTCCGAGCATGATCATCATCGGGAGCAGCAGCCTGGTCCCCGCCTCTTCTCCCAGTTCCCTGACGAGATTTTTGCGCTCCTCAAAGGATGTCTCGGCCTCCTCCCGCAGGACCTGCAGAAGTGTGTCATTGCCTCTTCGAAGGTTCTGAACCAGCAGGGTGCAGAACTTCGTGTACTGTCTCAGACGGCACCGGCGTCCGAAATGCATATAGGCATCCGCCTCCGGAACTCCGCTGTCCAGTTCATTGCAGACCAGGAGCACCTCTTCATAGAGCCAGCGGCCTGAACCCGCTCCGATGTTTCCTTTTCCCTTTCTGCTGCCGGCGGCAGTTTTCAGTCTGTATTCCTCCGCGCATTTGTAAAAAACATTGCGCACACTCATTCCGGCGCCCATATAAAGTACGAACTTGCTGGTCAGCTGTGGATAATCGATGGCCAGCTGGCGGTTCCGCTCCCGCGTCTTTTCATGCAGGCGGTAATCCGTGACATACCAGACCAGGATGCAGATCACAAGTCCCAGGATCAGGACACCCGCGCTGGCATCCTCGACTTTCTCGCGCCAGACAAGGGCAAGCCCCTCCGCGGAGTCAGGAAGCTTGAAGATCTCCCTGTCCGCACTTTCTTTCTCCGCCTCCAGGAGAGCCGTGCCAACCGCATCCTGCAGCTTTTGCTGCTCATCCCGCAGGGGCGCCCGCACCACAAGATCCATCTTTTTCTGAAAGCGGTATTCTCCGCAGGTCAGCACTGCCGTCAGTTCCACCTCCTCGGCCTGATCCTGCCTATAGTCAGTGTTAAAAATACTTCCGTCCGTATCAAGGACCGCATAGCGGCTGCTCTCCCAGCTGAGGGTAAACGGCCGGACCTGCAAAGCCTGCGGCATGACCAGAGGGGATCGGATCCGGTCTGCGGATTCGTTTTCGCCCAGCAGACTTTCGGGAAACTGCCCCAGGATCTCCTGTGCCCTGTCCTCTGCCTCTTTCCGCGTAAACTGTCTCGCATGAATTGTGACCGTATAGGTCCCGTAGTCACTGCCTTCCCGGCTTTCACTGTCCCCGTCTTTTTCACTTTCCCCGTCTTTTTCATCTGTGACCGGGAGTGCGGGGAGTGCTCGGACTGTCAGCTGACGGTCCGCACCGCCGCTTTCCTCCCTGCGGACGTTTCCGCCCTCCTGCAGGATCCCGGAGGAAAAAGACCGCACATGCATGGCTCCTGCCAGCACAACAGCGGCAAAGAGCAGCAGCAGTGACCGCTCAAATTTTTCTATCCGGTACAGGACTTCCTTTCGTCCCGCCTTCATCGAGGGATACAGGGTTCTGAGATCATTGCGCACCCCTTCTTCGCCGGGGATCAGCAGATCCTTTCCCTTCCGCCTGCGCTTTTCTCTGCGCTCCTGCAGTTTCCTGATCAGCCATAAGGCCATTCTCCTGACAGGTCTGCGTAGAGGAGGGTCCCGCGCATACGTCGGGAGTTCCTCCCCGGCGGACAAAACTGCGAGGATTATAAATATGCACAGGAACAGGATATACAGTCCTGTGTAGATCGCGGGGATCACTTTCTCCATCACTCCCATTGCTCTGTCTCCATTTCTTTTTCTAGGGTAAAGTGCTCTTCCTCAGATAAAGTGTCAGCACTTACAATTCAATCGCCATGATCCTGTCCGATAAAAGGATCGCGGCCAGATAGGCGGCCAGGCAGCAGGTCATGAAGATCACCCCGACTGCGTTGTGATAGAGCACGGAAAAAAATCCCTCCGTGGACAGTCCGAGATAAAAAATGATAAAAAACGGCACGCCGTCCATGATCTTCTGCTCAAACTTTCTGCTGCTCAGCAGAATGTCGATCTCCGTATCGATCTCCATGCGGTCCCGGATGATCTCCGAGGTCCGCCCCAGGATCTCCGGAAGATTTCCTCCGCTTCTGCGGGCGATCGCGAAGACCTCCGCGAATTCGCTGATCTCCTCGATCTGCCATCTCGATGCAAACTCCGAGAGGAGCTTCTCCAGGGGGATCCTGTTCTCGATCCCCTTGCAGATTCTCTTCATCTCTCTGGAAATCATCGCCTTTTCGCCGAACTGGAACTGCATTTCCCGAAGGCACTCCATAAAGGCGTTTTCCGCCGAGTATCCCGCCTTCAGGGCTGTGATGATCGCTGCCAGCGCCTCTCTGAACTGTGCCGACAGTTCCTTTTTGTCCTGCCTGCGCTTTTCCCCGGCCCGCCTGCGGTAATAGGGATACAGAAGCGGAGACAAAAACACCGCTGCAGCCGGCGAATCATAAAAGAGATAGGCGATCACCCCGATCAGGGCCGCTCCCTCCAATAAAAACCGGGGATTTTCCGGCAGGCCGGGGAACTTCTTTCTTCTTTTCATATCTTTTTTTCCTTCCATCCATGCCCTTTCCCTGAGCGACGGCGCGATGCAGTAGCAGAAGACTTGCGCCGCCTCCCGGTAAAACACGCCTTGCGGCAGAACATCCCGGGTCTTCATCCCCACGGACAGTCCACGCCCGCCATTGCCAGCTTGTCTCTCGATGAGAGCCGCCCGGTCTGCTCCCAGCTGCCGATGATCTTGCCTTCCTTCTCTCCTTTTTCACAGAAGCGGAAGATGGGAGCTGTCACAACATGCCCGTCCCTAAGGCCGGTCACTTCACAGATTTCCAGAAGCTTGCGGCTGCGGTCACGCAGGCGTCCCAGGTGTATGATCAGGTCGATCGCCGAGGCCAGCTGCCCCCGGATGGCAGGCAGAGGCAGATCCATGCCCATAAGGATCATGGTCTCCAGACGGGCCAGCATATCCCGGGCGCTGTTGGCGTGGCCTGTCGACAGGGAACCGTCGTG
>OCVV011359744.1_pt1 | contig 34353 bp, 14 predicted proteins | sample 1539721 | NCBI WGS metagenome assembly OCVV01 (sample SAMN02144230, study PRJEB22623) | gut metagenome | biome: sheep rumen | host: Ovis aries | place: New Zealand | reverse complement strand
GTTACTTCCTCAGATGAACTTTTAGAAATAATAAAATATTCATTAGATACATTTGGAAATGTTCCATCTTTTATTCAATATAATGTAATATCCAATTTACAAGAATCATTAAAAAATGAAAATAATAACAGTATAAATAATAATGATCTAAGAAGTATTTTAAAAGATATTGACAACAAAATTTTAATAAACAATAATATTTTAGAACCAGATATTAAAAATTATTTAATCCATATGAAAAACAAGGAATTTCCTATATCTTTAAAAGATTCAGAAAATCCAGATTATAAAAATTACTTCCAAAATATTGCTTCTTTCAATAAAATATTTATTAACTCATCAAAGTTAATAGAAAATAATCTAGAAATAAACGGTTATTATAAAACTCCATTTAATGTAGATAATGTCAAATTAACAGCAAATAACAATATTCATCAAATTTTAGAAGAAAATCTAATGTTAAATATTAATAAGAAAGAAGAAGGTATTAACCCGGAATATCATTATTATGATTTTGAGATGAATATACCTTTAGAGAATAAAGATGAAATAATTTCACTCAATTTAGATTTACTTGAAGATGATTTTCATTTAAATATCTGTCCTAAACTCGTTTGTACCGATGATAATCAGAGAATTTCTAAAAATTGTTTAATTATTTACAATGAAAATAGCATCACTTTAAAAACATTTAAATACACGATTATTCTTCGATTTGTAAAATCTATTTATGATTATAGGAAAACTATTGACAGTATAATCAATCAAAAAGTGAATTTTGAAAAAGATGTTCAAATAATCACAGTATGTGATGAAACCAATAATAAAATTTTGGATGAAATCCACAAATTAAAAAATACATACCCCAATAATGTTTTTATTAACAAAACTGATGAAGAGACAATTAACTTAAAAAATATTTTAGGTAATTTAGTTTCATTTTTAGATTGCGGAGATACTTTTTCAGAAAGTTGTTTTGAAAGTATTGAAGAATATTATGTTAAAGATAATAATTCTATATTAAAAATTCCATTGAAAGACAATAATCGTAAAAGAAAATTCAGCAACAACCATAATTTATATTATAAGAACAGCTCATTAAACAATAGTAATAATTACAATTATCTTCAAACAGAATTGATATCAACATTCATTCCAGCATCCTTGTTTGATGAAGATAGCCAAATAACTGTCAAAAATAACTATGAAGACATCATCCTAATTAATGAATTAATTTCAAAAGCAGATAACATTATTTTTATAGATGATTGTTTTTACAAGAAAAATATGAATGAAATCATAGATTATTTAAAATACCTGAAAACTGTTGAAAAACTAAGTACTAATCCATATATTTCTTCAAAAGAATATAAAGATAATTTAATGCTTTTCGAAATAAATAAGTTAATTTACTATTCTTATTCAGAAGATTTTAAATATACTGATGAATATAAAGAGAAAATTTCTGATTTAATTCAAGATATAAGTACCGATACCATAAATAATAACGAATATTTGAATAAAAATCTTAAAACATATTTATTATACTTAAAAAACAATCAGGAAAATGAATTTACAATAGAAAATAATACCCTCCTTATGAATATTGATGAATATCAAGAAAATATTTCAAACAATCAGGAAATTCTTATTAACAGCATAAAAATAGATCAAAAATGTCTTGAAATTTCAGCATCATTCTTTTCTTATTTGGAAAACTGTTCTGTTGAATTAAGCAAAATTGTTGATGGAAAAGTAAAAAACATAAAATGTGAACAAGAAAACTGTGATAAAAACAACATTGAATACTTGAACACAACCTGGAAGTATAATAAGATTATCAAGGTAACTGTTCCTATAGAAAATTATGAAGAATTTTATTGTTATTTTAATGTAAATATAAATGATGAAAAAGTTAATTATTCATATAAGCCTTCTTTAATATTTATAGATGATTTAAAAGAAGATAGTAAAATTATAAATGATAAAAAGGCAGTTTTATTGAATAATGCTTATTTAAAAATTTCAAATGCATTTAATTTCTCAATAGTTATTGCAATATATAATACCGAAGCCTATTTGAATGAAACTGTTGATTCAATCATTAATCAAACATTAGATTTTAAGGAAAATGTTCAATTAATATTAGTTGATGATGGAAGTGAGGATAATTCTCTTGAAATCTGTAAAGAGTATCAAAAATCCTATCCTAGGAACATAATCGTGTTTTCTCAAGAGAATTCAGGTCAAGCAACTGCAAGAAATAATGGGTTAAAATATGCTAAAGGAAAATATGTTAATTTCTTAGATAGTGATGATTATCTTTCTGAAGAAACTCTTGAAAATGTTCTTGAATTTTTTGATAAACATGAACATGAAATTGACATTGTTGCAATACCTATAAAATTCTTTGGACGAAATGAAAACTACCATATTTTAAATAAGAAATTTAACACCTCACGTGTGATAGATTTACGTGTGGAACCGAATAATCCACAATTATCAGCTTCTAGTGCATTTTTTAAAAACGAATTATTCCCTCGTTATAAATTTGCAACAGATATAATTACATCCGAAGATTCAGTGATGATTAATGAAATTTTACTTGAAAAACAGAAATATGGTGTAATAAATTCTGCAACTTATTACTATCGAAAACGTTTTGATGAAAGTTCAACAATAGACAGTTCAAAACTAAAAAAAGAGTTTTTCATTGATAAATTAGACAAATATTTTGATAAATTAGAACAATACTCTTATTCTAAAACAGGAAAAGTAGAAAAATTTGTACAATATTTAATTGCATACGATATCCAATGGTTATTAAAACAACCCGATTTATCACTGCTAAATGATACAGAAAAAGAAGAATTTTGGAATAAACTAATGCCTATAGTTAGAAAATTAGATGTTGATGTTGTAAACAATGAATTTATCACCAACAATCAATTCAAAAACTTTTTCACATATTTAATAACTGGAAAAAAAGAAGAAAAAATTGAAAAAAATAATGCAGTCATAAAAGTAAACAATAAACAAATTGACAGTTTTAAATCTCATAGACTCTGGATTGACATTGTTGAAATGAAAAACGGTTTCTTAAATATTTCCGGTTTTTTAAACAGTAATTTCAATTATGATAATATTAAAATATTTGCTGAAAAAACAGATTTAAAAAATAAAACTTTAGAAGAATTTGAGGGCAATAGAGTTGAATATCCTACACGTCAAGATATGAAATTTGTTGATTGCATATGGCAATACAATTATAATTTTGATTTAAAAGTTCCTTTAGATGATGATGATCGATGTTCAGTCCGTATTATTGCAAGATATCTCCCTGAAGATAATAATAATATTATTTCATCATATTTAAAAATTAATTTCCATAAACATGCACGTATATCAAATATAAGTAATTATATTGCAAAAGATTCTCATTTATTAACTTTTAGTGATAATGCATTCCATATTGAAGGATACAGGTTTAAAAAGATGCGTGAACGTGAATCTGTTGTTGAAGAAAGAATTAAAAAATCTAACGTAAACGGATATAAATCAGCAATATACTTGAGGAAAATTTTTTTAATATTACATTTCTTAAATGTTAGATTCCTTCACAAACAGATATACTTATTTATGGATAGAACAAATAAGGCAGATGATAATGCTGAACATTTATTTAAATATGCAGTACAACAAGATGATGGTATTAAAAAATATTTCATCTTAGAAAAGGATTCCAAGGATTATAAACGTTTATCAAAAATAGGTAATGTTGTTGCTTACAAGTCCTTAAAACATAAACTGTTATATTTACTTGCTCATAAAGTAATCGGTTCACATCCTGATGAAAGCCTTTTAAATCCATTTTATGATGATGACAGAAATAAAGATGTAAGACATTTGTATAATGGTTTAATTACCTCAGATATTTACTTCTTACAACATGGCGTAACAAAAGATAATATTGCATATTACCTTAGAAAATATGATAAGAATTTATCATTGATTGTAACAGTATCTGATGAAGAAAAAGAATCCTTTACTGATGGAAAATATACTTATGACAACAACATAGTTCAAACACTCGGTTTTCCAAGATATGACAATTTGAAAAATGACAACAAGAAAAAACGTATATTAATCATTCCGACATGGCGTAACTTCCTAGAAGGTAATGAAAAATTATTTACATCTTCCGAATACTTCCATGCTTTGAATAATATTGTAAGTGATAAAAAATTAATTGACTTGGCTAAGGAAAAAGGTTATGAAATAATCTTTAAACCACATCCTAGATTAGAATACATTATTCCCAATACTGATAAAAGATATCTGGATTTGTTTGAATTTGATGATTATGTAACTATTTCCTATGATGAAACATATCCTGAGTTATTTGAAAGTGGATCATTATTGATTACTGATTATTCATCAGTTTTCTTTGACTTTGCTTACTTGAAAAAGCCTATTATTTACTATCATTATGCTGATGATTATCACCATGAACAGAGTTATTTTGATTATGAAACAATGGGATTCGGTGATGAAATCAAAACCCATGATGATTTAATTAACAAGATTGAAGAATACTTATCCAATGATTGTATAATGGAAAATAGATATATTGAAAGAGTAGATTCCTTCTTCAAATATAATGATAAAAATAATTGTAAAAGAGTATATGACTGGATAGTAAAACATTAATAAAAACAAAATAAGAAAATATGAAAAAAATACACTATGTAATTTTTTCATCAATACTTTTTTTATGAATTTTTCAAACATGAAACTAATTAAAAAACTAAGTTTTAGAAGTGATAATTAATAGGTTTAAAATATTTCTTGTATTAATTATCAAGGATAATTTTAATTTTTTGAAGTATGTATATTAAAATTGTGATTCTATATCTTCATAATCTATAGTTCGTTCACAATAATGACATCTTAATACGATTGGGTCTTTGGACTGTACATAAAATTTGTCCTGAATAGGTTCATCAGAGTTTGTAATACAATTAGGATTACTGCATTTTACAACATCCACAACTTCATCAGTTAACTGAAGATTAAACTTATTTGTAATTTCATAATCACGAATAATATTAACTGATGCTTGAGGAGCAAGTAATACTAATTTATCAACTTCTTCTTCAGATAGTTCCCTACCTTCAATTTTAATAATATCCTTTTTACCCATGTTTGATGATTCAACATTGATAGCTACCATGATAGGAGTTTCATCATCAGGAAGATTCAGCATGCTCAATATATTTGCAGCCCTGTTTTGTTTTATATGATCAATAACTGTTCCATTTTTAATTGATTTAACTTTTAATTCCTTTTTTTCTGACATAATACCTACTCATCCAATTTACTTATTTTACGTGTTTTTATTGCTTGTCCAGAATTAAAATCTTTAATTTCATAACTGGATAATAATGATTTTCCACAAGCCAATAATTTATCATCCTTATTTACTATCAGAACTTCATCGTTTTTTCTTATTTTTTCATCACAGTCCAATACGAATTTATTAAATACACTTTTTCCTTTCAATGCATATGGCTCTGAATCTTCAGAAACCACCACTCTCATAAGTGGAGATGGTAAAAATTTATGTAATCTTTTTGCACCCAAATCAGATAAAACTAAAAAGCCGTCACTAGCTCGCATATTGACAATGTTCTCATCATTTTCATAAACATGTCTAATTTTACCAGTTTTACGACTTTTTTCGATTTTAATTTTATTGACATCAGTACCAAATAATGCTTTACCTGAACCCTTTCCAAACTGATAGTCAGCAATATCAATCAGCCTATCAAAATCAGATACTTTAGCTTCTGGTAAGGTTAATTCATCCTCTACCAAATCATAATCAGATATTCCAAATGTTCCGATAACTTTTCTGTGAATTAACACATTTTCATATTTGTTTGCATAAGCTTCAATTTGATTTCGAATAAACATCTTTGAATTTTCATCCAATATTGTTGGTGATTCATTTTGAGCGAGAGGATAAAATTCGTCCAAGGCCAACGGTATTATTCCAAAGGGTACATCTGCTACAACAATATCACTATCAGAATAGTCTGTATTATTTGTATTTGAATAGAATGATGAAATTTTAGGAGTATACTTTTTAATGTATTCCCTATTTACATGTTTTGAATATGGTTTGCTTGTATGAGGTAATATGATTAAATTTTTACTCTTTGTTTCAACATTATCCAATTTTTGCAAATGCCTTGAAACTTCTGAACGAGACAAGGACTCATATCCTGTGTAAAAGAATGCTGATTTTTTACTGCTAGGATTTAATCTTTCCATATCATCCTGATATTCTTGAAGTCTTCTTAATCCATCCAATAAAAATGGATGTGATCTACTACGTAATTCAACAAGTTTCATCAGTTCCCCATCTACAATTGCCTGCCTGATTCGTCTAATTTCCGCAAAAGATATGTGTAAATTATGTTCAGCGATAAGTTTTGCACGTTCTTCCTGTTTCATTTGTTTTAATTCTTCAACAGTATGTTCTGTACAAACTCTACAACTGCAAGGCATTTCCACAAGATTTTCGAGTTTTAATGTACCTTCAGGCATCATAAACCGGTCTTTATTAGCATATAAAATATATGCTGCACTATCAAATAAATCACATCCCATTGCAACTGCTAAAGCAAAAACCATCGGATGACCTGCACCCATAAGATGTCTTGGTTTATTTTCAGGCAATCCTCTCATAGAATACATTACAACATCAACCAAATCAGCATAACGATACATTTCCATTAAAGGCACTACAGCACCTATAGGATAAATATCAGCATCAAACTTACTGATTTCTTTAGCACAATATTCACGTAAATCTGTGAATGTAGATCCTTGAACAACACTGTTTAATAAAAGATTTTTCCTAACCTTTGATGCTTCTTCGGCCCTGTCTATTGTAATTTCCAGGTCATTTTCAGCTTCTTCTCTTTTAACATAGGGCGCGGTTGGAATATCCAATGAAGTTCCTATATCTGTTCCTATTGCTTCTTGGAATTTAATAACTTCTTCGTTGTTAATATCTATATCCCCATATACAGATAATTGGAATGAACCTGAATCTGTTTCTATAGTTCCAGGGAAGTTTATTAAACTATGAACTCCATCTTTTAAAGCCTTCTGTTTAAGTTCTTCATTTTTATAGATGATGTATGAGTTTGTTATTACAATTTCAGCACCAAATTTTTTCACATCTAATGTTTGCTTACCCGGATGCACAACAGGCATTAAATTAGGTGTGGTAACTGTTCCATGAGGTGTTTTAAATGTCCCTATTCTCGCCATTGCATCTTTATATTTAATCTCAAAATCCAATAAAATACATCCTATAAAATTTATTATATTTAATTATGTTTTTCTTAAATGAAATATTTTTTCAGAAAAATTTTTTAAATAAGTTTTTAACTTTATTATTTAATACTGAATGCTGTTTAACTGAGTTATCTTTAATATTTTCATATTCATCAAGATTTTCTGAAGATAGTATGTTTTTATAAAAATCCTGTTTATTCTGTGTTAATCTCTTTAATATCTCTGAAGAGATAGAATCGTTTTCAAAATCTTTCTTAAGTAAATGATAAAATTCATTCTTATACTGGGAATCAATGTTTTGAAATAAATTACTTAATTCAGTTAGTTTAAAATCATAATAATTTGCTTCTAATTCTGCGAAAATATTATTACTAACAAATAACTCTCTTATATCCTCCAATAGATTAAAGAATATGAATGATTTTTGACTTTTAATAGATTTTGATTGTCTGGTGTTACTCTGAGTTCTTCGATAATGATATAAAATATCATCCAAATAAGATATCTTATCTGCAAGGATAACTGATTTAATATGAAAATAAACATCCTCAAAAAGACCAAATTCAGAAAAATAAATGTCATTATCTTTTATAAATGTTTTTTTATGTAATTTTGTACAGACAATTAGATAATTATTTAAAACTAAATTCTTTTGTTGTTTATAATTAAATACCTGTTGAATTTTATCTTTAAAATAAATTCTTGAATTAGTCTTATTATCAGGTAAGTGTTCTATTGCATTAAAGAGAACCAAATCAGAATCATATTTTTTTGCGTTATTATACAATTTTTCCATTGTATCTAATTCAATCCAATCATCTGCATCAACAAATGCTAAATATTCTCCAGTTGAATTAATTATCCCTTTATTTCTAGCAGATCCTGGCCCATTATTATTTTGTGAAAAAATTTTTATCCTAGAATCTGTTTTAGCATAATCCTCAATAATTTTAGATGAACTATCTGTGGATCCATCATCAATACATAAGATTTCTATATTTTTAAAGGACTGCTGAATTAATGACTCCAAACAATCCCCAAGATAGTCCTCTTTATTATAAACAGGAACAATTATTGAAATTTCAGGTTTTAACATGAATTCCACCAAAATAAGTAAAATATATGAAAAAATTAAAAAAAAAGTATCTTGATATTATTTCTTTAATAAATCACAGATTTTTTCTGCAACTTTATTCATAGCATAATCAGTATAATGATTGTTTTCAATAGCAATATAATCATATTCTTCTTTATCAAACAATACTTTTTGATTGATAAGAAATGTATTTTCTCCACGAGAAAGTGCGTTATTATATGTTTCTAAAATGATATCATCATATGCACGATACTCTTTTATTCTGTTAAATGAAGGTGTTGTCAAGAGAATTATCTTTTTATCTGGATGATATTTTCTAACTGTTTTATAAAACCTTTCATGTGTTTGTGCAAATACATCTTCATCATGAATATCCTTAGAAATATCCAAGACAATACTATCACAGTCTATATTACCAATCATTTTAGCGGTATTATCTGTTGCTTTACAACAATTGGTTGTTGATAAGTTAATAATATCCTGATTTAACCTTCGGCTCACTATATTAGGATAACTGTTTCCACTTTTAGAAGCAGATGCTCCCTGAGCTATACTACCACCATAAAATAGAACAGGTGTTCTCTTATTTTTTGGATAAGGAAGTTTTCCTATCTTTGAACCCCTTTCTATACCAATACGCATATTCCATATCGTGTTGAAATTTGGAAGGAATATACAAATGGAACTATTAGGCGGGAAATATTTTTGATCTGCAAAAATTCTGAAATTTTCCTGAGGTGCCATTAACTTATAAGGAGTGTATTTTCCTTTTGAATCTACCAAGTAAACATCAAATCCAAAAGCATTCCATCCAACCATATTATCAAAGTAAGCAGAACGTTTAAATTCAACTTTAAAAACTATGCGACGAGAAGTTGTTTTGAACCTAATTCTACACCCACAAGAAGCAGTTTTAAAATGTTGCATTTCATTATTCACATAAGGTTCAAATTCCAGCATGTCATTTTGAACATCTTGAGTATATTTACAAAAATCCACTTTATCAGAATCAAAAGGATTTCCATATACTAATGACGGATTTTTAATTATATCCAGATATTGAATATTATTCTCATTAATAGTTTTAAGTGGGTTATTTATTGAAGTTAAATATTCCATTGTGTTAATCTCCTTATAACTTCTTCCAGTTTTTTATAAATTAGAATATTTCCCGTATCATTTATATACATACTACTGTATACTCCTATATCATCAAATTCATTATATAAAAAAGATAAATCAAGGATTTCCAAATCTCCATTGTATATGAAATCTTTTATAATATTGTTAGTGATTATTTTCTTATATGATTTTTCATCTGAAATAGCATACCAACCAATTAATTTTTTACATCTTTTTTTCATCAAAGGAATTAATTTAGGAAGAATTGTTTCACTTACTGATTCGTTTTGTGAGAAACTATCCAATTCAAGTATACATACATCAGCAATTGGAGCATTAGAATTAACATAATCATTATAAATAAAATTAAGATAATTTATAGTATTATATGATAAATTTTCAACTTTAGCATTGAATTTTCTTTCTAAAATATGTGAAAACATTGTACTTGTATTTGTACATCCAATACCATAAGTATTAAAACCTCCTGCCACTACAATATTTCTTTGAGGAACTTCATCAATAATTTTAGCCGAATATTCATCAGGTACCGTAATTAGTAACTTGGAAAGCTTATTGATAATTGGACCATATATAATTATTTCATAGGATGTATTTTCTTCAATATATTTGGACATGTCTATTGAAACAGGAGAAACTTTAGAATATGAATTAATATTCATCCAAATTTTATCTGACGACAATTTATACATTAAACAAATACCTTCTCTAGCAGAAGTACCTATATGAGGAAAATAACCCTTTTTTATTCCATCCAATTCATAATCTATTTCAAATGTTAATGCGTTTGATTCAAATTTAAAAGATAAGGAATTATCTTTTGATTTTTGTATAGGGCTGTTTTTTAATAAATCAAGAATAATTGTACCCACCACCTGATTATCATAGTTTTTTTATAGAATCTATATTTTAATTATACTTAATGTTCTTTTATCCAATTGTAAACTCTTTGACAATTATTTTGATCAGTATATTTAAAGAAGTTATCAACTCTTTCCTGATATTTTGAATCCATTTTAGATCCATTTTCCATAAATTCTTTTATTTTAGATATTAAGATATTTTCATCCTTAATTACATCACCAAATCCCATAGTTTCAAAGTCAAAATAACTTTCATCATAATGATAATCTTCATCTGGCTGATAATATATAACCGGTTTTTTCAAGTAAGCAAAATCAAAGAATACTGATGAATAATCTGTTATTAACACAGATGAATTATTGAATAACTGTTGATATGAATCTTGAGTGGATAAAGTAATTTGTTCAGGTATATTAATGAAATCTATGAATTTTTCACCTTCATCATTAAATGGTTTTTCTAATTCAGGATGTCCTTTGAAGACAATTTTGTAATCATTTTCTTTTGCATATTTTAATAATTCTTCGTTATTTATTAATGAATTGATTTTTTTATAATACTCTGAATGTAAGAATAATTCTTTTTGTCCACTTAAGAATTTTCTCCATGTTGGAATTATAAGTATCTGTTTTTTGGTATCATCTTTTTTAAGATTATCATAACGAGGGAATCCCAATGTTTCAATAATATTTTTGTCAAAATTATATCCATCAACGAAGAAGGATTCTCTCTCCATATCAGATACTGTTACAATCAAAGATAAATCTTTATCAGATTTTGACATCCAATCAGAAATATTTCCTAAAGTAACTCCATGTTGAAGGAAATAAGTATTAGCAACGTTCAAACCATTAAATAATTCACGTCTATCATCACCATACTCGAAAAATGGGTTTAATTCACTTTCATAAGGATGCGTTGAAATAATTTTATCAGCAAATAAATATACTAACTTATGTTTAAGAGAATCATAGTTAACCACATTACCAATCTTGGATAATGCTTTGTAATTTCTACTCTTATTTGATACAACAAGATACTTTTTAACATTATCTTTGACAGTGTTTGCATATTTGAATAAATGCATTGAATTGTCATCAGCTATTTCTTTTCTGTCAATGAATAAATATATCTCTTTATTTCGTTTAATTCTACTAACTATAGGATATAAACGAGTATATAACTTTCTAACTTTTATAGCTTCTTCATAACCATATGGTTTTTCTTTTTCCAATTTATTTCTGAATTCTTCATCTAATTTAGATAATTTTTTATATGAATATTCCAATATAGTGAATGTTTTATTTTCAAAGGTTATAATATATGGTTCTTTAACTAAGAATCCTGCAGTTGCTGAAAATTTGGAATGTTTGTTAAAAGATATTTTTAAATTTATAGCTTTTAGATTATCCTTTCTGAAATCAGTATTATCTCCATTTTTATGGAAATTAGCTATTAAGTTTATTTTTGAATTAATAGCATTGTCCAGTGGAATTTTTATGTCAAAATTCTTTTTGTATTGCCAAGTTTTATCCAAGAATTTTAAATCTTTTCTTGAAGTATAATTTACTTGTTTTGCAGGATAATATTCTACAGATTCATCTTCATTTTCCTTTGATGCTACAATAGAAGTTCTATTATAATTTATTAAACTGTTAAAGAATCCTGAAATATATAAAAACCCATTCTGAATTTTTACTAAATCAATCCACAATAAATGACAAGCCAAATCATCAATTTTTCTATTATCTACTTTTAAAAGTACATTATTATTTGTAATCTCATAATGTTCATCTTGTTTTTTCAAGTAGTATAAGAAAGTTTTTAATGAATAATCATCAATATTCCTATTATTCCAGATTACTTCATCATCAAATGAATTGACAATTTCTTTAATGTAATATAAGAATTCATTACGTTCAGAATCATTATCAAACATGTCCAAGTTATCTGTTTCCTTGACCAACCATTGTAAATCATATGCTAAAACGTATTGAATGAATTTTGGAACATGACCCTCTGTTTGTTTACAATGATTAATTAATTCAACAAAATGATATTTTAACCTGTCTGTATAGTATTCCTTTTTAAAGGACATTGTATCAATTGTTGAACTTTCATCAAAACGTTTTCTATAGAAATAAGAAGCTGTACTAATTACACCTAATGTTTTCTTATACAATAAAACTAAATTAACCAAATGTGCATCTTCTGAACTAATTAAACGAGTATCAAAACGTATATCACCTAAAGTTTCTCTTTTTATAAATGAGGAAGATACATGAAGATGTGGATTGTTAGGTTCCTTATTTAAATCAATTAATCTAGTTTTTTCGAATTTGTAATGTAATTTATGATTATGAGAATATCTTCCAAATGGAATTATTGGCAAAGCTACAATATCCGTTTTATTACCATATTTTTCTATAAATGACAATACTTCTTCCAAGGCATTTTCTGACAAATAATCATCACTATCTAAAAAGTTAACATATTCCCCTTTAGCGTATTCTAAACCATGATTACGTGCACTTGATTGACCTCCATTTTCCTGATCAATAACTAAAATATTATTAGGATATAACTGCTGATATTCCTTACAGATTTCAAGGGAATTATCTTGACTTCCATCGTTGACTAAAATTAATTGTACATGATCTTCAAAACTTAATGATTGATTAATCACTGAATCAATAGTTTGATTAAGATAATGTCCAGTATTGTATATAGCCATGATAATAGAGAAGATACATCTGTCTGATACTTGAATATTACTATCAGAGAAAGTAAATTGTTTATTTTTATAATAAATTATATTATTATCTTCACTAATACCTGATTTGTAAGCATATCTAATAATTGGTATATATTCCAATTTATTAGTAGAATCATCATATTTAACTTTAAAGGATATTTTTTTATCTGAATCATCACAATTAATTTTTACTTCAAATATATTTTTAAATTCCCAATCAATATTAAGATAAGTTGAAATATTTGATTTGTTTTGATTCAAATCATAAGTTAAAGCTTGGATAACTTCACAATTACCTTCATCATCTTCAACTAATGCCTCGAAATTAAGATGATTACTGTCAAAATGTGAATTCAACATCCCTCTTATTGTTAAAACTCCATTATCAACGTTTTTGTATAAAATATAAATTGGATGATAATTTAATTTATCTATTTGATAATCTTTAGATTTAAATAATAATTGATTGTTGACCAATTCTATTTTTGAGTCTTTTCCGTTTTTTAAATAGATTAAAAATGAACTAATACCTTGTTCGATTAATGTATTGTTTAAAATTTGTTTATCATCAATATTTAAAAGTATTTCCTGTAATTTACTAAAAAGTAATTGTTCGTTTTCAGCATCTAAGAATTGATAGCTATTCTGGACAAAATTTGAGAGTTTATAAATAATAAGAGTTTGAATAAAATTTGGTACTTTAGAATAATTTTGTTTACAGTACTCTATTAAGTTTAAATAATACTTTTCAAGTTTTGAAATAAAAAATTCTTTTTCATAAGAAAAGGGATCTATAGTCAAATATTCTGAAGAATTTTGTTTATAATATTTACAAGTATTTAATAAAGCTAATCTTTTTTCTTTTAATAACATTTTATTTACTAATAAAGTTCCATAATCCTTGTTTGATATTTCTTCCAAATCAATATCGAAAGATTGTAATAAATTTGATTTTATAAAAGTAGAATTAAAAGAATCAATGATAATACTATGATTATCAACATCAATTACCAAACCTTCTTCAGGAAATTCATCAAATTGATCAAATAAATCATAATTACCAGTTATTGGTTCAATTGGTAATGATATAAGGTTAATTTCTGCATTATTATTAATAAAACATTCGACTTTTTCTAGTGTATCTTTAGATAAAGAATCATCTTCATTTAAAAAAATAACATATTGCCCTTTAATGTAATCAAAGATTTGATTTTCAGAACTTATATGATTTTTAGATAAAATAACAATATTTTCCGGATATTCTTCAACATAATTCACAGAAGCCAATAAATCATTATCATCCATATCTAAAAGAATTATTTGAGTATTTTCTTTAAAATCTAAACTTTGGCTGATAATTGAATCAATACTTTTAAAAGATGTTTTTTCATCGTTAATATTAATAATTACAGAATATAAATACTTTTTATAATTTGCAGTTAACATAACTATTCCCTTAATCCAATTAAATACTTAAAATATATTATTAATTTATGTTATGTTTAAACTATTATTAAAATTTAACTTAATTTAGAAAAAAATATATAAAAAGAGATTAAAAAAAGAAATAAAAACTAGAACTGTTTTTAATTAAATGTGATTAGAATTATTTAACATATTTAAATAGGATACATAATCATTCAGCATATCATAAGATTCTTTTATATCCTCATTATCATTCATATAAATGATTAATTGTTTAATGTAGGGGTAAATAGTATATAAAGTTTCAAAATCAATTTCAATATCCATTATTTCATTATTTTTACATTTTCTAGTATAAACATATGAATCATCATGTGAAACTAAAACATCTTTAGAGAATATTACTTCATCATTTATTTTAAATTTTTTGTAAGTCATGTAAATTGGAATTCTATTCTTACCAAAGTACCTGTAATCCGGACCTAAAAAATTAATTCGTAAGTTCCCATCATTAATACATTTGATTTTAAGTCGAATGTTTTCACTTGAAACTATATTACAACCTTCACCCTGATTGTTCTTGAACCATCTAGGAAAAACAACTGAAGATAAATCATCTTTTTCCAAGATTTCTATTCTATTAGTTTCATTTCCGAAATTTTTCAAATCTATTCTGCATTCTGCCCAACTTTCAAAATAAGAAGTAACAAAATCCAAAAATTCCTCCTGAGAAATATTTTCATTTAGTAATTTATCATAATTTATATCCAATTTTGTTTTAAATTCATCTACCATGAGTAATGGAATAGTGTTAGATAAATTTTTTTTAACTTGAATTTTTATAGATTCATTAATAAAATTTAAAGAGTCGTATTTATTATATATTTTATTATTATCCGCATTGAATGATAAGTTAAATTTGTTACTATTTTTATTATAGTTAGTGCTTAAATTATTGAATTTTTCTAAAAAATAAGCAACCTGTGAATTAAAATAATTTTTATCAGAAGAATTAAATGAAATATATGAATTTGGAATATATTTTTCAGTATTTATCAAATCTATAACATTGAATCTGTTTTTCATTTGATTAAATTTGTCTTCTGAAATCTTTTTTAAATAAGTGTCTTTTAAATTTGTCCAATAAGAACTAAGTTCTAAATTAAAGTATGGATTTTCTACAATTGCTGATGAGTTTTTAATTAAAGTGGATAATATCATGGACATAACTGCATAATTATCTCGTCCATAGAAAAATATATTGTTATATTTTAAACCCATGCTATAATCATAAATATTTTCAGAGATAACTTTAATAATTTCTGCAATATTCCTTAAATGCCATGTTTTTTCTGTTCCAATACCAAAAGCAGGATTTAGTCCATCGAAATCTTTTTTTGTAGGATCCAAGTAATAAATTATATTATATGCTAAATTTTCAAATAAAAAATTATCTTCATATAAATTACTTTCATCTAAAAATGATTTTTGAATTTTAGAATTAGGATTGAAAATAACTGTCTCTTTTTCAAAACTGATTAAATTTATTAAAAATTCATATTTATAATTTTCATAATCCACAATTAAACAAAATTTTTCATTAGTTTTGAAGTTAATATCGTTAATTTCATCAATATTTACTGAAAAAATCTTATCTACTTTATCATTCATAATTATTACCCATATTTTTAAAAAGTTATAAATTAAATATGTTAATAATAAAATATAAAGTTATTTAAATTAGTTCTATTCTAGTTAAACAAGGAACTATTTTAAATTTTCAAAATAAAAAATTGTTGAAAATTTTATTGAATACTATGATATTATTAATCAATATCTTCGAATATTTTGTCAGTATTATTTAAAAGTTTATCCTGGAGTTTAATAAGATTATAATAAGAAGAAATTTCCTCTTCTTGATTTTCAAGTATTTGATCTTTTTCATGAATTATCTTATTCAATTGCTTGACAAATTTCTGATAGTTCAATATATCATTTTCTAAATTTGTAATCTCTTTTTTATCATTACATAAACATTCATCAGCATTTTCGATTGTTTCTTTATTAAATTCTATTGTTTTTTTATGAGAAATTATTAAATCTCGAGAATGTTTAGCAGAAATTTTTTCCCTGATCTGATTAACATTATAATTAAAATATGCATTATTTAATATGTCAATAATTGATTTTTCATTATTAATTACATGAATAAAGGAAGAATTTTTGAATTGGTTTAAATTAAAATTATCATCCGCCTGAATAATAAATACTTTTGATTTGAAATTCAAACAATAATTTGTAATAAAATAACATTTTAATTCATCTAATGATTTGAAAAATAATTCATATCCCTTTTTAAATAATATTATCTTATGACTGTCATTTTCATAGGAAAGATTTAATACTTCTGAATTATTCTCTTTTTCTTCACCGGATTGTCCTATTGATACCTGATTATTGAAATATTCAACAAGATTTATTAAATTGATGTTGTTTAGAAGTTTGTTATATTCATTTTTGTTAAGTTTAAAAGATTCACTTTCTGGATTTATATTGAAGTTAATAAATGAAAAGTTAAATTTAGAAGATAATTCATTTAATTCACCAATATTATCTATTAAAAACTCATTTATCTCACGTTCATTATTAAATAAAAATAAAACTTCCTTTTCTTTAATATTCAATATATTAGTTGGATTATAGATTCTGTTATACATTAATTCAGATAATTTAATTGCATCAACATAATTATGACTATTTATCAAATCAAACAAGTATTTGTATTCAATTTTTGGAGTATAATGATTTTTAAATTCAGAATATAATTTTTCAGAATTATGTAAATAATCATACTTATCAACTTTATTCTGATTTTTAACAAATTGTATAGTGCAGAAAAAAAGATGAACAGATGCCATCCATGCAAAATCCTTATCATAATTTTCAAAAAGATTGTAAAGACTGTTATAAACAAATATATAATCCAACAAATGTTTCCTATTAATTGTTGCTGTAACCGATTTAGAACTGCCTTCTTCCCTTATTTCATACTTCACAATTGGAGTATCAATATAAACTATTTTTTTTGCTCTGATTAAACATTGATTTACAAAATATAAATCTTGAGAAACAACATTTTCTAAAAAGATGAGATTATTATTTTTAAGGAATGATTTTTTATAAATTTTTGTCCATAAAGCAGGAATCATAGTTAATAATTCAGGACAGTCTTTTATATTTGTAATTTCATAATAATCTGATTTATTTCCGAAATAATTGTAAAAATTTATCGGTTTTACCTTTTTACCATCAGAATAACTGATATAATTTCCTGAAACTATATCAGCATTAGTATTAATAGCATTTAAGTATAATTTTTCACAAGCATCGACAAAATAAACATCATCTGGATCTAAAAACATAATATAATCAGCACTAGCATTATTTAATCCAATATTTCTTGGAAAACCCGCACTGCCTGAATTAGATTCTGTTTGAAATAATTTAATATTTTCATATTCCTTTGTGAACTTACTGATTATATTAAAACTTTCATCATCTGAAAAATCATCAATGAAAATTATTTCTAAATTTTCAAAACCTATTGTCTGGTTTAATAAGGAGGATAAACATCTTTCCAAATAATTATCTACATTGTAAACAGGCAAAATAATTGAAATTTTATACATTGTTTTTCACTTTAATTTTTTATTTAGGAAGTTAATTTTTATTTAAGAAGATATAAGTTCAATCATCAGAATTTCTGATAAAAAAGTTTAAAAGATTATTTTTTTCTAATAATATTTTATTTTGCAATTTTTGTTTATTATTTATTTCAGAAATCTTTTTATTATTATTTTCAATATTATTAACTTTTTCAGATAGGATTTCCTGTTGTTTAGATATAATTTCTTTCTGATAATTTAAGTTCATTTTCAATGAGTCCATTAAATTAGAATTATAATTCATTAGTTCTTCATTGTACTTAATTTTTTGATCCTGTTTATTTATCTTATTCTCACTTTCTTGAAGTTTACTTCTAATAATATTTTTATCAATTAATAATGCATTTTCAAATAATTTTGAATGAATATAAGCATTTTTAAAAACATTTAACCAAGATTCATAAATTTTTTCAGTATCAAAATATTCATATATACTTTTTTGAGCTTCTTGTCCCATTTTTATAGCCCTATCTGGATGATCTAATAAATAAATAATTTTAGATGCCAACAAATCTATGTTATATTTTTCTATCACATACCCATCTATGTCATTATTGATTACATCTCTTGGCCCATAATTTATATCATATGAAATAACAGGAGTTTTATTAGCCATAGATTCAATCAAAACCATCGGCAAACCTTCAATATGTGAAACCAATAATGTACATAACGAAGTTCTCATTTCTTCATAAGAGTTATCCACATGTCCTTTAAAATAAATGTTTTTTTCCAAATTAAGTTCTTTAACCAAATTTTTTAATTTAATATATTCTTTTTTCTCATTTTCTGTTAAAGCCCTTCCATATATATTTAAAATTGCATGAGGATGTTTTTCAATGACTATTTTAAATGCTTTAATTGCATCCACCAAATTCTTTTCTTTAGCTATTCGAGCAAAAATTGAAATTTTAGTAATATTCTTTTCAAAAGTTTTTAAATCATATTCTTTTACTTCATCAAGATTTATTAAATTAGGAACCGTAAATATATTATCTAAACTAAAATCCTCAATAAAATCTTCTTTTTCAGAAGGAGTTAATGTAACAATAGCATTTAAATCTTCCACCTTTTCTAAAGCAACAATATTTCTCATAGGACTTCTATTATCATATGTTGGCTCAAGATATGGATTGGAATGTATGTTTGCAATTTTATAAACCAAATTTGAAGATATGTTAGTAAATGAAGGTATTTTTCCAGAACAATCATTAATTAAAAATACTTTATCATTACTTTCCAAACAAATTTTCTCTACAAAATAGTCCCAAAATGATTCAAGAGTATTAAATGATATTTGAGACTTAGAATACTTATCAAATAATATGTATCTAATTCCTTTTTCTTTAGAAATGTTTAAAAACTTAAATCCATCATCAGAATATAAGTTTTCTTCGCAAATATTATCGTTTTCATCATATAAACTTTCTAAATACAATAAATTATCAATATAATATTCTCTTTTAGAAGTATGTTTATAACCAAAAATGTCCCTAAAATCTTCTACAGTAGATAATGTTGCTTTTTTAACAAAGCTTTTTAAAGAAGAAATTTCTTCTTCATCAAATTCATCCAAAGAATAACAGTTAAATACTCTAATTCCATAGTTATTTTCTACTTCCTGTTTAACATAATCATCAGAAATAAAAATTGAATTTAAGTTAGATGAAACATTCTTTATAGACTGTGAATATTTATCATGAAAATAATCTATAACATTATAAAATTTAACTTCAGAATCAAGATAATTTAGTTTTCTGAAATTATTTTCAATGTATTTTATATTGACAAAATAAGGACCTAAAAAATTCTCTGTATATGGATCAACATTTATTAAACTCACTTTATGCCCTTTTTTAGAAAGTAAATTTACTCTATTAAACACAGCTTTAGCTAAACCACCTATATCATATTCAAAACCAAAAAACAAACAGATTATTTCTTTTGTTTTAATTTTTTCAATAAAATAATCGTTAGATTGATTTAAAAAATTAATATTGTTTATTGCTTCAAAATATTTTTTAGATTTAATCAGTTCAAACAATAGTTTTTCTTTCAATAAAATTGTATCAATGTTTAAAATATTGAATTTTTGAAATATATTGTTTAAAAGTATCATCAAATCCAACTTATCCTCATTAGGAATTTTTGAATAAATTAAATGATTAATTAAATATGAAATATGATTAGAAACAAAAGTATAATCCAAATCATTGAACTCTTTTAAAATATTTTCAAAAGAAGTGAATAATTCTAAAAAAGTTTCTTTATTTTGAATATAATCAATTATGTAATTATCAGTGAAATTTAATTTAAATAATGGTTTATTTATTAAATTTATAGTATTAACTTCTGAAAAAACCTTAATTAAAAAAATCCAATTAGAATAAGTATCTTCTTCAAATATAAATCCCTGTTCCAATAAAAAATCCTTTTTAAATAGAATATATTCAACGGGTAAATTTACATCTAGTAAATTTAATTTTTCAGAGTTTTCCTGAAGTACTGCATATCCATTGTCAAAAGAAGTATTCAAATCATTTGAAATGTAATCATTATCTTTTTCAAGTATATAATTTCCACATGCAATTTCATTATCTGAAACCAACTCATATAATGTTTTTAATGTGTAATCAAATGAGAGAGTATCTTGGTTAATAAACAAAATATAATCTGCTGTTGCATGTTTTAAACCAGTATTATATGCAACCCATTTATTATTTTCATCAATGGTATATTCCGAAACATTATTATACCATTTTAATAGTGGTTTCACAATTGCAGATATCTTTTTTTCAGCATTTTTGTAAATAAATATTACTTCAAGTTCATTAAAATCCATAGATTGATTTAATAATGAATTAAAAAGATCCATAATATTATTTTCAGAATCGGACAAGTAAATTATTAAAGAAATTTTATACAATGAAATGCACCACTATATTCAGAATAATTATAAGTATATTTTCTTATTAAAGTTATGTTGAAAATATTATATAATAATAATTTTAATTTGGATTTGTCAAAATTTTAGTTATATTCAATTTTTAAGAAAGTGACCCATATTAATGGAAAGTTTAATATCAATGATTTGACTGAAAGAATTCTTTATTGCTTTAAGGTGTCCTCGAACAATTGCCTGATTTTCGTGTTATCACCCATTCCATTAATAAGAACGCTTCCATCCTTCCTGAGATGAACTTCGATCCTGTTATCCATACCATCCAACTTATTTTCAAGGCTTTTATACCTGTCTGTGAGAAAATGATGTTCCTGATTAGATGATCCGACCCAAATCTTATCTGAAGTTTTCCTGTTGACATCAAAGCTTCCTGATATAAGAATATCAGTTACTTCCAAAAGCCTGTTCCAATGGGCATCATTTATTTTCCTGATGAATTCATAGTCAAAACCCGTGAATGTGACTATTGACAGGCCGGCATCTTTTAATATTAGGCTAGCCGGTACAGCTGTTTAGACTGAAGAAACGGTTCGCCACCGGAAAATGTTACGCCCTCCACCTGCCCTTTGGAAAGTATAGTGTCTGCCAGATATTCTATGTCATAGTCCTTTCCGCAGGTTATGTCCCACGTATCCTTGGAATTGCATCCGGGACAATGCTTAAGACATCCCTGTACGAAGACACATGTTCTGTTTCCGGGACCTTCAACTTTTGTGTTGTGGATAATTTCATAAACTTTAAGCTTCATACAATAAAACCTCAATCAACTAGGATAGTGTTTCCATAGGGATTTGGTGAATGAGTTTTCACTAATAAGAAGTTATGCGCGAATCATTATTAAAAAGTTTTTATTCAAAAAATAGTTTAGGAGGATTAAGGGAAATATATAATCCCCCAATTGTAAGTAATTACTCTACCGGCTTTAATATTGTTTGGGAATGTTTTTCAATGCCCTATTCAATTTTCAGGATTGTTGACATCTTTCCAGTCTTGTATATTCCGTTTTCACCGGAGATTATCAGAAGCTCATACATTCCAGGCCTTAAAGGTGTGCTGAATGTCACGTCAATAATACCGTTAGTACTGTTTACGCCATTTAGTATTGTTTTGCCGTTGACCTTGAAAGCGAGCTTGGTGCTTGTTACAAGCAGTTCTCCTGTTTCATCGGTTATTGTTGCTTTAATTGTTGCCCTGGAGTTTTTTGAAGTGATGCTGTCAGTGTTTATTGTTACGCCTTTTTTCTCAAGTACCAGTGTAGCATTGGTTTCTGCACGCTGGTAGCTTCCTCCACCGAATACGGCTGTTAGAACATATGTTTTTGCACTGTATTTCTGTGGAATTGTATATTCAAGGACTGCTTCACCGTCTGTGACCTTTGCATAAAGAACGTTGCCGTCATCATCAGAGATTGATTTGCCGTTCAACTTGAAGACCACCTTACCGGCATTTATTCTGTCACCGTTTGCATCAAGCACTTTTGCCCTGAATGTTATGTTTTGTCCGGACTTTGCTGTGATGCTTGATTTCTCCAATGTTAATGTGGCACTGCCCTTTTCAATCTCCAGTGCATCTGATGAGTTTGTTCTTGCTGATGTGTAGTTTTCGCTTCCACTGTATACTGCCTGGATATATGACGTGTCTTTTGCCCATACATCCTGCACCTTATATGATATTGATGCATAACCGTTATTGACCGGTGCGTATATTACGTTGTTGTATTCATCCTTAAGTGTTATTCCATTTACTTTAAAGACTACTTTTCCACCAGTCACGTTTCTGTTGTCCTTGTCCCTGATAGCGGCGGATACTGTAACCACACTTCCCACACTTGACTTTACAGGATTTACTGTTATGGTTGTGTTCAGCTTGGTTTTGTTTAGTAAACTGTTAATATAATCATTCAGTTGACTGATTATGTTATTGGCTTCGTTTAACTTGTCGTTTAAGTCTTGAATTATTTTTTCAAGGGAATCAATTTTCTTATATGCCTCTTCCAGTTTCCTGTTTACCTCTTCCAGCTGGCTGTTTAACTTTTTATTGCTTTCGTTTAGTGCTTCAATTTGACTGTAGGCATCATTCAACTCTTTTGTTAAGTTATTGATAATGCTATTGGCCTCTTCCAACTGTCCAGTTAAGTTGTCAATAACTTTGTTAAGCTCAGCTATCGTCCTTTCAGCATCATCAAGTTTCTTAGTTAACGTATTAACAGTATCATTGAGAGCTTGAATTTTACTGTTTGCATCTTCCAGCTTGTTTTTAAGATCATTATTTTCAGCAGTCAGTGCTTCAATTTTACTGTTTGCCTCATCAAGCTGTCCCGTTAAGTTGTCAATGATTTCGTTAAGCTCAACTATCGTCCTTTCAGCATCGTCAAGTTTCTTAGTTAACGTATTAACAGTATCATTTAGTGATGCAATTTTAGTGTTTGCCTCATCCAACTGTCCCGTTAAGTTGTCAATGATTTCGTTAAGCTCAACTATCGTCCTTTCAGCATCATCAAGTTTCTTAGTTAACGTATTAACAGTATCGTTGAGAGCTTGAATTTTAGTGTTTGCGTCTTCAAGCTCTTGTGTAAGGTTGTTGATCTGTGCTTTAAGATTATAGTTTTCATCCGTTAAATCGTTGATTGTTTTGTTTTGCTGTTTTACTGTATTGTTTAAATCATTTATTGTGTCGTTCTGTTGTGAGATAATATCTGTGAGTTCGTCAATGATTTTCTGATAGTCAGGTTCAACTGTCACTTGCCTGGTTTGTCTTGTTCCCATCAGTTCATCGGTTGAATCTATCTTTGCAATTACCGTTCTTTTTCCTGCTGTTGCGGTAGTATCGGTCACTGTTATTTTTCCGTCAGATCCTGTCTGTCTTGTTGTTGTTTCACCGTTTGGCAGCGTTATGATAACATCATGATTTACCAGTGCATTTGCCATTGTATCGGTTGCGGTGATTTCTATCTCTACGTTTGACTCCGTGTTGTTGAGTATGTCTATTGCTATTTTTGACTGGGATAGAACTGTCAGTGTTCGTGTAATGTTGGAGGAAGAATAAAAGGTGTCTCCATTGAAAAGTGCAACGATATCATATTTTCCGGATTTCACATATGTTAATGCCGTGCTGAACTGTCCCTTGTCATCTGTTGTTAACAGGTATGTAGGGCCACCAATATTCATGTATACGTTTTCGTTTTTGATTCTGTTACCACTGGCGTCCATAAGGTAACCCGTTACTGTGAATTCTTTTCCGGCTATGGAAGTAACGTTATTCATGATTATTTGAGTTGGCCAGTGAACGTTCAGATTCATTGATGCTGATGATGCCTTATAATATTCGGTTTTTGCATGTGATGCTTCAATTTTTAATGTGCCCGCAAATGTTGGACTGTAGTTAATGTTAATTATTCCATCATCATTTGTCAGGTAGCGGTATGTTCTTTCGTAGTTTGTCTTGTCAGTAATCTTTATGGTGATAAACTGGTTGGAAACTCCCAGATTAAACTCGTCATAGAGCTGGAACTTAAGATTGATATTTTCATTCACCTGCGGACTGGTAGTGTCTGCAGTTATGTTGATGGTTGTAGCAAATGGTTCCTCCGAGAAGGTATTGTATTTTATTTGAACATTATCTCCCATTGAAACTATTGTACCTGGATATGCGGTGGATTCTGAGTTGACGTTGGATTTGACTGTGGCACCCGGTGCAAAAATTGCGGTTCCAAAATAGTTTGCATTGTTGCATGCAAAGTAATTGTTTTCAATATTTCCATTGGATTTACCGTAGATAGCTGAACCTGACGGCATGAGTGACATTTTATTTGTTGCCGTATTGTTTTTTAATACGCTATCAAATAAGTTGAAAGTACTTCCATTTGTAAAGACTGCTCCACCAAAAACTGCCTTGTTGGACTGTAATGCAGTGGATGTGATGTTAAGTATACCTGAATTTAGTATTGCTCCACCATAACTTGAAGCTTCATTATTGTTTAATGTGGAATCATATATTACGACCCTTCCCCCATTATTAAATATTGCTCCACCACCCATGCTCTCACCTATTCCGTTTGCAACGTTGTTGTTGAATTTGGTGTTGTTGATGGTTATGAAGCCTTTGAACCAGTCGTTGTTCAGATTATTAATTGCACCTCCGGAGTTGCCTGCCGTGTTATCTTCAAATATGCTGTTGTTAATGCTTAGAGTATACTGGTTAATTATTACTCCACCAGATGTTGCTGCCGTGTTGGAGACAAATGAACAGTTGTCGATTGTCATTGCCCCGGTATATGCATTGTACATTACTCCAGCACTCGTATTTGCCCTGTTGTTTTTGAATGTACAGTTAGTTAAGACAAAATCCCTGCAATATTCGTTGGATATTGCCCCACCTAGTTTTTTAGCTTCATTATCACTAATTACAGTGTTTGCAATGGTGATGGTAGCTCGGGTATTAGCATTGACATTAAATATTGCTCCGGCTTCATTATAAGCAACATTGCCTGAAATCACGGAGTTGTTAATTTTCATTGTTCCCCTGTTGTATATTGCTCCACCCGGAAACTCTGCCCTGTTGTCGGTGATTGTACAGTTGTCAATGATTAATGTACTGTCCTCATTGAATATTGCACCTCCACCTTTTTCCAGGTCTTTAGAACCAAATGCATAGTTCCCGCTTAATATACAATTGTTTAGTATGAGCACTCCCTTATTATCATTGTCTATAGCTCCACCATAATTTGAAGAACAGTTAATGAAGTTACAGTTGTTGATTGTGGCATTAGGACCATAAATGTCTATTGCACCACCATGAACTGCCGAATAACTGTTAAGCACCGTAAGGTTGCTGATGGATAGGGTGCATGGACAGGTAATCCATAAGAACTGGTATTGTTTGTCACCATTAATTGTATGTCCGTTTCCATTAATTGTAAATGTTTTTACTGTTGTATTGGTCAATTGTTTTGAGTTGGTTAATGTAAAGTCAGATACAATGTTAATTATTACATCAGAATAATCCTTACTATGTATTGCATCGTATAGTGCATCAGTATTATCAACATCATATGTGTAGCCGGACATTTTAACCGTGCTTTTATCTGATTTCACTATTTTTTTATCATTTTGCTTTACGACGTCTGATTGTATTTCACCCGCATCCTTGTCAGATACGGCTTGTATATCCTGTACTACTTCCATGTCACTTTCAATACCAGTAGAATTGTCTGACAATTCATTTGCACTTACAATACCTGCAAAGAGCATTATCAGTGTCATTAGTAGCAGTATTTTTCCTATTTTCTTCATTTTAATACATTCCCATTCTCTTTGATATTTTTTAATATTATATATAGATGTATTAGTATTAAAGGTTTATAATGAATATTTTGAAAAATAAGAAAAGACAAATATGGGGGATTATTATGTTTTAATTTGCTGAATGAATGTTTGAATGGTTTTAAGGTATTTAGAAACCGGGAATGAATCAGGATGCACATATAAGTTTGAAGGTGACTCACAATTTTAGTATTTTTTCTATTATTTGTATTACTCATAATCAAAGTAGTATAATTTGGCGTTAAATTTATTATTAATTAATCATAAATATATATTTAATTAATTAGAGTTTTTTTGTGGTATTTTTATGGTAATTAGAGAAGATACTATTGGTACTGTTATTTCTATAGATGATATTAGGGAGTTTATTCCGGATAATCATCCTTGTTATCTTATTGAAGAAATTGTGGATAGAATTGATTTTAGTCAGTGGGAGGAGGCACATTATGATACTCCAGGTAATCCTTCTTATCATCCTCGTGTTATTCTTAGACCTATTATTCAAGGGTATGTTGATGGATTAGATTCTGGTCGTGCTGTTGCTAGACATATAAATACTGATTTAGCTTATATGTATTTGTGTGGTTTGGATAAACCTGATTTTAGAACTATTAATCGTTTTTATAAGGAATTTGCTGATGTAATTACTAAAACATTATTGTAAGTTGTTAAATTTGCTAAAGAAAAAGGTTTAGTTAAATTAGGTTCACTTGGTTTAGATAGTACCAGTATTGAAGCTAATGCATCTAGTTTTAATGTTGCAGATGAAAAACAAATTCAAGCAATCTTAGAAACAATTAAAGAGATTATTCGTAAGAATGAAGAAGAAGATGAATTATTAGGCAGGGATAATGATGGAAATTCCATTGAAATAAAAGAAGATAGTGAAGAATTTGAAAAAATATACAAAGAAGTTGTGGAATATGCTAAAAAACAGTTACCGGATGATAAATTAAAATTTCCTGCAAGAAAACAATTAAAGAATGCTATTAAAAATCCTGAAAAAACATTATTAAAAATGCAGGATAGATTAGAACATTTAAACAACAGTACTCAAAATACAATTAATTTAACAGATCCTGAATGTGTATGGAGGCCAAATAAGAAAAATAATATGACAATGGGATATAATATCCATCACATAGTTGATATGGATTCAGGAATAATAGTATCTACAGGTGTTTCAACCAATCCTGACAATCATAAAGATTTCATACCACAATTTGAACATTACGAAGAATTTTACGGACAAATACCAACAACAACAGCACTTGTAGCAGACAACGGATATTATTCTGAAGATAATCTCGCAACAATAAACGAAAAAGGATGGGATGCATACATACCTAATAAAGAACTGGCAACATTATTCAAGAAAAATAAAACAGAATTAAAACCATTCTCCAAATATAACTTCATATTCAGCAATGATTTCTCATACTGCACTTGCCCAAACAATCAAAAATTAACAAAACACAACACAATAACAACAACTAAAGGAACAAAAACATTCTACTATGCAGCTTCCTATAAAACCTGCAAAAACTGTCCATATTACAAAGAATGTTGTAAATCTAGCACTCAAAAAATAATAACACATTATGGTGGAGATTTAGCAAAGAACATGTACTTAAAAATGCAAAGTACACGAGGAAAAGAAATATATTCCAAAAGAATGCCATCAGTAGAACCAACATTTGCACAAATGAAACATAACCCCGGAATAACACAACTAAGAGCATATGGTGTCAAACAAGCACAAACTGAAAGTGAATTAGTAGCCATAGCACAAAACATTATACGAATAAACGAATATATCCACCAAAAAAACAACACATAACTAATAAATCCAACAAAAAAAATACTTTTTTAATCAATTCTCTTTTTTTTACAAAATAATTAATCATAATTATATATTATTTTTTTATTAAAATTGTGGGTCACTCTCTTTAACTAAAAAAATAAAGTTTAAACTTCATCACTTGTTTAAATTCATGTAATTTTTCTAAGGTTTAATAATAAATTATATAACTTACTTAATCAATGAGGTTTAACAGATTTTAATTTTGGTGATGATGTAACCATAATTAAGGAAACAAATTCACCATTTAACATTATTTATTACGAAGATGCCTTAACATTACTCAAAAATTTGAAATCAAATACTCCATCAGTGAAGCTATTGATAATCTTCGTAGTCCAGCAAAAAAAATTATATTTCAATGCTGTTATGACAAGTGAATGTAAAATTGAGTTATTGAATAAAATGATTGATGCTATGAATCGTAGGGTAAAGAGAAGATTCCGGCATTTGATATTTATTCACGTAGTATGTAAACCAAAAAAGAGTATAAAGAGCCATCATATAACATGCAATTAGCAACAGACACTCAATCTAAGTTAATATGTGCATACACACATCACAACATCATACAGACCACCACGAATTACCACCAACCATGAATAAAGCCTTAGAAAACTTACCAGTTAAAACCAATAAAGTAAGCCAGATGCAATTTATAAACAGTAATCTACCTTAAAATACTTGAAACAAGAAGGCTACGATGGTTTCATACCAGACCAGAACAAACAAGAAGAAATCAAAGAAAAAATAGAAGACAATCTTTTCCATAAAGACAATTCTACATATCTTTTTGACGAAGATGCATTCCAATGTCCTTCTGTAGCAATATTATTACACAAATCAACAACATAAGAATAATCCAAGGATGAAGAACATAGAAAAATACACGTAAACCATATTACAATTACAAAGTGTGTAAAAACTGTAAATATCAAGAACAATGCACATCAAAATCATCAACACATCGAGTAATATAATAAAGAAAACCAAAATTAAGTATAAATATGAAACACAAATGAACACAGAAGAATATCAAAAAAGAGGCCACACAGGAGAACCACCAAATGGAACACTAAAATAACACTACAAGATCGACCATATAATAATCAGAGGATAAAAAGACAAAGAAAACAAAGTAACACTAAAAGCAGTAGCATACAATCTAATAGTAATATTCAACAACATGATAAAATCATATGAAACAATAAACTTCAAAAACTAAGTAAATACCACATAAACGACCGTAGGTTAGAAATATCCCAAAAATTCGAAGAAAAAAATCCAAACTATTCGAACTAAAATAAACAAAAAGTATTACAAAAAAGTGAAAAAACTTAATATACCAACACTCAAAAAGAATAAAAAAAAAGTTATTACTTTTTTTCCACAAATATATACTAAAGATATTAAAAAATTTTTTTCTACATCCCATGAAAAATCAAAAATTATTCACCAAAATGTTTTTCAACTTTTCCCAATTCTTCGGGTATATTTATTGATTGAGGACATACTGTAGCACAGCTTCCACATTTAGTACAATTATGTGCCTTTCTATCTTCATGAAGATGGAACCTATATTGAACTGATTTATTTTCACTACCAGATAATTTATCCATATTATATTCATGGAAACATTTTGGAATATTAACTCCAAATGGACAGGGCATACAATAATTACATCCAGTACAAGGAATATTTTTAAGTTTTTTATATTCATTTTTAACTTCAGTTAACAAGTTTTTTTCATCTTTTGTTAATTTAAATGACTTATCAACCAAAGATATATTTTCTTTTACTTGTTGTAAATTACTCATACCACTTAATACACAATTAACTTCTTCCATATCCCATAGATAATTAAAAGCCCATTCAATATTTGTATGTGATGGATTAACCCCTGAAAAAATTTTTTGAATTGATTCTGGAAGGTTTTGTGCTAATTGACCGCCCCTTAAAGGTTCCATAATCATAGTACCAATATTCAAATCATGTAATTTTTTCAATCCATCCAAACCAGGATTTTCTTCATTATCCAGATAATTAACTTGAGTAAGTGCAAATTCCCATTTGTTATAATCCTCCAAAATTTCTTCAAGTAATCCATAAGAACCATGTGTTGAAAAGCCCACATGCTTTATTCGTCCATCATCTATAGCCCTATCTATAAATTCATATAATCCTTTGTTTTTAATTGTGGAATAATAAGAATCTTTTATAGAATGTATAAAAAAAAGTTCAATTTGTTCTAATTGTAATCTTTCTAAATGTTGATCTAATGTTTTATCAAAATAATCCCATGAAGTGATGTTCCATGAGGGCATTTTAGTAGATAAATGTATTTTATCAGAATAATCTTTTAAAAATTCACCAAGTATTAATTCACTTACACCCGGTTTTGATCTGTCAATAGTATGATATACTAATGCTGTGTCAAACATGTTTACTCCATGTTCAACGGCATATTCAAGCATTTTATATGTTTCGTCGATATTGACATCTTCTGGATTTTGACTATTTAATGGTAATCTCATTGCACCAAAACCAAGAATCGAAGATTTTATTCCTGTTTTTCCTAATGCTCTATATTTCATATTATTCTATTTATACCATTTATTTTAAGTATTTGTTTTAAGAAAGAATATAAAAATAATCATTAGAAAAGTTATAAATAATCTAAAAAAGAATTCAATAAATAAAAAAAAAGAAAAAAGAGATTAATTACTTATTAACTATTTTAAATGTTTTAGTTATTTGTGTTGCAGCATAACGAACATTTCCAGAGTATGAAACTGTTAAAATATATGAACCAGATGTTTTTGGAAGGAATGAATACGCGTATGCCCCATTTATATCCGTGACAACTTGATTTTTATTTCCATTAAGATTTACTGTTAAAGGAGTATATCTTAAAGGACGACCAGAATTATCTGTGAAATTACCTCTAAGTGTTATGTTTGATTTAGCTTGTTTTTGTGATAGTTTCATTGTAATAACTGTATCTTTAGGTACAACTTTAAATGTTGAATTTATACTGGCTCCCGCATAACGAAGATTTCCAGAATAAGAAACATTTAATTGATTTAATCCTAACGTTACTGCTTTAACTGTTAATGAAAAGTCCCCTAATGCATTTGTAGTCAAATAATATGAACGATTATTTAGTGTTAATTTTACAGGAGTGTATCTTAAATTATTTCCATTTGAATCCATGTACTTTCCTGAAATTTCAACATCATCTGAATATGATGCTTTTGCAATAGGATTTAATGTGAATTTAGTAGATTTTCTTTCAACTGTAAAATTTGATTCAGACATTGCTGAGGAATATCTAAAATTACCAATAAATGATACTGTTACATTATTTATTCCAATTTTAGAAGCTTTGATTAAAAAATTAAATCTTCCATCTGAGTTTGTATATACGCGGAAGTTGTTTCCATTAACTGCTACATTTATTGGAGTATATCTTAAGTTATTATAACTTGAATCAGTATAACGTCCAGAAATATTAACATTATCTGTATATTCTACATTTGAAATCTTATCTATTGAAAACATTGTATCTTTCTTAACTACTTCAAAAGTAAGGTTATTTTCACCTTTATTATATCTTATATTTCCAGGATATAATGCAGAAACATTATTTATACCTAAATTAATGGCTCTAATAGTAAAATTGAATTCACCAACATTATTAGTAGTAACTCTATAAACTTTATTATTGAATGTTAATATAATTGGCGTATATCTCAAGTTAACACCATTAGTATCTGTGTATTTACCACTTATTGTTACATTGTCAGTATATTGAACATCATTAATTGTATCAAATAAAATAATCGTATCTTTTTTACTTACATTGAATATTTTAGAATCACTTGCCCCTTTATACCTTAAATTTCCAGGATATTCCACAGTAACATTATTTTCACCGAGTTTATTAGTTTTGACTGTGAAAGCAAAATCTCCTACTGAATTCGTTTTATTTACGTATCTGACACCATTTACAGTAATTAAAATAGGTGTATATCTTAAATAGTTGTTATCCGTATCCATATATTTTCCAGTGATTGTTACATTATCAGTATACTGAACATCACTTAATTCATCCAACATTATTTTTGAAGCTCTTTTCGTAACATTTAACGAAATAAAAGTACTTGTACTTAGATAAGAAACATTTCCATCATAATGTACATCAAGTGCATTTTTACCCATCTGATTAATTGGTAAAGTAATATTAAAAACTCCACATTCATTAGTTAAAGTATCAAAGGACCCCATTTGTGTTAAGACAGATATTCGTGCATTAGTCAAATGAACACCATCGGAATCAATCAATTGTCCATATATAGTTATATTTTCACCATAAATCGCCTCACTTAAATCATCAATAACTATTTGAGTTTTAATAGGTTCCGTTTTATTGAAAAATAAAATATCATCATCCATAAAATTTTCTATGTATTCATTAGTTTGATTATATAGTTCTTCTTCATTTTCACATACACCATTATTAGATGTTGCATTTTCATAATAATTATTTACAGATACTAAATCTCCTGATTCAATGGTAATATTATTGTTAATAAAAGAGTCATTAAATAAAACGCTTTTTTCAGAATTAATACATGATGCTACTTTTCCGTATGGAGAACATTCTTTTATACCAACAAAAGATGAATTAATCACTGTAATTCTATTAACATGTATAAATGGATTTAAATGTGAAAAATTATAAATTTTAGAATTTAAAATTACCAATTCAGAATATTTAAAAAATCCTGATGTATAAAAATTATAATAATCTGATATAAATGAGTATCCTAAGTTTTGATTAATTTCTGTGTTATTTATTAACAATTTTCCTTGATTTACAAACATAGCTGGTGATAATACATGTTTATGATTAATAATTTTTGAATCTTGAATAACAGTTAAATTTGTATTATTTAATAAAGCACCACAACAAGCTCCTTCTATAGTACAATTTTCAATAAAAAGTCTTTGATTGTTTTCTATTAAAAATGGTGATATTAACCCCACATAATCAAAGGATATATTTTTTAAATATAATGTACCGTTATTTATAATCCTTACAAGATCATCAATTGTCAATGAGTTTATAGTAACTGTTGAACTGTTTTTTATAGTTACAGTCATGTTTGAAACAATTGCATTGTTTCCATTAATAACTAATTGTCTGTTTGGATTATCATAATTTATTTTTATATAATCATATACAGGTACAATAAAGTTAATTGTAGTTTTTCCACTTTGATTAAGAGAATTTTCTGATAAAAATGTTTCAAAACTTTTAGAACCATCATAATCAACAGTTATATCAATATTTTCTGTAGATATATTAGTATCATTATTCAATCCAAATGAAACATCTCCCTCAACAGTTTCAGTTTGAGTATCATTTTCTGTAAAAATTTCTTCTATCTGAGAATTATTGTTTGATTCAATTAAAATCGCATTTTCATCATTATTCTTATTATCTGACACATTACTGTGAGTTGATGATGTTGCATCAACCAAATCATTATCTATTGAATTATAATCCACAGTGATATTATCATTATCAAAATCTCCCGCAGATATAGCATTAATTGAAAGAACAGTCATTAAAAGCAATAAAAATAAAAAAAACTTCTTCTTCAATTTTTTAAACCTCCATAATTTTACTTATAAAAAAATAAACTGATAATAATTATATTATTAAAAATAATTTAAGTAAATTTCTATAAAACTGTAAATAATTATGAAAAATGATAATATTGAAAAATAATTATAAAATTAAGAAATATGATTAAAAAGTATT
>OCVV012826726.1_pt1 | contig 34357 bp, 40 predicted proteins | sample 1539721 | NCBI WGS metagenome assembly OCVV01 (sample SAMN02144230, study PRJEB22623) | gut metagenome | biome: sheep rumen | host: Ovis aries | place: New Zealand | reverse complement strand
ATCTGGTAATAATATTTCCATTTTATCTCCAACTGTTAACTTGTTTCCTATCTTAACAATTGATAAATCATCTGAATATTCAAGTACTTGCCCACCAAATTCATAATTTGGATTATATTGTTTTCCTTCATATTCTTGATAGTCTCTATTATTTTTATCATTAAAGAAAAATTCAGTTAATCCACGAGTTTTAGTCTTTTCAATTTCATTTAAATATTTCTTATAATCATATTTATCTGGATTTTCGAAAGCATCATCTATTGCTTGTCTATATACATTTACTATTGATGCAACATAGTATTCTGATTTTAGTCTTCCTTCTATTTTTAGAGAAGTTACTCCCATATCAATTATCTCTGGAATTGAACGAATCAAGCATAAATCTTTAGAAGACATTACATATGTACCATTTTCATCAGTTTCAACAGGCATTAAGTTACCTGGATTTGCTTGTTCTTCAAAATAAACATTATATTGCCATCTACAACTTTGAGCACAATCTCCAAGATTTGCATTTCTACCAGCTAAGTAATCACTTAAATAGCATCTGCCTGAATATGCCCAACAAATTGCGCCATGAATAAATATTTCTGTTTCTAATCCTTCAGGAATATTAGCTATTAAGTGCTTTATATCTTCTTTGTTCATTTCCCTTGAAAGAATAATTCTTTTAGCACCATTTTTAAACCAGAAGCTAGATGTATGTGCGCTTAAAGTATTTGCTTGAGTTGATACGTTTATTGGAATGTCTGGAGCTATATTATGTATCATTTGAATTACTCCACCATCAGATGCAATAATTCCATCAACCTTTAGTTCATCTAAAATTTTAACTTGTTTTTCAATTTCATCATACATAGAATCTGGTGCATATATATTTAAAGCTGTATAAACTTTTTTACCAATACTATGTGCATATTCAATTGTTTTTACCATATCATCATTGTCTAAAGCAGTTCTTGATCTAAGAGATAATTTGCTTGTTCCGCAATAAACAGCATCTGCTCCATAAAGAAATGCTACTTTTGCTTTTTCAAAAGATCCTGCGGGTGCTAATAATTCTGGTTTATTCATTTTCTCCTCCATTAATTATTTCAATTGTTTTTTCTATTATTTCTTTTACTCTATCATATTTTTTGTGTAAATATAAATATCCAATTAGTGCTTCAAATGCGGTTGAATAGCTATAATCTTCAAGAGATGCATGTTTTGGTATATGGTGATTTTCTGCATTTCTTCCTCTTTTAGCTGTTTCTATTTCCGCTTCTGTTAAAAACTCCTTTTCCATAAGAGTCTTAAGGGCTTTGGCTTGTGCTGCAGCTTTAACATATTTTATTGAAAGTACATGCATATTATGAGGATTAAAATTTGTGGTATTACTTAAATATAGTCTAATATACATTTCATAAGTACTATCACCTACATAAGCCCATGTTAAAGGACTCATTCTATTAATCTCATTTTCACTTTTCATTATTAAATCATCAAAAATGTTATCCAATATCTTCTACCTTTTCTAAAGTTATTTTTCCAAGTTTGCCATTTCTAAAATCATTTATTATAGTATTAGCAACTTTAACTTCATCTATTACACCTCCTCTTAATATACAACCACGATTCGTTGCTATTAAGTTTTTTACCTGAAGTGTATTTAAATTTTCAATCTCTATATTATATCTTTCTTCTAAATTAGATTTATAATTCTTACATAAGAAATCTAAAAGATAATAAGCTATCTCTTCATTATCTATTACATTTTCAGGAATAGCATTAATATATGCTAGATTTCTTTTAACATATTCATTCTCTAACTTTGGCCATAGCATTCCTGGTTCATCTAAAAGATTTATTCCATTAGCAATTTTTATCCATTGCTTTTGTTTTGTAAATCCAGGCTTATTTTGTACCCCTGCTTTATTAGAGTTTGATAAAGAATTTATTAAAGTAGATTTTCCTACATTAGGAATTCCAATTATCATTACTTTTATATTAGCCAAAGTTTTACCTTGAGCCAAATCTTTAGAATTATCATATAGATTTAAGATTGTATTTATTAAGTCTTTTAGTCCTTTTGATTCATTTGCTTGAATCTTTATACAGCTATTCCCTTGTTTTTTATAATACTCTATCCATTTAGCTGTTTCTTCTTCATCAGCCAAATCTGATTTATTAAAAGCATAAATGATTTTTTTAGCTTTTAATGCTTGTTCTAAATCTTTATTTTGAGTTGAAATAGGGCATCTACTATCTAAAACTTCTATAACTATATCAATTAATTTCAAATCATCAATTATTTGTTTTTTGGTCTTTGCCATATGGCCAGGATACCAATTAATATTAGCTCCATTTTCGTTCATTAAAACTAATCTCCTTTAAATCTAGTTATAATTATAACACAAAAAAGGCAGATTTTGTACCAATCTGTCTTTTTTTCTAGCTTTTAGTTTTAATTATTAATAAATTATTTATTTTTTATTTTTTATTTTTTATTTAATTATTAATTATTAATTTTTACTATTGATATAATCTACATATACTTTAATCAAATCTTCATCCATCAAATTTTCAGGAAGTTCTTCTACTTTAAAAAATTTTAATCTTTTAGTTTCCGAATCCCCTTTTAGATAAGCTATATCATCATCAGATATATCAGCTAAATATAAAGATGTATTATTATAAACTATATCTCCATTTTGATAAGAGTTTTTTCTTGATTCTCCTGAAATGGTATCAATTAATTGAAGTTCTTCTATTTTTATTTTAATTCCAGTTTCTTCATATGCTTCTCTTATAGCTGTATTTCTTAAATCTTCTCCAAGCTCTTGGCATCCACCTGGAAGTCCCCATTTATTTCTGTCTGTTCTTTCTTGTAATAATATTTTTCCTTCTTTATTTCTTATAATCATTGCTGCACCAGTTTGAATAAATGGTATATGGGAAATTCTTTCATCAAGAGCCATTCTAAATAATACAGGGTATCCTCCATGCTTAGCACTGAATTCTAATAATTGTTCCTCATTTAAACTTAGTATTATATTTACAAATTCCTCATGAGAATATTCTCTCATTTCTTTGAAGTTCATATGTTATTCTCCGCTTCTAGTTTTTATTTAAACTATTAATAATATATTTTATATCTTCTATAGATTTTCCTATATTAAATCTTCCATTACCAACAGGATAAAATACTGAATAGCAATCATATTCTTTATCATTAATCACTTTAATAAATTTTTGTTTTCTACATTGTGAAACAGATATTTTTTCATTTAAAACAATTGATGAAACCTGATTTCCAAATAAAACAATAACCTTTGGATTAATTAATTCAATCTCCTTTTCTAATAGATGTAAATATTCTTTATATACACTATCTGGAAGAGGTCTAGCATCTATTTGAGTACATTTTCCTAAATTAGTAATAAAAAATTTATGCTTTTCAACATCATCATATACATCTATAGCAAACTCTTCCGTCCAATCGCTACCTTTAATAGTTTTAATCTTTTTATAAATATCTTTATCTAACAAATTAACTTCATAAAAAAGATCCCAAATATTCTTTGTTCCAATCCAAGGTGCTTTTAATCCTTTCCAAGTTTTACTTGAGGCAATATTTCTTCCAGTTGGATTCATAAATACAAAACATATGTCTGGATTCTTTGAACATCCACCATTATAGATTGAGTCTAATTCTTTTGCCCCATATTTTAATTGTAATTTATCATATTTTTTTCTTAAATCATCTAATGTCATTTAAATTTTCCTACTTAATTATTTTACACTTTTTTCTTATTTCATCTTCACCACAATTTAATTTGTAATAATCAAAAAATATCTCATCATACTTTTCTTTACTTATCTCTTTAAAATTACAACATTCTATTGGAGTATAATACACTTTATATAAATAGTATTCTGAATCAATCTTTCTAAATCCTAGTCTTTTATAAAATTCAAACCTTTTAATAGTTTTAATATCATTTTGATCTTCTTTTTCTATTTCTCCTATAAGACCTTCGCTGCCTACTTTTTTTATTAATTCTTTTATTGCTTGTGATCCATATCCTTTATTTTGATATTGTTTAAAAATTCCAAAGTAGTCTAAGTAGTATGGATAATCTTTTATTTTTTCCAACATAAAGAAACCTACAATAGTATCCTCAGATACTATTGCATAAAATTTTTCAATTCCATTATTATAAGTAACTCTTATTTTGTCCCAATCTCTTTGTTCTTCGTCAGGAAACAATAAAATATACTCATCATATATTTGATTTTCAAATTCTTCTATTGTGATTTCTTTTACTTCAATCATTTTTATCCCTGTTCTGGTATTCCAAATCTAGCTAAATGTCCATTCTTATAATTAACATCATCTGTAACATCTTTAATTACCCAATCTGGATCCTTAAAATTATCACTTTCTTCTTTGCTAGGAAATTCTATTTCCATATAGGCTAAACCATCTAAATCATCATGAAAAATATCTATTGCTATTAATTGTCCATCTTCATAGAACTGATATCTAGTTTTATGAATAGTAACTCCTTCTCGTTTTTTCAATAGATTCTCATATTTTTCTTTGTCAATTTCTAAATTATATTCATCTCTAACTAGTCCATCTTTAGACAAATTATCTTTAATTGTAAATTCATAAGACTCGCCATTATTATAATTTCTTACTCTCATTTCAGGTTCAAAAGAAAGATATGTTTGTTGTATATCATAAACGTGTACATTAATATCCTTTAAATCATATGGTATATCGCTTTCTCTAATTAACCATTTTCTTTCAATTTCTTTGTCATCAGATAAAATTTGATTTATTCTGCGATTATATTGGAGTGATTCAATCGATAGTTTTCCACAATATATTAAAAAAAATCCTACTACTAATACTAATATAATAATTAGAACTAATTCTAATTTGTTAATCGGTTTATTATTATTCTTATTATTGTTGTTATTTATTTTTTTATTTTTATTATTATTATTCTTACTCTTAGTCATTAGTTTTTTCTCCTAAATTTTTTCTTATGATTTATGTCTTTTTATATAATCCTCTACAAGAGGAATCCTTAACTTATCTTTTTTTCTATTGCTAGATTTCAAATATTCGTAGTAATCATTTATATCTTGTAAATAATAGTCCCCTAATTTTTCTCTTTTATCTTTCATATCATCTAAAACACATTCAATATTATCACTTACTCTATACCAATCATTCTCTTTATGAGTTACATAGTAATTTTGTTTTAATTGTTCAAATCCTTTTTGAGTAACTGCTATATCTAAATCACCAGCACTATCATATATGTCTCTTAATACCAATCCACTTGAAGATAGTATTGTATATTCTTCTTTATCTATTTTTAAACTATCTATTAATTTTTTTAATTGTTCTTTATTCATTCTTTTTATTTTAAGTTCATCAATTTTTCTTGCTCTAACAAATAGGAAAAATGGCCTATCATATTGGTTCACATATTTTGGATTACTTTCAATAGCCTTTTCTGAAGGTAATGGCTCGAGTATCTTTTCTATTGTAAATCCATTATTAATTAATGTATTAATAATCTTCTCGAAATTTCTATGATACTTTATTACATCTCCACCAAACCATTCTTTTTTTCTTTCCCCTAGTATATTATAATCTGAAAATAAACCAAAGTATTTATTATCGATCATTGTATGACCCTTTTTTACGTTTTCAGTAAACTTTATGCTAGTAATCAAAGGATGTTCTTGCGAGAATACTAGAAAGCCATCTTTATTTAAAAGCTTATTACAATCACTTATTAGTTTATCAAAATCTTTAATATAATGAAAAGCAAGAGAAGACATTATAATATCAAACTTTTTATCTAAATTTGATATGTCTTCCATAGCTAAAACTTTATAATCTATGCCATTTTCTTTATTTTGTTCATTTGCTTTCTCTATCATTTTTGAAGAAATATCAGTTCCTAAAATGTATTTTGCCCCTAATTGTTTATAATACTTATCACTTTCTCCATATCCACAGCCTAAATCCAATATTGTCTTATCTTTAACATCTGGCATAATTCTTCTAAAGTTTGGAATCTCAATTAAGTCATTTGCATTTTTTCCTTTTTCTTCAACTCGTAATTCCTCATATTGCTTAAAAAAATCTTCATTATCATAAATATTTTGTTTCATTTGATAAACCCTTTCTTATAAATGAATTATATCATATAAAAAATTTTAATATAAACTTATGAAGTAATATTTAAAATAAAAAAATAGTTGTAAAAACTCAAAAGAATTTAAACAACTATTCTACTGCAGCCTTAACTACAAATCTTTGTGTTCCTTTATTATAACATGTTATAAGAGTAACCTCAGTTCTTCCATTTGTTAATTGTGATGTACAAGATGTATCATATGGATCTACTACCATAGTTTTATATACTTTATAGCCAAGAGTTTGTCCATATAAATCAGTAATATATATTAAATCACCATTTGTAACATAATGAAGTCTACTAAAATATTTTCCATCATTTCTATAATTATGTCCAACTATACTCATATTTCCAACTTCATTAGGATTGCATCCCCAATATTTCGTAATTCCTAATTTCATTAAAGTATCATTTGTTTCAGAAATAATTGGATAATTAATATTTACTTTTGGAATATATACTTGTCCAATAGTATAATAAACAACTCCACTTTTAGTTTTATGATATATAGGACTTACTACTCTTTGAGTTTGTACAGTCGCTGTTTGACTTTGCTCTTGCCCTTGAGTTACTTGCTCCTGATAAACCATTTGCTCTGCTGGACCTTCTTCTATGACCTCATCTTCTACCTCAATTTCTGCTTCAAGGATTTCTTCATTATCTTCGCCTACTATATAATCATCTGAAGTAGTATTATCGAACTGAGCTACCGTTTGAATTGTTTCACTTGGTTCTTCTATAGTACCTTCGATTGTGTCTGATGCATTAGTTGGCAAAAAACATAATCTAATAAGTACTATTATAAAAATAAGAAGAATTACAGCGGGTAGAATCGGTATTTCTATTTTTCTCTTTTTATTCATATCCACCTTTTATTTGTAAAAAGCGCAAGTCTAATAAAACTTACGCCCCACATTTAATAAATTCTATAATTATTGCTATCTTCTCTAGAATCTTTTGCTTTATCTAAATCTTTATTCTTGTAATACCAATCTGTACTTTTATCAATCTTAGTTTTCATGTTATATGAAAGAATATCTATTAATACTACTATTCCCATTACAATTCCTAAGAAAGATGCAAACATATCTAATCCAGAACCCATAATATCAATTTTTCCACCATCTGCAATGGTATTAGAAATATTTCTGTATAGTTCAAAGCCATAATACATCATATTCATTCCAAAGTAGATAAAGCCACCTACTCTTTGTCTTTTAAATACTAGAACTATACACATAAAAGTTATAAACAAAACAACTATTTCTGTATAAAGATTAATAGGTTTTATTGGGTATTCACCACCATTAGTAAACATGTAGGTAATAAAGATTCTAAAACCCCAATACATTATCATAAAGATAACAGTCATCCAGTTAGCAAAAGTTTTCATATTTACCTCTTATCTTTTTATAATTCTATTCGTTTCCAGCTTCATCTTCATCTTGGAATAAAAATTCATCTTTGAATTTATCTTTAAAGATTTCAAAAACTTGATTAAGTACAGCTTCATCTTCTACTGTTCCATAACTTTCATCTTCGCCATCTTCTGTTAAGCCTTCTTCTTTAAGTATAACTACTTCTTCACCTTCTTCAGTACCATCTTCAGCTACTGGAAGTAATACTACGTAGTTTTCATTATTATATTCAATTAAATCTAGGAATTCGAATTTAAGATCTTTTCCTGTCTCATCCTTTAAAGTAATGATATTATCTTGCAATTCATTGTTCTCTTCGTTATCCATTTTAATTTCTCCCTCGTGTTTTATTATAGGTACAAACCCTATATATTTTTTATATTATACTATAATAAGCATTTTATCAACATTTTTTTCAAAATAGACTTATTGTAATAATAATTTAATTTTGAAGAATAATTGGATCTTTAGCAGTTCCAATTCCACTTTCAATTTTTACATTCTTTATTGTAACTATTGGAAGTACTGAATATGATACAGTAAATGCTGATCCATCTGAATCAAACATTTTAACAATTTCCAAAGAAGTACCATTTACAGTTCTTAATCCGAAATTTGCCATATCATTATATGCACAATTTACATATCTAGAAGCTAACCAATATTTTTTCTGTGTACCATAGAACATAGGGCCATACGCTTCATTTGAGAAACATGTTGTTACATTGCTTGTAAAAGCTGTATGTGTAGCAATAAATTGTTGATTAGCAGCTACTTTATATCCTTTGTTTGATGGTGATTCAACTAAAGGAGTTGTATAATAGCTATCACTTTGTGAACATCCATTATTTTTAACATCAGCAATAACTTCAGTTTCTACATTAATGTTGTTTAAATCATTTGCACCTTCATTTGTAGCATTTTCTTTTAATGATTCATGGTTTATGTATTGTACAGCGTTTCCTATACCAGAGCCATTTTCATTAGCATATAATTCAGGATAATAAGAATTAGCTCCTGTATAAGTTTTATATGTATCAGCAATTGCTTCATAACCTGCACTTTTAATTGTATCTGCTGGAATCTTAGAAGTAATATCTTCTATAGTAATGCTTCTACCAACAGCACCAAGTGCATTATTGCTATATAGAGTCTTACAAATATCATTTAATAGATATACTCCATTATTATATCCCATAGCTCCAGATAAAGCTAATCCTTCTTCTGTTGGTACAGTAGCAATTATTTCTATATAGTCATCTTCAACCTTAAAGATTCTCCAATGCATATTTTTGTTTTGTGATATAGTTAATACTCTTTCTTGACCTGTATATTCTGCGTTTACTGTATAATCTCCTACTACATCAGGAGTATATGTAATATATGCACCAACCTTCAATTTATCAGATTTGAAATTTCCACCTTGTGCAATATTATTTGCTACTTCAACCGTATTTCCAGCACGATTTGCTGGAGCGGTAACTTGTTTATAAACAAAGTGTCCACCTAATACTACGGCAGCTATTAAAACTAACAATATTAAAGTAGTAATAATACTCATTCCATGTTTCTTTACTGGTCCTGCTTTCTTACCTTGAACTTGATATTGAACATTGTTTTGTTGAACATTTTGTCCATTTACTACATTGCCTCTTCGGTCTATAGTATACGTGTTTTGGTTCATTTGTTGATTTGGCATAGGATTTTGAATAAATGGTTGTTCATTCATATTTTGCATACTAGGATCATAGCTTTGAGCATATGGATTTGGCTCTTGGAAGTTTTGTCCTTGTGCATTAGGTACTTGTTCATTTGGCATTTGACCATTTGGATTTTGTACATTGTTATTTAAGTTGTTTGGATTTTCTTCATTCATAATTTAACCTCAACTCTTTCTTAAGAATATAATTCTTTATAACTATTATAATCTTTTAAAATCTTTCTCACATAATTCTTTGTTTCTTCAAAAGGAATCTTGTCAATATTCTCTTCTTCTTTTTTGTCATCAATTATTCCTTCATCAATCCACTTTTTAACATTTCCAATTCCTGCATTATATGCAGTTAGTGATAACACATCTGAATTATAAATTGATTTTAATTGTGCATAATATTTAATTCCTAATTGAATATTTTTTTCTGGTTCAAATAAACTTTCATTACTTGTATACTCAATTATGGCATTAGTTGCAACATCCTTTGCTGTTTCATCCATCAATTGCATTAAACCTTTTGCTCCTGATTTAGAAACTGCATTGGGATTAAAATTGCTTTCTGCTTTTATTATTGCATAACATAATAGTGGGTCAATATTTTCTTCTTTAGCATATTTTTCTACATATTCTGAATAGTTTCTAACATATACTAGCTTTCGTATATTATTATAATTCAGAAAAAATATCATTAGTATAATTAATAATGATGAAATAACTATAATTGCTTTTTTCATAGAGCCTCTTTCTATATTATTTTACATCATACCACGTTTTAGCCACATTTGTATCAACTTTAAGTGGTACATTTAGTTTAAACGCATTTTCCATATTTCTTTTCAAAATAGTTTCTGCTTTTTCAATGTCTTCATCTTTTACTTCTATTAGAAGTTCATCATGTACTTGAAGTACAATCTTTGCATCTAATTTAGATTCTTGTAATTCTTTATATACATTGTTCATTGCTATTTTCATAATGTCAGCTGCTGTTCCTTGTATTGGAGTATTCATTGCAGCTCTTTTTCCAAATTCTCTAACCATAAAGTTTGAGCTTTGTAATTCATTTATATATCTTCTTCTACCAAAAAGTGTTTCTACATAGCCATCTTTTTTTGCTTTATTTACAACTTCGTGCATATACTCATCTACTTTATTGAATTTCATAAGATAATTATCAATATAGTTTTGAGCTTCTTTTCTAGAAACACCAATTTGTTCTGCAAGTCCAAATCCTGTTATTCCATATACAATTCCGAAATTAACAGCTTTAGCCTTTGATCTTTGTTCTTTAGTAACCTCTTCTAATGGGACACCAAAGACTTGAGAAGCAACTTCTCTATGAATATCCTCACCATTGTTAAATGCTCTTACCATGTTCTCGTCTTGGCTCATTGATGCAAGAACTCTAAGTTCTACTTGTGAATAATCTGCATCAATAAACGAATATCCTTCTTCAGCTATAAAAGCTTGTTTAATTTTTCTTCCTAACTCTTCACGTGCTGGAATGTTTTGTAGATTAGGTTCTGTAGAACTAATCCTTCCAGTAGCAGTAATTGTTTGATGGAAGTATGAATGTATACGATTGTCTTTTGGATTTATAGTTGGTATCAAACCTTCTACATATGTAGAATTTAATTTACTTAATCCTCTATATTCAAGAATCTTTTCTACAATTGGATTAACAAATTTAATCTTTTCTAATGTATCTACATCTGTAGAATAAGTTCCACTTTTCTTTTTCTTTTTTGGTGAAGGTATTCCTAATTTTTCAAACAAGATATCTCCAAGTTGTTTAGGAGAATTAATATTAAATTCTTCACCAGCTATTTCATATATTTCTTTTGTAAGTTCATTAATCTTATTTTTTAGTTCAATTCCAAAATTACTTAAAATATCTTTGTCACAATGCATTCCATTAAATTGGATTTCTCCTAAAACAGTTATTAATGGAATTTCTATTTCATTAAATAATTTTAGTAAATTTGCTTCTTCTAATTTAGCTTTAGTTAGTTTATATAATTCTAAAATAGTATAAACATATATTCCACAAGGATTAAATTCAGTATCTTCTGTAGAAAATAAATCCAATTGAGTTTTTTGTGGAATTAAGCTTTCAATATCTATATCTAAATATTGTTCAGCTATTTCATTTAAAGAATGTTTAATATTTGTTGGATCTATATCATAACTTGCAACTTCAATATCATAAGTAATATTTTTTAAGTCGATTCCTAATTCTTTTAGCATTACATAGTCTTCTGCTAAATTATATCCAATCTTGTCTAGGTTATCATTTTCAAAAATCTTTTTTAAAGTATCTATATTTGGATGATCAATATAAGCTAATGTTCCTTCTTTTTCAACAAGACTTATTCCTATAATGTCTTTTTTTATTATTTTAGAATCATCATCAGATTTTTGCTTATTTAAATAAAAAACTAATTCTTTATCTGGTAATGATACATTTTCAAACTCTTTAATTGTAAGCTTTGAATTATTTAAATATGTTTCTTTATCAATCTTATTTTCACTTGTTTCAGAGCCTTTTACTTGTCCTTCAGTTAATCCAAATCTTTCTATAAATCTTTTGAATCCATAGTATTTAAACAATTCATAAACTTCAGGCGTATTCCAATCTTCATATTTTAATTGCTCTAAATCATCTGTTATTGGTGCATCTAATTTTATAGTTCCTATTTCACGTGATAAGAAAACTAAATCTTTGTTTTCAATTAAGTTTTCTTTTTGTTTAGGTTTTAAAGTTGCTATTTCATCTTTAAAGTTTTCATCTTTTCCTTCTAAAGCATTATATAAATTATCAATATTCTTAAAAGATTTGATTATTTGTATTGCTGATTTAGGGCCAATACCAGGGCATCCTGGTATTTCATCTGAAGAATCTCCTTGTAATGCCTTAACCTCAATTAAATCTGTTGGATTTAACTCATATTCTTCATTTATTTTAGCAACATCATATATATCTGTTTCAGTCTTTCCCATTTTAGTTCTAGGTATTCTAATTATTATATCTTTTTGAACTAATTGAAATAAATCTCTATCTCCAGAAAGAATATAGCAATTAATTTTATCACCATCTACAGATTTGCCACCATACTTTTTAGCAGCTGATCCTAAAATATCATCACCCTCAAAATCAGGTAATTCTAAAATATCAATTTTCATTGCTTTTAGAATTTCTTTTATTTCAGGCATTTGTTCAGCTAGTTCTTCTGGCATTTTATGGCGTGATTGTTTATAACCACTGTATTTTTCTTTTCTAACATTAGCTGCTGTTTTTGAATCAAAAGCAACTAATACATAATCTGGTTTTACTTCTTCAATGTTTTTAAATAGTATTGATAAAAAACCATATAAAGCATTTGTATATTTGCCATCTTTATTTCTCATAATGTTTGTAGACATTATGCCATAGAAGGCTCTATTCATTATGCTATTTCCATCGATTAATAAAAAATTTTTCATTAAAAGTCCTTTACATATTTTTTTATATCATCTTTGGTTCAATGTCTGGTGCCTCTTGTCCTGGACCAGTTTGTTCTTTTGTAGCAAATCTATCATTAATAATTGTTGTAAATGCATTTACTGCTTTATCTCTATCATCTTTAGGAACAATTGTTACAGCTTTATATACATTTTCAACAGGAGCAATCAATTCAGGTTCCTTTGCCATATCTGATACCATAGTATCTACTAGCTTCAAAGTATTTAACGAGGTAGCATCATCCATGGTTTGAACGTTAGAGCTAATTTGGTCTAAATAGTATTTTTGATCAATTATTGGTGCATCTATTTGTGCATTTATTTCTTCTTTAACTTTTTCTGGTTCGATTCCTTCTTCCAGTTTAGCAGTTATTTTACTAACAAAAGCTTCTCTTTCTTCTGGCAAAAGGTCTTGTAAAACTCTACTTTGTGGAACTACTACACTATGAGTTTGTGAATTATTACAATTAAGAGCAATTTCTCCTGCTAGATCATCTAATAATTGAGCTTTGATTTGCTTTGCATCCACTTTGGCATCTGGAAATAATTTTGTTATTTCTTCTACAACTAAATCTTGCATGTTATAGTTTAACATCTTTATTGCACTAAGTCCATCATCTACTTTAAATGATGAAAGTACTATACATCCAAAATGTTTATAGTCTACCGCCATTTGCTTAGCAACAATTCTTCTAACTAAATCTTCTATTTCTTTAGAATTAGTTTGATTTATCTTTTTGACTTCTGTAATAACTGTCATTATTTCATGATCATTTGGCGTGTTTTCTTGTTGCAAGCTAGAAAATCTAGAAGTATCAGTATCAAAGCTATAAAGTATATTTAATAATTTTTTTACTTGTTCTTGTCTTGTACTTTCATTGCTTATTTGAGATATCAAATTTGCCATTTCTTCAAAAGTTAACGCACTTGATTCTAGTTGTTGCACGATTTTCTCATCTGTTGAGGTTGTTGCTATTTCTGTATCGCCTTGAGAAGACTTTTCTATATCGCTTGTTGTGTCTATCACTTTTGTTTCTTCTGTGCCTATGTTTTGTGCTTCTTTTTCAGAAATCTTGCTTGATAAATCTTTAAGTACTCCTTTTATCTTTATCATTTAGTCTCCTTATTTTCTACGTGTTAAATCTTCAAAAAAGATATTTTCTATATCTAAAATCTCTTTATTCTTTTCATCAACAATTAGTTTAAATACTTCAGGGACATCATATTTTCCTTTAAATACTTCTTTTCCTTTAAACTTAAACCATTTATAATCATCTACAACTGGTTCAACAAATTCTACAAAAGGATGCATAAAGCATGTCATAGCACAACCATGTGTAACTATTGCTACTCTTTTTCCTCTATTTTCTAGAACTGTCTCCCAGAATCCTTCATTAAATCTTTGAAAAACTTCGTTATGAGATTCTCCATTTGGATATTTTAAATCTAAGTCAATATATTGTTTGTCACATCCTTCATTCCAAACAGAAGATTCTAGATCTCCTTCTGAAATCTCATCAAATCTTTTATCAACATTCAAACTTAAATTTTGTGGCTCTGCTAAATATTTTGCTGTTTCCATTGCTCTTACATATGTACTACAATATACAGCATCTAGATTTTGTAATTCAGCTTCTTTTCCTAATATCTCTGCCCTTTTTTCTCCTTCGATGCTTAAAAATCTATATTTGTATTGGCCATAATTGTTATCGTCTGAATTAAACTTTCCTAGTTTCTTAAATACATCATATTTTGCCGAGTGTCTAATTAAGTAAATAGTTGTCATTAATTACTCCTTTAACTTGTTACTTGCAATGTGGTTGTGTTTTTACCAAGTTCAATTAAAACAAGCATTCCTCCTGTTTTTACTTCTCCTGTATAAGAAGGATTTAGTTTTAAATTTATGTATAAAGCTCCTCCGCTTTCTCCTTGTTTTTCTACTTCAAATGTTTGTCCTTCTTCTAAAGGAATATAAATGATTCCTAAATTGTTTGTTCTGAAGAATGACTCTGACATATAATTTGTGATTCCAGAAATACTTCTAGAAATATTATATTGTGTTAAAAATGATTCAAATACATCATCAGTAGTAATAACAACTTGTTGAATTGATCCATCTAATCCAGGAATTATACCAGTATTGGCATACATTCCTCTAATCTCATTTTCTGCAGGAGGTGGTGTAACTTCATTTTGAACAACAGTGTTTTGTACAATTGTGTTTTCTACTGAAATACTATTTTGTATATTATTTGAGAAAATAGTTTCATTTGTAGTTGTAACGTTTTCTACTACAGCTTGGTTTTCTTCACTTGCAGTATTTCTTACATAGTTATAAGATGTGTTTTCATAAGCAACAGTAGTATTTAATATATTCTTATCAGTTTTTTTGGTATTATTTCCAATTAAAGTACTTCTAACGCTACCACTAATTTTTATAACTATAGAAATTGTTATAATCATTAGAATTATAATAATAGAAATTAAAGCTGTAGATGTATTCTTATTCAATTTAGCCCCCTTATTAGTAACTTACATTTTATGAAGTAACACTGCTCTTCTTAAACTTCATAACTATCTTTCGTAATAAATCCTTAAATGGATTTCGTCTAACAATTGTCATTGCTTGTGAGTCTGCAACTCTACGAGATTCTGCATATTTGTCAAAGAATTGTGTTTGAATCTTTTCTTTATAATTAACAAAATCTTTGTTGCTTCCATCTATTCTAACGCCAAGCATTTTTTCAAATTTATTTAATTTAGCAACTTCTTCATCTATTTGATCAACAGTAAATAGTTGTAAGATTTTATTGTCAAAATAGCTTTGATAAAGTAAATTTTGAACTTTTGAAAAATGTTCTATTATTTTGTTTTCATCATAATACTTATTTCTTTCTAAAGAAACAATTGTATCTAGTTCATGTTCTATAGTATTAATACTTCCATTGAATTCATTTGCTAAATATTGATCTAAATCTTGAGAGTCAACCAAAGTTCCTTCTATTAGCTCTGCTTCCGAACATAACATAACAATTTCAGATGCTATACTCATTGAAAATTTATCTAATTCTTCACTAATGGTATCAATTGTTATTAGCTCATCAGTCATTTTATGAACTTTTTTGCCAGATGCAAGATAAGCAAAATATTTAGTTAACGTATTTAGCATTCTGGTTCTAGGTCTATTGCTATTTGATTGCATAAATCTAAATACTTGTTTAAATATTGCTTCATCCGGATTTTCTGTATCATATTCTTTTGATAAGAATAAAATGTCATTTTTCTCTGAATAATAAACACCATTAAACTTATACTTTATTTTTTTAGTATCCCCAACACCGTATATTACTTCGTTTTCTGCTAAGTCAAAATCAGCATAGCTTATTTTTATATTGAATAACCTCATATAGTTTTCTTTTTCATTATAAGCAAGTGTACTAATATTCTTAGACATTAGTAGAGATAACTTTTTAATAATTTCAGTTCTTTCAACAGTATTTAATTCTTCTGTAGGCTTGATTCCTATCTTTAGTAAATCTTCAATATTTTCCATTCACTTCTTCTTTCTGTATTTTAAACTTACTTTTCCACTTGTATATTATACTTTTATTCTTTGCTATTATACACTATAAATACTAATCTTTGCCCCTTTGTCACATAAAATTCACAATAAAGTTAATCTAACTTAAAAAAAATCCAAGTCTTGAAAACTTGGATTTTTTATTATTATATTTTATATTTTTTCATTTTGTCTTTTATTTATATTTTTATTATTATTTTGTCTCTATCTTTCTATATTTTCTTTTCCATTTAATATATTTAAAGCTTGCATAACTTGTTTTCTTTTTGGTTCTCTTGCTGAAATCTTTTTTTGTAACTTCATTATTGCTTGTCTGTCTTCTTCATCTGATTTTTCTATTGATCTTAACATACTCTCATAATGAGTTCTTCTTTTTTCTACCATTTCAGGAGAATCATGTACCATTTCTCCTACAACTCCACTATAATACTTGGTGTATTGGCCGCTTTTTATTTCTTGAACATGTCCTACATAATTGCCGCATTTAACTTTTTTGCTATATCCAGTATCATCTTGTTTTGGATCTATTAGAAGTCCAGTGTATCTATATTGTTCAACTCTATTTTGATTTAGCAATTGTTTGAATAAAGTTTTGCAATATGCCATATCTTTTCTATTTATTTTAGATATGTCTGCTCCTAATATAACATCTGAATAGGCATCTGCTCTACTAACATAGCTACCACTTTTTTTATCTAAATAAACTGTATCACTATCATTATACCAAGATATTTTAGCATGATATAAAGGTTGAATTCCTTTATTAGTTTGTTCAGGAAGTCCTGTAAATTTTTGTCCATCAGTTGCTATTATTTTACCATTTACTGCAAAAGGTTTACCAAATACTATTCTTGTAACATTTGGTGCTCCTGAAGGAGCATCTGGGTCATATACATTATCAATAAACTCCACCTGCTTTCCATCAGGTGAAATTACTACTTCGTATTCAGGTTTAGCTTCTCTTCCTCTAGCATTATCTTTTTGTTCTACTTTTTTGCCTATGAATTTCATTGGTTCCTCCAATAATTTGTTCATTTATATTTTAATACAAAAATTTTAGATAATCAAATATTCATCATCTAATCTTGTTTTTATTGGTAATCTTGCGATTGAGCTACTATCATCTATATTGCTTCCACATAAATCTAAAGTATTTATATTAGGCAATTGTTGTACTCTAGAAATATTTATAACAGACAAATCATTTAAATCAAGCTCTTCAACTTGGCTCAAATCGCCTAAAGTATTTAAATCTAAGGTAGATTTATTTTGGCCAATAATTTTGATTTTTTTACTATTACCAACAATTGGGCCTAATCCTTCACATCTATCAAAAATCTCATATTCTAATAATGAACTAAATGTATTTTGAGTTTTGATATTACTTCTAGATAATTGTATCGTTCTTAACTTTTCTAATCTATTAATTATTTCTAACAATTCATCATCTATCTCAAAACCATTAATTATTAAATGTTCAAGGTTAGTAAATCTTCCAATCTCTTTGGCATCTATGTCAGTTTGTTTTCCAGAGATTCCTGTTCTTTGTATGCTTAAAGATCTTATTTTATCAAGATCCTTTTGTTCAAGAGGTTCTGATTCAGCTTTGTATAAAATTGAATATACCATCTCACTTAATTCTTTACTTTTTAGCACTGAATTCACTTTTTTTCTCCTTTTTTCTCACTATACTATTTAGACCTCTTTTGTAACTTACATAATTTATAAATATCATTAAAAATGATATTGGTAACCAAAAATAAAACACTAAATCTATTAAAGATGTTATTATCAAATATGTTGCTTGTATTCCAACTTTACTCTTTGCCATTTTTCTTCCCATGTAGAAAGATATAATCGGTAACACTATAAAACATCCAAATAAAGTAACAAAAAGTAATATATTATTTACCCATATTTGATTATTAAATATATCTACAACAAAAGTATTATTAAAGCCATTTGGTTTTCCTATTACTTTTTCATTTGACTCAACTACTACATTTTCATCATAGCTATGAATCACCTCTAAAGTAGCTCCCTTTTGTCCAGACCAATTAGCTATATTTGAATAAATGCCTAAAAAAACTATTATTCCTAAAAAAATTATAGTAATTACATAATATTTTTGTGGAGTCATTATTTTTTTCTTTTGTTTAGTTTCTTTATTATCTTCCTTCTTCTCTTTCATCGGTTTCGATATTATTCCTTGTTTTTCCTGTTTTCTTTGATCCTCTTGCTATATCTAAATCTAGTTGCCTTAAAATTCTATCACGTTTTGCTAGATTCTTTTGACCATCTAGCTTATATTCTAAAAGTGCTTTTATTGTTTCTGGTTTGCAATGATATTGTCCTAATTCATTAAGAATATAATCTGTAAGTCCTATGCGTCTTAGTTTTTCATAACTTGTTCCAGATGCTCCTACAGCAGCATCAATGTTTTCTTGAGAATGTAGAGCTCTATATGAAACAACTATTTTTGCAGCAATTTCGCTTCTATTAGCTTTTACAATATCTTCATCTTTAACACCTGCATCATGCAATACTGAATAGTTTATACCTGTAGTAAGCCCTATTAATCCTATTCTAGTTTTGGCCATCAATTTCATTATTTCACTTTTAGCCATCTTCAATTTAACATGTAATGTTTTAGCTCCTCTAATTCTATGCATTTGGTCTTTAGAATGAATAATATTATATAGCTCATCTTGATTCATTCTTAAATCAAGTATTCTATCGTATTTTATTCCATGTCTTGAAGCCCATCTTTCTACATTTAAAGACTTATAGTCTTTAAGTTGCATTTTATTCATTTCCATGTCTTCATATGCCCTATTTTCTTCATCTTTTCTTCTAGCAAATTCATCTATAATACGTCTACTATTTGCATATGTAACATGATATCCTCTATCTTTAATCCATTGATATAATTCAACATCATCAAAGCCAAAAAGTTTCAATGTTCTATCATAGTCATATCTAGCTGATCTAAATAATTCTTTTACACCATCATGAATTCTAATTCTTTGTCTTATATCATTCATTAATTGAGTGATTCTTTCGCCTCTAGTCTCAACTCCTTCAAGTAAATCATAATAGTATTCCAATTCTTCTTGGCTATAAGTACAATCAGTATTTAGTCCTAAGTATCTGTTTAAATATTTGCTCCAATCAAAAGATTGATATAGTAAATGGTTATCTCCTTCAGCAAATTCCATAAGAGAATCATAATCATGTTTGTCGTTAAATTTTTGTGGATCAATTGAACAATATTTCATTCTACCACCAATGTCCCAAGTACAATCAACGCCAATCCATTTATTATGTAAGCAAACTTGATTCCAAGAATGCCCTCCTCTTTTAGTCATACCATCTATGTATACACATGGAACATTTTTAAAATCACAAGCTGCTTTTAAGGTATCAGCAAATCCAGAGCAAACGGCTTTTCCTTCCAAAAGTGGTCCTTCTAAATTTCTGCATTTCTTATATCTTGGATCAGGATTCTTTTTTCTTGGAAATTTTGTTGCAGGATAATCATATACTACGTTTTTGCTCAATCTTCTATAGATGAATAAAAACTTTAAAGGATCATCTAGTCTGTCATCAATTCCATCAGTTAAGTCTTGTAATTTATAATAAAGTCTTCTATAAGTTCTTGGAGTATAAATATCAAGTTTATCTTCTACTCTATTAGGCACGACTAATTGAACCCTAACAGTTCCAAATTTTTCTTGTAATTGTTTTAAAACTGTTGGGCTCAAATCCTTGAAACTATTAATTTTAATAATTGTCTCGATTCCGTGAGCGCTTTTTACATATTCCATTTTTTTGATTATAACATTAAAAAAATAAGATTGATATATGTAATATCAATCTTATTTAATTATTTTTTGTTTTATTATTGCTTTCTATTTCTATTTTTATTTTTATTTTTTTTTTATCAAAATTTAGTATTAGCTATTAGCTACTTCGTTTGATTCTTTAAAGAATACATTCCTTATTATTGCACCAAATCCTAAGAATATTGCACAAGCTTTAAGTAGACCACCTAATATTGGTATTGCACTTATAAGAGCAAATGCTAATGATATTAATACAAATCTTCCATAAACAGCTTTTCTATTTGCTTTATTCTCTTCTGAATACTTGTTTCTGCAAGTCATTCCAGTAATTAATGCCACACAAGCTGGTAAGCTTATTAGAAGCGCCAAGAAGAATGCATAAAGAAGAGCTAATCCTGTTTTTGCTCCTATTCCAATAACTATTAGTATTAATGATGCTAATGGAATAACTGCAAATCCTAGAAGTGAGAATAATAATGATTTTCCAATAGCTCCTCCATTACTTGAAGCATATACAGTTCTTAAGAACTTCTTGTCTAAGAATATAAATACTAATCCAATTAATATAAGTGTAATAAACATTCCTGCAAAGTTCTTAAATGAATCTTTTACTCTATCTCCTATAGTCTTTTGTGGAGCAGTTGCTTCTTCTACTAATTCAAAATCAACTTTTCCCATTACATGGCCATCAGCGATATTAGCTTCCTTAGTTGATGAGTATTCTAAATCGCCTAAAACTTTTCCATCTATTTCTAGATTATCACAATCTATATAAGCATTATGTCCAATTGTTCCTCCAAGTTTTATTGTTTCTCCAGCTCCACTTACATCTCTAGCAATAATTGTTTTAGGTCCAAATGCAAGATTTTGTCCTAATGCATATACTTGAGCTGCTGAAGTTTCTCCTGTGAAATTAACATTTTGGCCTAATGCAAATATGTTTCCTCCAACTTCAGTGTCATCAATTGTTACATTCATTCCCATTATAAATAAGTCACCATCAATCTTAGTGTCACTAATTGTAACATCTTGCCCCATAACATAAGCATTTCCAATTACATGTTGTTCAACTAAAACTTTTTGATCTGCTTCAAATAGATCTCCAACTTCTTCCTTAACTTCAGTGGTTGTAGTTAAGTCATTTGTTGTTGTGTTTTCTGTTACATTTGTACCAGTTGTAGTTACATCTCCTGTTGCATGTACTGCATTAAATGCTGCAGTAATGATTAAAGTGATAATTAATAAAGCAATAAGAATCTTCTTATTTTTCATTTCTTTCTCCTTTCTCTTTATTTACTTTATTCATTTCATCATCTATTAGAATTGCTACCTGTTCAGGATCTTTATCATCTTGATAAATAATCTTAGTTGCCAATTCATAATTACAATGGCATGTTAAAAAATGATTGTTATCTTCCATTCTTCTTCTAAAATGTTGACTGCTTTCCCATGGTCTATGCTTATCATTTTGTACTCTTTTAGAAAGGATTTGTGCATTTTTAGAAACATCTATACTTCCATCTGGATTAGTTCCATTACGAGTTGGAAGTAATAAAAATACATGCTTGAATTGACTGCAAATTTGTTTCATTAAAGTAAAAACTTCTTTATCTTCATAAACTGAATGCCCTGCTCCAAAATCTATTATTTGTGGTTCTTTTAAAGTTGCTAGAACAGAACAAGTTAAAACAAATTCAAAATTTTTAAAATATCTAAACTTAGGCTTTTTTTCATATATTTTTTTAAATCGATCTTTATTATCAAGCGAAACTCTATCCATATGACGTACATCTCTAAGAACTTTCGCAGTAGAGCTCTTTCCAGTCCCCATTGGTCCTATTAGTATGATAGTGTTATCCTTAATTGATTGTGGAAGTTTCGATACAGCTTTTAAAGCTGTCTTGCCATATGAAAGAGTCTTTCTCTTCTCAAGCCAATCTGCAATTTGAAATGTATTCATTAATCTTCCTTTTTATCCATCATTTATATTTCACATTATACTTTAATACAAATATTATTTCAATAACAAGACATTAAACCAATTGGTCAAAGATTTAATAAGAGGGAGATAAGTCAGACTTATCTCCCTCTAGTTTAATTTGCTACTTTACAAAGAGTTTCGCTTATTCCAAGGTTGTAAGCTTTCCACTCTCACATTCATAGAATGATTCTCCATTAGCAGTCACACTAAGTCCTCTGCATACGAACAAGATTCTTGCTCCTTTAGTAGAGTCAAAGCAAATTTTCTGCTGGCCATCCCAATCATTCCGCCAAGTTTCAAAGTTAATATTAACTAACCTGCCCCTATCATAGCGCACCGTAATGCACTCATAGTATTCGCTTTGGTCAGTCTTCTTCAAACTATAAACAGCAGAACCATCTTCCTGGTAGCTCTTTTGGACTTCTACATCATAGAAATAGAAACAATCTATGTGAGTGCAGATTCCTTTCTCTTTGGCTTCTCTTAAATAATAGTTTACTTCGTTGTTTAGCTCGATAGTCCGAGCCTCATCAAAATGAAAATTAATATTTAAAGATTTCATCTTTGATTCTCCTTGTAGTATGTGCTTGTCATCAGTTCCTTTGTATTCTTTTCTTTCGTACCTCCTTCTATGCTATTAAGCATCCGGAAAACTGGTTAAATGGTTAACTATGATTTTACCATCATTTAGTAATTTCGTCAATTCACTTTTATTATTTTTGTAGATTTAATTGTAATTAAAAAATGTTTTTGTTAAAATTAAAAAAATTTATGAAAGTGAGATCATTAATGAAACATCTTATTGATATTAAAGATTTGTCTGTTGACGAAATTGATGAAATGATTAAAGTAGCTAAAGATATTATTAATCACCCTGAGAAATATTCTCATAAATGTGATAATAAAATCTTAGCTACTTTATTTTTTGAGCCAAGTACAAGAACAAGGCTTAGTTTTGAATCAGCAATGATGAGATTAGGCGGAAAAGTTTTAGGGTTTAGTGAAGCAAATTCTAGTTCAGTTTCTAAAGGAGAATCTGTTTCAGATACTATTCGTGTAGTAGGATATTATTCAGATATTATTGCAATGAGGCATCCTAAAGAAGGTGCTCCTTATGTTGCATCATCTAATTCAATTGTTCCAATAATAAATGCCGGTGATGGTGGCCATAATCATCCTACTCAAACTCTTACAGATTTAATGACAATTAGTTCTGAAAAAGGCCATTTAGATGATTTAACTATTGGAGTATGTGGTGACTTAAAATTTGGTCGTACAGTTCACTCTCTTATTAATGCAATGAGTAGATACAAAAATATAAAGTTTGTTTTAATAAGTCCTGATGAATTAAAACTTCCTGATTATGTAAAAAGCAATGTTTTAGATAAATGTAAAATTAAATATTATGAAACAAATACTATTGAAGAATATTTACCTAAACTTGATATTCTTTATATGACAAGAGTTCAAAAAGAAAGATTCTTTAATGAAGAAGATTATAAAAGGCTAAAAGATTATTATATTCTTACTAAAGATAAACTTAAAATAGCTAAAAAAGACCTATGTATAATGCATCCTCTACCAAGAGTAAATGAGATTGCTACAGAAGTTGATTCAGATCCTAGAGCTAAATATTTTGAACAAGCAAACTATGGAAGATTTATTAGAATGGCTTTAATATTAAAAATGTTGAATATAAAATAAGGAGTTATAATATGAATATAGATAGTATTAAAAATGGTTTTGTAATAGATCATATTGATAGCGGAAAAGGTATGATTATTTATGAAAAACTTGAGCTTAATAAATTAGATTGCCAAGTTGCTATTATCACTAATGCTAAAAGTAAGAAAAAAGGAAAAAAAGATATTATTAAAATAGATAAAAAGATTGATTTAAATATTGATACTATAGCCTTCATAAATCCTGATGCTACAATAAATGTAGTTGAAGATGACAAAATAGTTGAAAAGAAAAAGCTTACTCTTCCAGAAACAATAGTAAATGTTGCAACTTGTAAGAACCCTAGATGTATAACAAGTATTGAAAGAGATTTAGATCAAGTGTTTATCTTAACAGATAAAGAAAAGAATATATATAGATGTAAATATTGTGAGTCTAGTTTAAAATAGTTATAAACATCTTAAAACATAAAGTATTAAAAGAAAAAGGCGAATAGATTATTCTACTCACCTTTTTCTTTTTTATATTCTTCAAAAAGATTATTGAAGGCATTATATATATGTTCATCTTTCTTTTTTATATTAACTGGTCTCAAACTATTATCTGTAAAGCAATGTTTAGTCCATGCTTCAATAACAACATTTTTAGATTTCTCATCTATAACATCATATCCTACTGTCATTCTTACTCCATTAAAATCAGTGATTTTAGGAGTAATAGAAATAACATCTCCACTTGTAACATGATATTTATATTTTATATTTAATTCTAATGTTGGAATGGTATATCCTGCCTCTTCTACTGCTTCCATAGGAAGATTTACAGATTCCATCCATCTACATCTAGCTTCTTCTAAAAATCTAATATAATTTGAGTGATGTACAACTCCCATTCTATCTGTTTCATAATAGTTGATTATTCTTTTATATGTAAAACTCATTTCTTTAAATTTTTCCTCTTTCTTTAATAAATTCTTCAATTGCTCTTTTTTGATATGGTAATGGTAGCAATTCTATTGCCTTTTCAAATTCTATAGTTACTAATTCATGACCTTTTTCAGTTGGCTCTATTATTTTATTTGATACTTCTACTATATAGATATTGGTTAAAGATTCCATATCTCTTTTATCTTTAGTAAACCAATAGCAATCTATAGTACAAAGCGGTTTCATTTTTTCAATAGTTAATCCCGCTTCTTCTATAAACTCCCTTCTAAGAGTTTGTTCTTGGCTTTCATTTTCTTCAATTCCTCCACCAATTAGTGATAGGTCATTATTTTTCTTTGTACAAAATAGTTTATCATCTTTAATAACTATTCCAAAACATGTTTCTCTAAAGTCATATTGTTTACTAGCATCTTTTTTTCCAACAATAATTTTCTTCATTTTATTTCTCCAACAGGCTAAATTATATATGTAATAATACTTTAAGTCAATAAAAAGTCCCCAAACCAGAGGACTTTTATATACTACTTTTATATATTTTTCTTTATAAACTCTTCTATTTTATCAAAAGGAATTATATCTTTTTGATCATATAAGTCACAATGTGATGCTCCTTCTATACTCAAGAACTCCTTATTATTTGTGTACTTACTATCTTTAATCATATTTTCATACGCATCTTTGCCAAAGTAATAAGAATGTGCTTTATCTCCATGAACTATCATAACAGCATTTCTTATCTCATTTGAATAATATAATAATCTTGTATTCATAAGTGAAGTTCCGGCTGTAACATTTCATCCACCATTTGAGTTTAAACTTCTTTTATGATATCCACGAGGAGTTTTATAATAAGCATAATAATCTTTTACAAATTGAGGAGCATCTTCAAGAAGTGGATCTACTACTCCTCCTGCTAATTTATACTCTCCATTTTTAAAGTCTTCTGTCCTTTGATTATTTATTGCAACTCTTGCCTTATATCTTGCTTCTTCATTATCATCACTATCAAAGTATCCATTTCCTGCTACTCTAGACATATCATACATAGTAGAAACAATTGTTGCTTTAATTCTAGTATCAATACAAGCAGTTTGAAGAGCCATTCCTCCCCAACCACAGATGCCTATTATTGATATTTTTTCTTTATCTACATTATTTAGATTTGATAAATAATCTACTGCTGATTGAAAGTCCTCTACATTTATATCTGGAGAATTCATGTATCGTGGCTCTCCTGATGATTCTCCTGTGAAAGATGGATCAAATGCTATACTTAAAAATCCTCTCTCAGCCATTTCTTGTGCATAAAGTCCACTTGATTGTTCTTTTACTGCACCAAATGGTCCACATACAGCAATAGCAGGAAGTTTTCCTTCATATTCTTTTGGTTCATACATATCTGCAACTATAGTAATTCCAAAATGATTTTTGTAAGTAACTTTTTTATGATTTACTTTATCGCTTTTAGGAAAAACTTTATCCCATTCTTCTGTTATTTTTAATTCTTCACTCATATTTTTTATTCTCCTAATTCATTATATTCTTTATCAGATACTGGTTCTAACCACTCATTTGAAGTATTCTCTCCTGGTATTTCAACTGCTATATGGCTAAACCATGAATTCTTTTTAGCTCCATGCCAATGTTTTACATTAGAAGGAATAACAACTATATCTCCTACCTTTAAGCTTCTTGCATCTTTTCCTTCTTCTTGATACCATCCTTCTCCTTCAACGCATATTAAAACTTGTCCACCACCTTTTGTAGCATTATGAACATGCCAATTGTTTCTACAACCTGGTTCAAAAGTAACATTTGCAAATGATATTCCAGAGTCTGTTTTATCTAACATCTTTAGATATGAGTTTCCAATAAAATATTTTGCGTAATTAACATTTGGCTCTCCCATTCCAAATCCACCACCATGGGTTGTTCCTCTTGAAGTATCATTATTTTCTATTTCTTCAGCATATACTTCTTTTACTATATTAAATACTGCCCACGCATTTGGCCATCCTGCATAAAAAGCTGCATGTGTTACTATCTCTACCATTTCAGATAATGTTATTCCATTCTTCTTAGCATTTAATATATGATATTTTAATGAACTATCTACTAATCCTTTTCCCATAAATACACATATTGTTACTAAACTTCTATCTCTTAAAGATAATTTATCTTCTCTTGACCAAACTTCTCCAAATAATACATCATCATTTAGCTCAGCAAATTTTGGTGCGAAGTTTCCTAATTGATCATGTCCTGCAGTTTGTTTTACCATTATACTTTTCCCTCCAATCTAATTTATTATTATTTTGACTTCAATGTCATAGTAACATTTCCATCACCTAAAATATTTTTTAGTTCTTCTTGATTCACATTTGTTACTTCTCCTAATTTAGTAAAATTCCATGAGTTAGTTCCATAATATAAACAAATATTATTTCCTTGATAAAGAATTACATCTCCTGGCTTAGTGGTAATTTGTGTATCATTTGTTGGAAGAGAAAATCCTAATTCTCCAACCTTTTCAAAATTGCTATAATCTCTAGCATTAATTGTAACGTTTCCTTGTTTTAACTTTTCAATCAATGCTTTAGATGATGAATTATCTTCTACTTTTACTACTAATTCTTTATTATTTACTTCTATTATAAACTCATTCATTGAATTCATTTCTCCCTCATCATTCACTTTTTCTTCTTCATTTTCTTGTGAATTATTAATAATATTTAGACTATCTATCCAATTTTTTATTTCATCTTTTCTAGAACTACTTGAAAACCTTTTTCCTGAAAGCCAATTAACACTACCTTTATATTGTTTTAAAGTGTTTTCACTTTGAGATATTCCAGAACTTCCTGAAGTGCAAAATGGAATAATTGTTTTTCCATCAAGATTTGTATTATCTATAAATGTTAAAATTATTTTTGGAACATCGCCCCACCAAATTGGATATCCTAAAAAGATAGTATCATAATTTGAGACATCTATTTTTTCTTTTATTTCTGGTCTTGCATTTTTGTCTCTTTGTTCTTTAGTAGCTCTTGTATTATTATCACCATAATTTAGATCTGATGAAGTATATTTTTGTTTTGGAACAATTTCATATATGTCACAATTAGCTTCTTCTTTTATATATTCTGCAATTTCTTTAGTAGTACCAGTAGCCGAAAAGTATACTACAGCTATGTTCTTTGATGTTGTACCTTTTTTATTATCGATATTTTCATTAGATTCTTTTGTTTCTTCATTGTTAGTAATAATAGAATTATTCTCATTTATTTCTTTTGATTTATTAGTTTTGATTATTATGACACCAGCTACAATCAAAGCAATTAATAAAACTATTATTACTAATCCTATTATTATTTTAGTTTTTTTCATAATTTTATTTTTCCTGCCTTTATATATTTAAAATTATTCTTTTATATACTTTTTATCTACATCATTATTTTCTTCTAAAGTATATCTTTCTACTTTCATATGTAAATCATATTTATTTCTTAATTTCATTATTTTGTTCATAGTATCTGACTTATGATGTTCATCTAATGCTTCTTGATTTTCCCAACTATCAATAAGTAGTATTGTTTCTTCATCATCTAAAGGAATAAAGTATTCATATCTTAGATTTCCCTTTTTACTTTTGATTTCATTTACTATCCCTGTATCAATCATTTCTTTAGCAAACTTTTTTGCGGAACCATTTGTTCCTGTATAATAAATGTTCATTGTAAAAGCCATTAAAACACTCCTTAGTATTTTTTAATTTATATGAAAATACTATCACATAATATAAAAAAAGCACAATTAATTCTCTCTAATTTTTTTATAATAAATTTTTGCTTGATTTACAATTGGAGTTTTCATTAATGTTGAAAAGTCTTCATCACTTAGATTAATAATCCAATTAATTACTTCATCAGGATCACTATTACCAAATGGTAATCTTAGAATATCCTCATCTGGTGTCTTTAATACTTTGTGAAACTCCTTTAACATTTCCTCTATTGTCATATAATCTCCTTTCTTTTTTTACTTTAATTTTATTTTTTATTCTTAAAAACAAAAATAGCTGAGATAACTCTCAGCTATTTAATCTACTTTAAGTTATCTTATCGTTCTAGCTTTACCACCTAACTTAAATAGGTTGGTGTGACGTCATAGGGCTAGTCCCTGGGTCACTCTTTATAAGATGATATAATTATTATACTATAGTTTTTAGTTTATTTCAATTTTCATTAGTTTGATTATGTTCTTCTATATCATTTTCATTTGGGTCATTACTATCTTTATTTAATGTATTTCCTTTATCATTTGTACTGTCTCCATTTCCTGATAAAGTGATAGCATCTCCTAAATATGTAGGCTTTGGTTTAAAAATGCATTTAACAAAATCTTTATTTCTTGCAAGTATTTCTCTTATTTCTCTAAAAGTTTGACCTGCATATTTTTGTGGATCTGATCCTACTCCATAAGCTTCAAGTCCTAAAGAATTTGCTATATGTAATGCTCTATATAGATGATATTCTTGGGTTACTATTATTACTTTTTTAGCTTCAAATACTTCTTTTGCTCTATATATACTATCATAAGTTGCAAATCCGGCATGATCCATAAATATATCTTCTGAAGGAACTCCTTTTTCTATTGCATATTCCTTCATAGTGTTTACTTCATCATAACCTTTAGTTCCATGGTCACCGCTCATAATTATTTTTTTAGAAACACCTTTATTGTATAAAGCTATACCTTCTAGTAATCTATCTTCTAGCATAGGACTTGGTTTATCTCCCCAAACAGCTGCTCCTAAAACAATTATACAATCTATATCAGATAGATCAGTGCATTCTTCTTCACTTTTTATTTGTTTCTTAGTAGATCTTTTTACATATATATTTATAGATATAACAACAATTGCCATTAGAATTATTAAAACTAATAAACATATCAATACTTTTTTCATAATAATCTCCAATTATTGCTAATTATATAATCAAAGATATTTTAAGTCAATAAAAAAAAAAGCTCCCCCTTCGGGGGAGCTGCTCTGTTACCGAGACTTTTCCGGTTATTAATCTTAGAGGTACACAATTATGCGTACACAATGTATTAATAATTAGCCGAGGATGCTTTACATCTCTTTCCCATGCCGTTTGCATTATTATTATAATACATAATTGAAAATTTGTCAACATTATGTTAACATCTTTTTTTGATTTTTTTATTATTTATTTTCTAAATATTTTTTTGCTTCTTCTTCTGTGATTTCTTTCATAGATTCTCCACAGCATTTAATTCCGCAACCTTCACATGTGCAATCTACTAATACCTTTACCATTGCACCACAGCTTTCACATCTTAATATTTTTTCCATAATTTTAATCCTCCTTTTATAAATATGAGATTTAGTATTTATTATTTATTAAATCTTTTAAACAAACTAATAATTTCATCTATAGTATCAAGATCTCCTTTTTCTAAATCTCTTGTTACACAAGTATATAGATGATTTTCTAAAATATGATTAGATAAACTTTGTATAGAGTTCTCTACAGCACTAAGCTGTATTAGAACATCATTACAATATGCATCATTTTCTATCATTTTATTAATTCCATTTATTTGTCCATTAATTCTATTTAATCTATTAGTAATTAATTTCTTTTCATCCTCACTTCTCTTAGTGGTTTTATGACAGCATTGATTCTTTTCCATTCCCAACCTCCATATAGATTATATACCCCACTAGGGTATTTGTAAATAATAGGGTATGCACTAAAAAGTATCTATTTATTGCATGTTTCGGAATACAATATAAAAAGAACATCTATTTTTATATTAGATGTTCTTTTTATTTCTCGTGTTTTTAATTGTTGAATTTTATTTTATTTTATTTAGTTTAATTATATTTTATTTTGTAAGTTCTATAACAACTTCACTTCCATCATTTTTGTATAAATAAATTGTTAATTCATCTGTTGCATCAAGTTTTCCTAAAGAAAATGTATTGTAATATCTTACTATTCCATCACTTTCAACTGATATTGATCCATCTCCATCAGATCTTGCTTGAGAATAGAATTCTTTACCATCACTTGTAACAACTCTATTTTTTTCATTATGATCTATTCCATTACAATTGCTTAAATAGATTTTAAATGCTGTATTTGAAATTAATGCAGATTCAAATTTCCAACTTTCATCAGAAATTGATTTTAATTTATATTCTTCTAAATCTTCTTGCATTGATTCTGGTACATCTAAAACTTCTTTCTTTCCTGCAAAATCTACATATAACTTTTTAGCCTTTGGAAATTCTTTTGAAGTTGCTGTATAAAATATATTACCATCTTCTGAAGTTAATCCATATGCATTACCTATATTGCTAAATACCTTTTCTCCTTTTTCATTTTTGATAATTAAATATTCTTGTCTTTTTTCTCCTATTTCTACTTTATTATATTTTTCTTGTATTTCATCTAATGTCATTCCTAATTTGTCTTCTCTAAAAGTAATATAAAAATTATATCTATCTAGCATAAATGAATCTACTATTGAGTCTTCTTTTGAATAAGCTATATAACCACTATCAATTGCTCTTTGAGATCCCTCACTACTATTAGGCCCAAATTTATTAATTATAGCAGATGTTGCAAACACAACTCCTGTTGTTGAAACTAATGCTATAATTGCTATTCCCAACCTTTTTAATATATTTACTTTTGTATTATCCATTACTATATCCTCCTTATTTGCTTTAGATATAGCTATTTTCATTTTTGTCTTTTCATAGATATTTTTACTATCCATTCTTATTTACCTCTTTTCTTATTTTATTTCTAATTCTATATAATCTCTGCTTTACATTAAATTCAGAGATTCTTTGTTCTTTAGCTATATCTTTAATTGATTTAGAATAATAATAGAAGCTAATAAATATTTGTTTATCAATTTTTTTCATTTTAGATAATATCTTTTCTATTTTATTAATCTCTTCAATATCATCAAATAAAATATCTAAATTATCATTATTATCAAATAACGTATTTTCATATTCACTAATATCTAAATCTACTTTTTTCTTTCTTATTTTTTCCTTAACAACGTTTTTAGTAATCCCTGCTAAATATGAACTCATTAATCTATTTACATCTAATTTTTCTTTATTGTTCCATAGAATAAAAAATACATCTGAAGCTATTTCTTCTTTGTCTTCATCATTTAGATAATCATGAACCATATTATCTATTACTTTAGAAATATATGGTGTAAATTCTTTTATTATTGTTTCTAAATCAAGTTCATTATCTTTAATATAATGTTTTATTTCTCTATTATATTTCAATTTAGATCTAAACTCCTTTATTGTTTTAAGATATCTTACATCTATATATTGATATTACTATCAGAAAAGTAACACTTTTTAGACAAAAATAAAAGAGTATGATTTCTCATACTCTTTCTTATTAAGTTTATCTTTTGGTTCAATTTAAATTTTTTATAAATAATTATTGTACAAGTATATAACATGCAGTTTACTAACTCTATTTTGTTAGAGTTATAGAATATAGATTATCTAAGCTATCTATTACATCTTGTTTAGCGCCATTAATATATGTTACTGTTGGAATTGAATAGTCATTCATATAACCAAAAACTATTTCAACTTTGTTATATGAATCTTTAATCTCTTTTGGCACTTGTGCTAATAAATCATATTCTACTTCTTCTAAAGGTTCTATACTATAACCATTATTATGAGTTTCCATTTTCAGATCATAAGTATATTTATTGTCAACAGTAATTTTTCCAATAAAACAGCTTGTTTGAATTTCAGTTCCTCTTAAATTTTTTATTTTACCACTAATGGTTAGTGCAACTTTTCCGGGATCTATTGAAACACTACGAGATGAATAACTTCCAGTACTCCATTTTATTTCTTCTTTAAAATCTGCTTTTTCAAAACTCATTGTAAAATCATCATTTTCAATTTTTTCACCTAAATTTTTTACTGTTGCCTCTTTCTTTTTTTCTCCATCGTTTGAAACAATCGATGTGTCCTTATTAAATTCGTTGGTTGTTTTTGATTTGGAACTAATAGATACCTTTCCTATACAATATCCAACGATTAAACCTAATAATAAAGATACAACTATAAATATAACACTTTTTTTATTCATTTTATTCTCCTTATCTTATTTTTAAATCATATTTTTCAGAACCACATGTTATTGTTGCAACAATTGAACCTGAATTATTAGCTACTTCATCTGGAATTTCTATTAAGTAATGTATTTTACCTGTACTCAATGGTGCAATATTTCTAATATTTGAATATGTAAAATCATTTTCTTCATCTTCAATAATAGAAAAGCCAGAATAATCATATTTTTCATCATATTTTATTTTTATACTTGATGTTTTATCGGCCCTAACATCACTTGTAGTTAAATTTTTATAATCAAAAACAATATCAAGATATTGGTGACCATCTGAAGCTTCATAATAATGATAATACCCTGTAGTATTAGGTGGTTCAATTATTTTCTTAATATTAAAGCTTTTTATTATTAACTCATATTTTTCATTTACAGAAACTAATTCATTAAAACTAATTGTCTTATTAGAATCTGTACTTCCAATTTTGTTTACTGTTGATTCATTAACATTATTTGTAACATTCTCCACATTATCAAGAGATTCAGTATTATGGGTAATTGCATTATCAAGTTGACTTTCTATATAATTATTATTTGATTCTCTGTTTTTTAATAAAATAATTACACAACAAATAAGACTTATTACAACTATACATAAGACAATTATTATTAATACTTTTATGTCTATTTTTTTACCATTATTTTTCATTTCTATACCAACAATCCCTCCTCAAATAATTAGAACGCAATTCGCTCTAAATGGCATTATACTATATATATATATATATATATATATATCAAGCGTTACAGGATGAATATTTAACAAAAAAAATAAAAGAGTATGATTACTCATACTCTTCTATTTGGCTCCTCGTGTCCGACTCGAACGGACGACCTATCGGTTAACAGCCGAGCGCTCTACCGACTGAGCTAACGAGGAATATAAAAATCTGGCAATACCTATTTTCCAAGCAAGGTAACTCACAAGTATCTTCGGCAACTCTAGGCTTGACTTCCGTGTTCGGGATGGGAACGGGTATTACCCTAAAGTTAATTATCACCAGAAAAGTTTAGTATGTTCTAAACTTAACTAACTTCATTTAATATAACACTAATAAATTAAAATGTAAATATTATTTAGAAATTAATTAAATTTAATAGCACACTCAAAAATATATAGTTATTATAGATCATATTCTCAATTTGTTTAAATATCTTAGATTCTACTTCTTTTTTACTTAATCAATTTCTTGGTTAAGCCCTCGATTTATTAGTACTGCTCAGCTAAAAACATTACTGCTCTTACACCTGCAGCCT
>OCVV011356792.1_pt1 | contig 34442 bp, 39 predicted proteins | sample 1539721 | NCBI WGS metagenome assembly OCVV01 (sample SAMN02144230, study PRJEB22623) | gut metagenome | biome: sheep rumen | host: Ovis aries | place: New Zealand | reverse complement strand
CACCTCGTCCATCGCCGCGATCGCGCTCTGCTCGGAGTTGATCTTGCTGCGAATGGTGGTGTCGGCTACCATCTTGCCGGTCTCGTCCATGATAACTGCCTTCGTGTAGGTGGAGCCCACGTCGCAGCCGCCAAAGTATTTCATATTGTCGTTACTCCTTTGTTTGTGGATTATGTTTCAGCTTGAGAGGCTCAGGTGTTGTAGTCGTACTTGGGGAACTTGTCCATGTCGTACGGGGTCTGCAGCGTGTCGCGGCGCTCCATGTTGTCATAGTGGTTCTTGAGGAAGGGCTCCACCACGTTGAAGAGCAGCTTGCCGTCGAGGTCGAAGAAGAAGACGGCGAAGAGCGCGACGTTCAGCACCAGGACGATGCCGCAGAGCTTGAACAGAAATTTAGCAAATTTAGACATCTTGTTTCCTCCTATTACCAGGTCATGGAGTCGTCAAAGTCGAGCAGAGACGGATCCAGCGGCTCTTCATGCATGACGGTGGACATGTAGTCATTGATGAGGCGGCGGATCTCCGCGCGGGAGACGGTGCGGCTGTCGGGCAGGGCGTGGGGGATCCAGAAGGCGTGCACGTTGCGGTCACGGAACTCGTCCTCAAACAGGCCGTGCAGACCCTGGACGCCCTTGCACTGCAGCTGGTCGTACATGGCGACCATGTCGCAGTTGAACTTCTCCATGTACTCCCAGAGCTCGAACATGTGCTTCATGCCGCCGACGGCCATGCGGCGCATCGGAGCCCACATGTGGTACTGCGCGCAGTCCTCGAGGGCGTGCTCGTAGGTGTCGGTGCGCATGGTCATGTTGAACATGAGCGAGTCCATATTGATGATGACGTTCAGGCCCCAGCAGTTGTAAGCCCAGGTGCACCAGTTGGAGTAATACAGCGGGGCGCAGGACCAGGCGATCACGCGGTGGCGGGTCTGGGGGAAGGTGTTGATCTTCTTGGCAACGCACTTCTCCATGATCTTGCGGACCTTCTTGTCGCAGAAGTGCCAGATCTCCCAATCGCCGTACTGCGTCTGGTAGATACGGTACAGGGCCTGGGCGACGCCGTTGATGGGGTAGGAGTTGGTGTTCGCGGCGACTTCCCACTTCTCCCACTCAAAGCGCTGCAGCTCGTTCTGAGCCTCGAGCTTCTTGACCATCTGATCCCAGTTGAAGGGCACGCCGGTCTGATCCTCGATGAACTTCCAGCAGTTCTCGATCTCACGCATGCAGTACTTCTTGACCAGCGGGTCGTCGAACTGCATGGGCATGGGCAGGGAGTAGAGCGGCTTGTCGAAGAACCAGTCCTGCAGGGTGGAGGTGGAGACGGAAGCGTCGCAGGCCTCGTTGCAGGTGACGACCATGGGGGCGTAATCGGGCACGTCGTCGAGGACGAAGATGCCGGCCTCGGCCTGGCACATCGGGCAGGGGTCGCCGGGCAGGCCGATGGACTGGACGGCGTCGATGTAGTTGAGGACGGTGTGGGAGTTGACGTGGCAGGTGACGAAGTACGGGATCATCTCCATCGGGACATACATGAACTTGTCGGACCAGGGGTAGAACATGCCGCCCCAGACCGTCTCGTTGGAGGCGATGGTGTGCTTGTAGACGTCGTTCTGCACGCCGCCGTGCAGGCGGGTGTCAGCGGCGAACATGCGCTGGAACTGGCGGATGGTCGTGGAGACCATGCCGCGGTAGTGCCAGGCGGAGCCGCGCAGGGCGGCGCCGCGCATGCCCTGCAGGCCGCGGTCGAACCAATGCATAACCGGCAGGTAGGTCTGGCCGACCCAGCGGTAACGCAGGACGCCCTTGACGAAGTTCACCAGGCCGCCCATCTGCATGATGTCCATCACCATGTGGATGTAGTTGTACAGCCAGATATTGTAGAAGTAGTACATCGTGTCGGGCACGCCGCGCCATTCTCTGTGCTTATACAGGCCGGTCTTGTCCTCCATGATGTCACCCAGGCGGCGGCCGCCCTCTTCAGCGGAATGCGGCTTGCCGTACCAGAAGTCCTTCAGGGTCTTTTTGATGTTCATTTACTTGCCCTCCTGGATTTGCTTGATTTCGACGCTCTCGACGAAGGCCTGGAAGCGCGTACGCAGCTGACCGGAGGCGGAGTTGATGTACTCCTTCTCGATGGAGCAGACGGGCAGGCCGAAGTCGCGGCGGAGGATGACGGTGTCGATCACGCGCTCATAGCTCCAGTACTCGCAGAACTTGTTGGAGACGACGATGACGCCGTCGGCATGGTACTGCTTGGCGAGATCGGCGATGCGCTGCTTGCGGGCGCGCATCTCGTCCTGCGGCATGAAGCGCGGGCAGTTGGAGGTGACGAGATAGTGCTTGGCGATGGTGTAGACGGGATCCTCGCCTTCCTTAAGCTCGATGGGCACGCGGCTCTCGACGGCGCCGTAGCAGTGACGGTCGCAGACGACGCGGGCGCCGCAGCTCTCGATGAGCTTGGTGAAGTCGGGGTCGTCGTTCTCGGAGCCGGCAAGGACGACCTTGCAGCGGAACTCCTTCTTCATGTCGGGCTCGCGGGTCTTCATCTCCTCGGCGGTCTCGCGCAGATAGGGGAGGATGAGCTGCTTGGGACATACGAGGGACACGAGCTGGATGACATGGAACTCATAGCCGGTGATGGTGGGGTTGTCGAGCTTACGGTAATCGCCGATCTCGTTGATGAGGCGGCAGACCTCGTTGTGCTGCTCAACAGCCTCGCGGATGGCGGCCTCGGAGGTGTCGATCCCGAAGTGATCGTGCAGCTCCTTGAGGACGTGCACGCGCAGCTGGTCGGTGAAATGCTCGTAGGCGATCTCATTGTTTTTGAACGGAACGTCGGAGAACGAGCAGAAGAAATCGTCGTTGTCGATGATGCGCATGTCCTTGACAGAGTCAAGGTGCTTCTGCTCCAGGTGCTCCTGGAAGCGGCAGGTGGCAGTGCAGGTTTCGGTCGCCATCTGCGCGTCGAGGAAGTTGTAGCCGCCCTCGAGGGCGCGCTCCATCAGGCTGCGGGCGTAGTGGCAGACACGGCCGGACATGTAGTAGGTCGCGATGTCGGGGGAAGTGCAGCGCGGCGCTCTCAGACGGACGGAGAAGCAGCCGGGCAGGTCGAGAAGTACTTCAGGCATGAAATAACAGGTGTAGCCGATCGCTCTCTTGCCCTCGGCCTTGGCCTGCTTGACAAGATCGTTATTGGCTTCCTGAAGCAGATTCTCAAAGTAGATCAAATGCTTGAGATCTCTCACAGATAACCCTCCATTTTTTCCTATTCAGGGGCTTTGCCAGCGGCGATAGACCCCCACTTTCACAATCGTTATTATATCGGAGCGTCAGATTCTTGTCAAATTTTATTTCGGCAAAACCGCTTAAAAAGGTTCCGATTTCTCAGTGTTTTCTTATACATTGCACATGCAAATGTATAAGAAATGTCAATTGTGCACAAAAAGCCGTCCGCTTTTTTGGCAGGCTCCGGAGGCGGCAAAATAATGGACCGCAGGCAAACCCATGCAAAGCAAGCCGGGCGCGCAGGGGAGAAACTGTAACGGGAGGATGGGCTTCCCCTCTTCACGTTCAATCCACGCAAAGAGACTGTTGCGCCGCCGGGCGGGCAGAGCCGCCGCCCCTGCGAACGCAGGTGCGCATTTACGCGCTCGTCCTTATTTTGCAGCAGACCCTGCCGCTTTCACGCTGTCTGCAGCGCGAAATACCCGCCCGGAAGGGGCGGGTATGCAGGCTCTGCTTATTTCAGCTCCGCCACGGCGCGGCGGATGGCCTCCGCGGAGGCGGCGGCGCTGCCCTGGATCATCTCGGGTTTTCCGCCCCCGCGGCCGGAGACGGCGGCGTTGAAGGTTCTGGCCGCCCTGCGCAGATCGACCGTGCGGCTGCCGACCACATAGCGGAAGCCCTGCTTCTCCTCGCCGAGAAAGACCGCCGCGACGCGGCATTTTGGCATCAGGAGGTTCACGAGCTCCCGCGCGCCGACCTCGTCAAGCACCTCGTCAAAGAGGCAGAGATTGCCCTCCGTCTCCTCCGCAGCCTCTGCGCGCAGACGGGCAAGCTCCAGGCTCAGCACCGCGATGCGCTCCTTCTGCCCGGCCTCGGCTGCGAGCAGGCGCTCCACCGCCGCGGGCAGGGCGCCGCGCTTGGCCGAGAGCAGCTGCGCCGCGGCCGTGAGCTCCGCCTGCTGGCGGCGGCTCTCCTCTGCGGCGTCGAGCCCGCAGAGCGCCGTGATGCGCACGCCGCCGCGGTGCCGCTCGGCCGAGAGGATCTTCACCGCGCCGACCTCGCCCGTGCGCGTCACGTGCGGGGCGCAGCAGGCGCAGCGGTCGATGCCCGGGATCTCCACGATGCGGACGTTCTCCGTCAGCTCGAGCTTGCTGCGGTAGACGAGGCTCCGCAGCTCCCCGCTCTCCGGAAACCAGATCTTCAGCGGGAGATCCGCGCGCACGGCCTCGTTGGCCAGCCGCTCGATCTCGCCCAGCTGCTCCCAGCTCAGCTCGCCGGAATAGTCCATGGTCATGCAGTCGGCCCCCATGTGGAAGCCCACGTTGTCAAAGCCGAACTTGCGGAAGATGAGGCCGGAGACGATGTGCTCGCCGGAGTGATTCTGCATCCTTCTCAGGCGCTGCTCCCGGTCGACCTCGCAGTCCAGCGTCTCGCCGACGGGGAGGGCGCGGTCGGTATAGTGGAGGATGCGGCCGTTCTGCTTGTGCGCGTCGAGCACCCTGGCCTCTCCGATCCGGCCGGTGTCGGCCGGCTGGCCGCCGCCCTCGGGGAAGAAGGCCGTCTCGTCCAGCTCGACGGCGAAGCCGCCCTTGCGCTCCTCGCAGGCGATCACCCGCGCGCGGAAGGCGAAGAGATGGCTGTCCTCGTAGTAAAGCTCCCTGGTCATGGCGCGCTCCTCACAGCTCCCTTATCAGGCGGTCTGCGACGGAGAGGGCGATCTCCGAGGTTTCGGCCAGAGCCGTGCCGAAGTCCGCGCCGCCCTGGGTCAGCCCGTCGGAGACGGTTTTGATGAGCAGGCATTCCACCCCACTCCTCAGGCAGGTCAGCACCACGGCGGCGGCCTCCATCTCGCAGATATCCGCGCCCCAGCGCTCGTGCAGAGCGGATTTGGCCGCCGCGCCGTCTACAAATTTGTCCGCCGAGGCGCAGGTCACGCGCTTGAGCCCCGGTTCAAGCTCCACGGCGCGCTCGACCAGCGCGGGCGTCGGGCAGAGCCACACGTCCTCGAAGCCGCCGTACTGGCCGGGCACGGTGTCGAGATCGTAGGCGGAGGTATCGAAATCGTAGTGCACCACGCGCTCGACCACGCAGGTCTTCGTCTGCGCCATCTCCTCGGTGAGCCCGCCGACGACGCCGAAGTTCACGATGAGCTCCGCGCCGTAGCGGTCGATGAGCAGGGCGGTGGCCGCGGCGGCCGAGAGCTCCCCGGCGCCGGAGTGGATGACATGCAGGGTGTAGGCCCACATGTCGTAGCTGTGCACGGTGAAGCCGCAGCGCGTTTCCACGGCAGCGGGCTTGCCGTAGCGGCGCAGCACCGCGTCCATCTCCACGGCAACGAGCATTCCGATGGTTTTCATCTGTTATCTCCTTTCAGGGTGGGGGCCTGATCTGCGCAGGCGCCCGCGCCTCTGTGTATTTTCAGCAATCTGAAAGACGTCAGCCGCAGGCGATCGGGCAGACGAAGCGATCCTCCGAGACGCTTTTGAAGCCCACGGCTTCAAACATGTGCCGGCTCTGCGTGTTGAACGGGCAGATCTTCGCCGTGACTTCCTTCATCCCCTGTCAGTGTGATCCGCGACCCTTGTTTCCGGTTTCTTCGTCCGCTCCCGTTCCGCTTCGATCCGATCCAGCAGCTCCTTCGCCCGTCTCAGAACGGGCAGCTCCCGGTTCGCTATCAGCCTGCCCAGCGGCGTGCAGGCGCATTTGTCATACGCGGCGACCGCCTCCCCGAAACGCAGGCGCAGGGTGGAGAGATGGTAGCTCTCGATCTCGTCCCGCGTCAGCTTTTTCTCGCCGACGGATCTGACACGGCAGAGAAAATAGTGGTTGAGGTTGTGGCGGCGGATCAGATTGTAATAGTCGCTCACCGTGCCGATCCGGCAGAGGATCTCGACCTCCGCGCCAAGTTCCTCCCGCAGCTCCCGGCGGATCGCGGCCTCCAGTTCCTCGCCTTCCTCTACGCCCCCGCCGGAGGTCTCGATCAGCGTTGCACGACCGAATTCATCGTCGCGCTGCGCTCTGACGAAATAGAAGAAGCCCTCATCATCGACGGCCACGGCTCTGGCGATCAGCCGGTCGTGATCGACAGCGGAAAAAGGCCACTGCGTATCCTGCAGCTCCAGCCGGAGCTCTTCACCGTCAAACACGGGTCGCTCCCTCCTTCATGCTTTGGCTCATTCCTCCGCGAGCTCGCCGATCAGCCGCTCCCCCTCGACGGAGAGGATTCGCACGTTCCTGAGCTCCCCGCGCAGATCGCGGCCGGGGACCTTGACGAGCATATAGGTGTCGCTGTGGCCGACGCTGCCCTCCTCCGAGGTCTCAAACAGCACCGGCAGCAGCTGCCCGACGCTCCCCTCGAGGAAGGCGCGGTGCATCCGCCGCTCCACCTGCTGCGCCTCGTGGGCGCGCGCAGCCTTGAGCGCGTTGGGGCACTGCTCCGGCATGGCGTCCGCCGGCGTGCCGGGGCGGCGGGAATAGGGGAAAATGTGCATCTCGGCAAAGGCGCAGCGCTCGATAAAGGCGAGCGTCTCGGCCTGGTCCGCGTCCGTCTCGCCGGGGAAGCCGGTGATGAGGTCGCAGGTCAGGGCGCAGCCGGGGAAATAGCGCCGCAGCAGCTCCGTCGCTTCGAAGAAGCGCGCGGTGTCGTACTTGCGGTTCATGGCCCTGAGCGTACGGTCGCAGCCGGACTGCAGCGAGAGGTGAAAATGTCGGCAGAGCTTCCCCGTCGCTGCGGCGCGGCGGCAGAAATCCTCCGTGATGACCGTGGGCTCGAGCGAGCCGAGGCGGATACGCATGTCCCCCGCCTCGCGGGCGACGGCCTCGATACAGTCGGCAAGGCCCGGTCTGCCGGGCAGGTCCACCCCGTAGGAGGCGACCTCGATGCCCGTGAGCACGAGCTCGCGGTAGCCCTCGGCGCGGATGCGCGCGGTCTCCGCCGCGGCGTCGTCCAGGGGGAGGGAGCGCAGGCGGCCGCGGGTATAGGGGATGATGCAGTAGCTGCAGAAGTTCACGCAGCCGTCCTGGATCTTGAGCATGGCGCGGGTGCGGCCGGAGATGGCCCCGGCGGGGAGCTTTTCCAGCACGCGGCGCTGGAAGGGCGCGTCGATGCGCGTCTCGCCCTCCCCTTCCCGGACGGCCTTCTCCACCGCGTCGACGAAGGCCATGCGGTCGGCCGCGCCGAAGACGACCTTCGCGCCAAGCTCCGCCACGTCCTTCTCGGCGATCTGCGAATAGCAGCCACAGACGGCCACGACGGCGCCGGGGTTCTCGTCGCGCAGGCGGCGGATAAGCTGGCGGGATTTGCGCCCGCTCTCCGCGGTGACGGCGCAGGTGTTGACGAGCACCGCGTCCGCGAGTTCGCCGGGGGCGGCGGGCATATGCCCGCGCTGCAGCAGCGCGCTCTCCATGGCCTGCGTTTCAAACTGGTTGACCTTGCAGCCGAGAGTGGATATAATATATTTCATCTGTTCGTTCCTTTGACAGAGATTGATTCTGATGATACGGGGGTGCAGCAATGCACTATCTGGATAACGCCGCGACGACACGGGTCTGCCCCGAGGCGGCTGCGGCCGCGCTCAAGGCCATGACGGAGGTCTACGGCAACCCCAGCTCGACCCACACGCTCGGGCGCGAGGCGAAAAAGCTGCTGGAGCAAAGCCGCAAACAAGTTGCGGACGCGCTGGGCTGCCAGGCGCAGGAGCTGGTCTTCACCTCCTGCGGCTCGGAGAGCGACAACTGGGCCATTCTCGCCGGGGCGGAGAGCAAAAAGCGCAGGGGCCGGCACGTCATCAGCTCCCTCGTGGAGCACGACGCTGTGCGCAAAAGCCTCGACGAGCTGGAGGCGCGCGGCTTCGAGGTCACGCGGCTCAAGCCCGAGAAGGACGGCTCCGTCTCCCCCGCCGCCGTCGCGGCGGCGCTGCGGGAGGACACTGTGCTCGTGTCGCTCATGCTCGTCAACAACGAGACCGGCGGCGTGACCGACATCGCGGGCGTCTCCCGCGTGCTGAAGGCGGCGCATTCCGAGGCGCTGCTGCATACCGACGCGGTGCAGGCCTTTCTCAAGGTCCCCTTCTCGGCCAAAACGCTGGGGGCGGATCTCATCAGTCTCAGCGGGCACAAGATCCACGCGCCGAAGGGGATAGGGGCATTATACATCAACAGCGCCCTCCGGCTCAAGCCTTTTCTTCTCGGCGGCAGCCAGGAATCCGGCAGACGCGCGGGCACCGAGGCCCTGCCGCAGATTGCCGCCTTCGCCGCGGCAGCCGAGATCGGCAAGGCGGGCATGGCGGAGAACGTCGAGCGCATGCGCGCGCTGAAGGAGCAGATCCTCGCGACGCTGCGGCAGGACATCCCGGAGCTGCGCTGGATCGAGGCCGCCGCGCCGCACATTCTCTCCGTCTCTCTGCCGGGCTGGCGCAGCGAGGTGCTGATGAACTATCTCGAGGCACAGGGCGTCTGCGTGTCCAAGAGCTCGGCCTGCAAAAAGGGCGCGCGCAGCCATGTGCTCGAGGCCGTCGGCCTCGACGCGAAGACCATCGACGGGGCGATCCGCATCGGCCTGTCCCGCATGAGCAGCGAGGAGGACGCCGAGGCGCTCTGCCGCTCGCTCAAGGAGGCGCACGACCGCCTCGCGCACCGCTGAGAACCGGACTGTACCCTCCGACCGCAAAAAACAGGAGCTTTTTCAAGCTCCTGTTTTTTTCTTATTCCTTGCTTTCCGCCCGGGAGGAATCCCGCGGCGCTTCCGGCTTCGGAGACGCCGCCTTCCCCGTCCGCGCGGTTTTTTTCGGCGTGCGGATGATTTCCCGCGTCACGGGGTCGATGTGCTGGATATCGGTATAGGCCTCCGCCTCCACCGGCAGATCGCTGCGCTTGAGCCTGCGCGCCACAGACTGATCGACCAGCGCCTGGATCACCACGAAGATCGGCACGCCCAGGAGCATGCCCCAGAAGCCGAAGAGGCCTGCGCCAACGATGATCGAGAACATCACCCAGAAGCCGCTGATGCCCACGGAGTTGCCGAGGATCTTGGGGCCGATGAAATTGCCATCCACCTGCTGGAGGATGATGACGAACACGACGAAAATGAAGGCCTTGAGGGGCGAGACCATCAGGATGATGATCGTGGCGGGGATCGCACCGATCAGCGGGCCGAAGAAGGGGATGATGTTCGTCACGCCCACGATCACGCTGACCAGCAGCGCATAGGGCATCTTCAGGATCGCGCAGACGATGTAGCAGATCACGCCGATGATGGCCGAGTCCATGAGCTTGCCGGTAATGAAGCCCATGAAGGTCTTGTCCGTGAAGGCCATGACGCTGCGGATCTTCTCTGCGCTCTCCAGGGAGAAAACGCTGTAGAGCAGGCGCTTGGAGGCCGCCTTGAAATGCTCAAAGTCGCTCAGCAGGTAGATCGATACGATGATGCCGATCACGAGGTTGTACACGCCGCGGAACACGGAGTACACGCCCGAGGAGATGTTGGTGATCAGGCTGCCGAAGCTCGGCAGGAGTTTGTTGCTGATCCAGGAGACGATGTCCGCATTCAGGGTATCGAGTGTGCTGCTGATATAGGCGTTGACCTCCGGATAGTTGACCAGCAGACTGGAGACCCACTCGGAGAGATTTTTCGCATAGGCAGGCGATTTCTCCACGATGGTCTTGATGCTGTCGTACAACTGCGGCAGGATCATATATACCAGGGCGACCAGCACCGCGAGCAGCACCAGCACCGAGATCAGCACCGCGAGCGCCCGGGAGAGCTTGCGCCCGTCGCTGCGTTTGTTTTTGGCAAAGAGTTTCCTGCACAGAGGGCCGAAAACCTTCCCGTCCAGCAGGCGCATCAGCGGCAGCAGCAGGTAGGTCAGTACCAGGCCCCAGATGAAGGGGCTGAGAATACCCACGATCTTCTTCAGCGCCTTGCCGAGCAGGGTGATGTAGTTGAGCGCCATATAAAAGAGGATCGCTGCGGCGATCACAAAGAACGCCGTCATGCCCCAGTACAGATATTTTTTGTCCCAGTGAAACTGCCGTCTCATAGCGGGCTCCTTTCGCAGGCCGTTGCGGCCTTCCTGCATATCATTTTACTATTGCGCGATTTTTCCGTCAACATCAAATTTGGCATAACGCACGCGGTTTTTGGATTATGTCAACTTTTTGAAATGAAATGTAACACTTTGTTCATCACTTTCTTGTGGAAAACTCTGTTGAAATTGTTCAAAACTCTCCTTTGCGAGGCATTTCCCGAGCCTTTTGGCTAAAATCGAAGCGGGAAAAAGCGCGTCAAAAACCGTAAGATTCCGTCAACCGCGGTATTCCCGCGCACCACGGCGCATAGACTCCGACAGAATCAATTGCCGCACAGGAGGAAAATCGGACATGAAGAAGATCCTTTGCCTATTGCTGATCCTGCCGCTGCTGGGCGGCGGCCGGGCCCACGCGCTCGAGACGCTGCGCGGCGGGGACATCCCCATCGATGCGCCCTCCGCCATCCTCATGGAGCGGGAGACCGGCACCGTCCTCTACGAGAAGGACGCCGACCGCCGTATGGCCCCTGCGAGCGTCACCAAGGTGATGACGATGCTGCTGATCGTGGAGGCGCTCGACGAAGGGCGGCTCAAGCCGGAGGAGATCGTCACCGCGAGCAAGCGCGCTGCCTCCTTCGGGGGCAGCTGCGTCTACCTCGAGGAAGGCGAGAAAATGAGTGTGGACGAGATGCTCAAGTGCATCGCCGTCGTCTCCGCGAACGACTGCGCCGTCGCCATGGCGGAGCATCTGTGCGGGACGGAGGCGCGCTTCGTGCAGCGCATGAACGAGCGCGCCGGCGAGCTCGGCATGGTCAACACGAATTTCACCAACTGCACCGGGCTCTTCGACGACGACGCGCACTACACCACCGCGCGGGACATCGCGCTCATGTCCTGCCGCCTGCTTGCGCATGAGCGCATCAAGGCCTACAGCACCATCTGGACGGACAGCATCCGCGGCGGGGATTTCGAGCTGGCGAACACCAATCGCCTACTGCAGACCCTCGACGGCTGCACCGGGCTCAAGACCGGCTTCACCAACACCGCGATGTACTGCCTGGCCGCCTCCGCAGAGCGGGATGGCGTGGAGTATGTGGCCGTCGTGCTGCACGAGCAGAGCAGCGAGAAGCGCAACGCCGACGCTGCCGCGCTGCTCAACTACGCCTTTGCCAACTACCGCCTCTGTCCGCTGATCCCCGCGGAGGCGCTGCCGGAGCTGACGGTCGATCTCGGGCGGCAGGCGCGTCTGCCGCTGCGCCTGGCCGGGCCCGCCTGCGCCGTGACGGAGCGCTCGGCGCCGGAGCCGGAATACCGCCTGGTGCTCCCGGAGGGCGTCGCCGCGCCGGTCAGCGAGGGTGAGGAGCTCGGGAAGCTGCTCGTCACGCTCGACGGCGAGCTGCTCGCCGAAATCCCCGTCGCGGCGGCGGAGAGCGTGGAGCGGCTTGGCTATTTCGGTCTGCTGCTGCGCCTCGCGGGGAGCATGGTGGGGCTCTGAGGCAAAAATAATACGCGACCCGGCGCAGCCAGCTCATTGTTTTTCCCGCCGCCGGATGTTATACTGATTCTCAGATAGCAAAAGCAGTCGATGATTCGAATGATTTCACTGCCTGGCGAGTATGAATAACAGGGAGGCACGGTCCATGTCTTCTCCCCGCGAGCGTCTGCCGCTGGCCATACAGCGGGATATCGAGCGCTATACCGCCTCGGGCTGGAAGCCGGCTCTGATCCTCGCGCTCATCCACCGCCGCTACGGGCGGCGGCTCAGCCACCAGTGTCTCGCAGCGCTGAAAAAGGACGGAGCCTGCCCGCGCGGCTGCACCGCCCTCTGCCCGACGCGCGACGAGGGCGGCCCCACGCCGGCGACGCCCTGGCTCGACGAGATGGAGCGTGAGCGGCGGGAAAAAGAGCGGGAGGCGGAATATTTCCGCTACGATGTGTAGCCCGCGCCGTCCCGCAAGACCAATTTATGCAGCATGAGCCTGAAGGGGGGGGAACTCCCATCTCCCTTCACAATCCCCCCATGCGAGCCGAAACCTTGCAGCACCGCTTTGTCTGCAGTCCGGGACCAATTTGCGTAAAGACGCAAATTGGTCTTTTATTCTGTTTCATATTGTGCTATAATGCGTGCAGAGGATGGGCGGATCCCCGCCTGTCCGGGCATCACTGAAAGGAGTTGGCACAAATGAAGTTCACTTTCACCGAAAAACGGATGGACTCCTCCGAGAACCTGCGGGACTATGCCCAGCGCAAGATCAGCAAGCTGGACAAGTTCTTCAAGACAGAGGCGGAGGCTTTCGTGACCTTCAGCATCGAGCGCGGTCGCTTCCTCGCTGAGATCACCATCCACAACAACGGCCTGTTCTACCGGGCAAGCGAACTTACCAATGACATGTATGCATCCGTTGACTCCGGCGTCGCCGCGATCGAGCGTCAGATCCGCCGGAACAAGACCCGCCTGTCGAAGAAGCTTCGGGAGGGTTCTTTGCAGGAGCGTGATGCCGTGCCTGCCTTTGCTCCTCTTGAGGAGGAGGATGAGGAATTCAAGATCGTCCGCAGCAAGCGCTTCTCCATCAAGCCCATGTCCCCCGAGGAGGCCATCCTGCAGATGAACCTGCTGGGGCATGAGTTCTTCGTGTTCCGCAACATGGACGCGGAAGACGCCATCGCGGTCGTGTACAAGCGCAAGCAGGGCGGCTACGGCCTGATTTGCGACGACGGCGAATAAGGCCCCCCCGCAGCCGCATACAATTCCGCAAACGGTAATCTGTCAAAAGGGAAAGCTCCGGAGAGCTTTCCCTTTTGTTGGTTTTCCGGCGGAAAGCGGCAAAAAATCGCGCGAAGGCAGGCTTTTTCCCTTGCAAAATCCGCCGCGCTGCGGTAACATGGAACTGCAAGTCCTGTGCGTGATCGCCGAAGTTGACCGGGAGGTGTCTGATATGAAGTGTCCCCAGTGCGGAAATGAGATGACCCTTGATTCCCATCGGAAGATCCCCCTGCAGATGTGTTACAACTGCGGTTATATCGAGGGCCGCAGCGTCGTCCCCCTTACGAAGCAAACGACCAACTATGAGCATCTGAAGACCTTGAACTTCAACGAAATGGTGGCTTTCCTGTCCGGCAAGCTGAGCATCGAGCCGGAGCGGATCGCCAAATGGCTGGATGACCCCGCGGAAGTGAAATAAGCGATTCCTATCATATGCTGTATGCAAAAGGGCTGCACCGAACGGTGCAGCCCTTTTGCATTTAGGCGGTCTCCCTGTTATTTCCCTGCCTCGAGCTTGGCGAGGGTCTCGTCGCGCACAGCGTCGCGGATGGCGGTGAGCAGCGGGGAGAAGGCGGCCTTGTCATAGCCGTAGCGGAGGTTGAGCTCATACTCATTCTCCGTCCAGGTGGCCAGATCCGCCTCGTTGTGGGAGATGACGGCCTCCATACTGTCGAGCGCCTTGTATATCTTCGCCTCCAGGGTCTCGCGCGCCTCCATCTCGGCATAGAGCGCGCGCATTTCGCCGCGTATGCCCTCCGGCAGCGTGTCCACCCAGGCGGAGAGCAGCTCCTCCTCGCGCCGCTCGTCCGCGGCGGTCTTGAGGAAGCTCGGGATATCGCCGGTGAAGGCCTCGCCAAGGTCATGGATGAGGCACATGCGGATGACCTTGTCCATGTCCGCCTCGGGGAACTCACCGCGCAGCCAGAAGGCCATCAGCGAGATGCGCCAGCTGTGCTCGGCGACGCTCTCATGCCGCCCGCCGGAGGTATAGGAGTGCCGCGTGGCGTCCTTGAGGCGTTCGGCCACGTGCAGCGCGGAAAGGAATTCCCTGGCGTCCATCGGGCCTCTCCTCTCAGTCGATATGGATGATGGGCTTCATGAGCTCTGCGGGCGTGATATTCGGGTTGTGGTAGCGCTCGCGCGTCCTCGTGGCGCCGCCCATGTGGATGGCCTGCTGCGGACAGAACTGCAGGCAGCCCAGGCAGCCGACGCAGTTTGCCACGCCGAAGACGGGTCTGCCGTCGATCATGTGAATGTTGCCGGCGGGACAGAGCTTTTCGCACTGGCCGCAGCCGATGCAGTCCTCCGTCACGCGCAGCTGGGAGGCCTTCTGGGCGCAGAGCAGCTTCCAGGCGGCGCTCTCGGCGCTGTTGATGGGGTTGATGCCGCCGGGCTTGCGGTCGCTGCGGAGCTTGTTCTTCACGTCCTTGCCGATCTTGGCGGCGAGCTGCTCGGAGCGATTCTGCGCCTTGTCGGCGTCCATTGGGGGGATCATGAGGGTGTGCGGCATGAGCCAGATGCAGGCGCTCTGGTGGGAGATGACGGCAGCGTAGTGCAGGCTCATAATGCGGTCGATCACGCCGAGGCCGATGCCCGGATAGCCCGCGCAGCTCACGACGCCGAACTTGTAGGCCGTCTCGCCGACGGTGATGCGCTTGACGAACTCCTCCACATGTCCGGGCAGACCGCCCGCGTAGCAGGGGAACACGAAGCCGACGCGCTCAGCGTCCCGCACGTCGATGACGGCGGGTTTGGAGCGCATGCTGATGATGTCGGTGTCGCCGAGTTCTTTTGCGATGTTCTTGGCGATGTCAAGGCAGTTGCCGGTACCGGAAAAACAGAAGATCACGTTCTTGCTCACGGTTTTTCGCTCCTTTTCCTTATAAAACTTATAAAAATAGATGATTCAGCAATCAGCTCAGCAGGGAGGGGTCAACAATGATGGAATCGTCGTTCTCGACCCAGTCCGAGACCGGGATGGTGCGGTACTCGCTGGGAGAGACGCGGATCACCACGCGGTCGATGCCGGCGTTGATGATCTGCCGCTTGCACATCGAGCAGCTCATGGCGTCGGAGAGCAGCTCGTTGGTCTTCGCATCGCGCCCGACGAGGTAGATGGTCGCGCCGATCATGTCGCGCCGGGGGGCGGAGATGATGGCGTTGGCCTCGGCGTGGACGCTGCGGCAGAGCTCATAGCGCTCGCCGCGGGGCACGTGGAGGTTCTCGCGCGTGCAGTAGCCGAGATCGGAGCAGTTGCGGCGGCCGCGCGGCGCGCCGTTGTAGCCGGTGGAGATGATCTCGTCGTTGCGCACGATGATGGCGCCGTACTTCCGGCGCAGACAGGTGGAGCGCTCGAGCACGGAATCGGCGATATCCAGGTAGTAATTCTGTTTATTGGTGCGGTTGTCCATGGTGTCCTCCCCTGTGATCCGGTGTTTTCAGAATTTCAATAATAATATAATAGTACAGCGCCGCCGCTCCGTCAAGGCGGAGGAGGAGCATCTTTTTTTGTCCCCCGCCGCAGATTTGCTTCCAATCCCTGTAGCTTTTTCTGAAAGACTATGGTATAATAACCGTAAGGTGGTTATTATACTTTATTTCAGTCGTTTTTCTCGCCGCTGGCGCGGCAACCGAAAAACATGACAAATTATACCATAGATGCTTCGCGTCTATGGTATATTCAATAGTACTATGAATCGGAATTATCAGAAGGAACTGGACCGTATCATCCAGAAAGCGGGCGGCAGACGCCCTCGCGTGCTGCTGCACGCCTGCTGCGGCGTCTGCTCCGGCGCGGTGCTGGAGTATCTGACGCAGTATTTCGACGTGACGGTGCTGTGGTATAACCCCAATCTCTACCCGCAGGCGGAATTTGACCGCCGCTTCCGTGCGCTGGTGGAGATGATCGAGAAGATGGGGCTTGCCGACCGGGTCGAAGTCCTGGCCGAGCCCTGGAAGCACGAGGACTACGACAAGCGCGTCAAGGGTCTTGAGCAGGAACCGGAGGGCGGCGCGCGCTGCACCGAATGCTTCCGCCTGCGCCTGCTGGAGACGGCGCGGCTCGCCGCGCACTACGGCTACGAGTATTTCTGCACCACCCTGACCCTCTCCCGGCACAAGGACGAAAAGCGCATCAACGCCCTGGGCGAGGAGATCGGCCGTGCGGCGGGCGTCGCCTGGCTTCCGTCGGATTTCAAAAAGCAGGGGCGGGAGATGCGCTCCCGGGACCTGGCAAACGAGCACGGCATCTATCAGCAGCTCTACTGCGGCTGCGAGTATTCCCTGCACAAGCGGGAGGAAAAAGAGCCGGCGGAAACGCCCTGAGGAACCGCCGCGCGATAAAACTGTATAAAAGCTGGTTTCCACACCCAGCTTTGACCCAACGGTCGAACCAAAAAATGGAGCCGCTCATGCGGCTTGCATTCCGGTGGTTTCCTCCGTTGGCAAAATAAAAAATGGAGGTCACCCCCAACATGAACAAGCAAAAATCCAGCACCGCATTTCGTCTGACCGTTATGGCCGTGGTCGCCGCCGCCTACGCGGCCCTCACCGTCGTCCTGGCTCCCATCAGCTACGGTCCCGTCCAATTCCGCGTCAGCGAAGCGCTCACAGCCCTGCCTTTCCTGATGCCCGGCACCGTCTGGGCCGTCTTTGCCGGCTGCATTCTCGCAAATCTCTACACCGGCAGCGTCCTGGACATTGTCTTCGGCTCCCTGGCCACCCTGCTGGCCGCGCTGCTCACCGCCTGGTTCGGCAAGAGGGGCAACACGGTCAGGAACAGACTGCTGGGCTGCCTGATGCCGGTGCTCTTCAACGCCGTCATCGTCGGCGCGGTGCTCACCTGGGGCTATCAGTTCCAGGAATTTCCGAACGATCCCCTGGCCTCCTACGGCTTCAACGCCCTGACCGTCGGTCTCGGCGAGGCGGGCGTTCTGTATCTCATCGGCTATACGCTGCTGCGGCAGCTGCCGAAAATCAAGGTCATCCGCGAATTCATCGAGCGTTTCAATAAGACTTGAAGCCCCCGCGGGATGCGGGGTGAAAGGAGCTCATCATGCGCGTTCGAAAAGCCATCATCCCCGCGGCGGGTCTGGGTACCCGCCTGCTGCCCAACACCAAGAGCATCCCCAAGGAGATGCTGCCGCTGGTCGACAAGCCCGTGATCCAGTACATCGTGGAGGAGGCCGTCGCTGCGGGCGTCGAGCAGATCCTCATCATCACCAACCGCGGCAAGTCCCCCATTGAGGATTATTTTGACTACGCGCCCGACCTCGAAGACCGCCTGATCGCGGACGGCAAGCTCGAGGAGGCGCGCACCGTGCGCGCCGTGGCCGACATGGCGGACGTGTATTTTGTTCGCCAGAAGGAGACCAAGGGTCTGGGGCACGCCATCTGGCGCGCCAAGAACTTCGTCGGCGACGAGCCCTTCGGCGTGCTGCTGGGCGACGATATCATGCTCAGCAAAAAGCCCGTGCTCAAGCAGCTTGTGGAGGCTGCGGAGGCCAACGATTGCAGCGCCATCGCCGTTCGCCAGGTGCCGGACGAGCTGATCGTCAAATACTCCTCCGTCAAGCTCGAGGAGAAGCTCTCCGAGCGCGTCTATCGTATCAGCGATATGAACGAGAAGCCGACCCTGGCTGAAAAGCTCTCGGATTACGCTATCCTCGGCCGTTACGTCCTGACCCCCTCGATCTTTGACATCCTCGAGCACACCGCCCCCGGCCGCAACAACGAGATCCAGCTCACCGACGGCATGAAGGAGCTCGTGCACCACGAGAAGATGTGCGCTGTGGACTTTGAGGGCCGCCGCTATGACACCGGCAACCTCAAGGGCTACCTTGAGTCGATCATCGACTTCGCGCTCCAGAACAAGGAGGCGGGCGAATGGCTGAGGCAGTTCATCATCGACAAGGCGGAGATCCTTAAAAATTCTTGACAATGCGCCGGCGCCGGGTTACAATGCAAGCAGCCCGGATAACCGGGGACAATTTCATCATGGGAGCTGGGTAGTCCCGGCTGAGACGGAATGGCAAAACATTCTGAAACCATCGAACCTGATCCGGGTAATGCCGGCGTAGGAATCCGACTTTGCAGTGTGCCGCAGGTTCGTTTTGTAACGGGCCTGCGGTTTTCTCAGCCCAGAGCCTTCTCCGCAAATCATTTTGGGAGGAAAGCATTATGAAGAAAAATCTCACCCTCCGCGCCCTGACCGAGGGCGCTCTGTTCGTGGCCGTGGCAGAAGTGCTGAGCTTTATCAAGCTCTGGGAAATGCCCTGGGGCGGCTCGGTGGTGCTGTCGATGATTCCGCTGGTGCTCTACGCCGTGCGCTGGGGTCTCGGGCCCGGCCTGCTGGCGGGCTTCGTCTTCGGCGTGCTGCAGTTCACCTTTGACGGAGGCTTCGCCATCGGCTGGCAGTCCATCATCGGCGACTATCTGCTCGCCTTCACCGTGCTGGGTCTCGCGGGTCTCGTCAAGCGCACAAAGGCCGGTGTCTTCACCGGCTCGCTGATCGCCGGCTTCGCCCGCTTCCTCGTGCACTACGTCGTGGGCGCCACGGTCTGGGCGGAATACATGCCCGAGCAGTTCTTCGGCATGAGCATGCACAGCCCCTGGTTCTATTCCCTGCTCTATAACCTCGCCTACATGCTGCCGAACATCCTCATCACCGTCGTGGTCTTCGCGCTGCTCTACAAGCCCCTGGGCAAGTTCTTCCGCGGCGAGGATCTGAAGGCGGTCTGAGCGCAGCGGCGGAAAGCCGTCAGGAAGTTTTTGTTGACAGATTGACACTATCTAAGCTATAATAGCCACTCGGCGGCCTTGCCGCCGAGTGGCTATTGTCAACTACTTCCGGGTCTCCCGGATGTTGAGTATCAATCCAGAAAGGAGAAACAACCATGCTTCGTACCTACCAGCCCAAAAAGCGTCAGCGTCAGAAAGTGCACGGCTTCCGTCAGCGGATGTCCACGGCCAACGGCCGCAAGGTCCTCTCCCGCCGCAGAGCCAAGGGCAGAGCCAAGCTCAGCGTCTGATCTCGTCCCCCGCATGAGCAGGCCGTGGGGCATTCTCGTTTCATACTTTTTTCAGGGCGGAGCGATCCGCCCTTGAGGTGCTTGTCTTGAAAGGCCAATTCACGCTAAAAAAGAACAGCGATTTCCGGCGGCTTTACGCCAAGGGAAAGAGCGCTGTGACGCCCTTCCTGGTGGTCTACTGCCGCAAAAACCGCGGCGGCGTCAACCGTCTGGGCTACACCGTTTCCGTCAAGCTCGGTCACGCCGTGGTGCGCAACCGGGTGCGGCGCCGTCTGCGTGAGATCGTGCGCCTCAACACGCCGAAGCTGAAGTCCGGCTACGACCTGGTGCTCGTCGCCCGCGCACGCAGCGTGCATGCCGACTTTCATCAGCTCGAGGCGGCCTATCTCTCCGCCTGCGGAAAGCTGGGGCTGCTTGAGGAGGCGGAGGCATGAAGAAGCTGCTTCTCGCCGCCATCCGCTTTTATCAGCGGCACATCTCCCCCGCGCGGCCTCCCTGCTGCCGCTTTACCCCCACCTGCTCGCAATACGCGCTGGAAGCCATCGAAAAATACGGCGCCCTCAAGGGCGGCTGGCTGGCTCTCCGGCGGATCAGCTGCTGTCATCCTTTTTATAAAGGAAAGCGCGGCTTTTTCGACCCCGTCCCCTGACAGAGGGGGCATCCCAAAAGAAACACAAGGAGAAATGTTATGTCTTTATGGGAAATCATCACCTGGCCCTTCGCCAAGCTGATGGTCTGGCTCTATGAGCTGACCGGGAACTACGGCGTTGCGGTCATCCTCTTCGCGCTGGTCGTGAACCTGGTGCTCACCCCTTTCATGGCCAAGAGCAAGAAGAGCATGATGCACTCCACCCGTCTGCAGCCTAAGATCCAGGAGCTGCAGCGCAGGCACGAGGGCAACCAGCAGAAGCTCAACGAGGAGATGCAGAAGCTCTACCGGGAAGAGGGCGTGAACCCCATGTCCGGCTGCCTCTGGTCTCTGATCCCCTTCCCCATCCTCATCGCACTCTACAGCGTCATCCGCCAGCCCATCACGCGCATGATGTTCGCCTCCCAGGAGGTGCTTTCCGCCATCGAGGGCTATTTCCCGGATGAGATCGCCAACCTCTCCGCGCGCATGCAGGCCTACAAGGAAATCCTGCTGACCGATCTGGTGCACAACAACTGGGACGCGGTCAACGCCGCGCTCCGCTCCACCGAGGGCTGGGAAAAGGTCCTGGACATCGACTTCAGCTTTCTCGGCCTCAATCTCGGCTCCCAGCCGCAGATCTCGACGCTTTGGAACGGCCCCTATACCTGGGCCGCCCTCGGTCTGTTCCTGATCCCCTTTATCTCGGCAGGCTTCTCCTACCTGAGCATGACCGTCAGCCAGAAGACCAACCCCACCGCCGGCGGCACCGAGCAGGCTGCCGCGCAGATGAAGACCATGAACCTCATGATGCCCCTGATGAGCGTCTGGTTCTGCTTCATCATGCCCGCCGCCATGGGTATCTACTGGATCGCCAACAGCGTTTTCGGCATGGTGCGTGACCTGATCCTCACCGGCATTTACAAGAAACAGCTCGACAAGGAAGATGCCGAGCGCGCCGCCTCCCGCTCCGCGCGTGAAAAGGAGCTCGAGGAAAAGCGCCTGGAGACCGAGCGGCTCAAGGCCGAGGGCAAGACCGAGGTCAACGCCAACACCAGCAAGAAGAAGCAGCGCGCCAGCGAAAAGCAGAAGTCCGACGAGCGCAAGGCCGCTCTCGACCGCGCCGAACGCGCCGCCCGCCGCGAGCGCCTGGGCATCCAGGAGCAGGAAAAGCCCGCCTCACAGGTGGGCAACCGCCGCTATGCCCGCGGCCGCGCCTACGTGCCCGACCGCTACGAGCATCCCGAGACCGCCGAGGAGGCCACCGAGGCCGCCGCGCTGGCGTCTGAGGGCGCAGAGGCCATCGACGAGAGCGTCGCGGACGACGTCGTCGCTGCCGCCGCCGTGGAAGAAGCGGCGGAGGAGAGCGTCGAGGCTGTCGAAGCGGCGGAAGAGTCCGTCAACGAGTAATACACACAGGAGTATCGCAACATGAAGAAATCTTTGGAAAAATCCGCCCGCAGCGTAGACGAGGCCCTGAAGGCCGCGCTGGACGAGCTGGGTCTGGACCAGGACGATCTCTCCTTTAACTATGAAGTCGTGCAGATGCCGAAGTCCGGTTTCCTGGGGATCGGCGCGCTGCCCGCCATCGTGCGCGTGAGCTATGACGACGGCATGCCCGAGCCCGCCAAGAGCGAGCCGGTGAAGGTTGAGGAACCTGCGAAGCCTGTCCGTCCCGAGGCGCCCAAGGCGCCCGCCGAAAAGAGCGAGCAGTCCAAGCCCGCTCCGCAGGCGGAAAAGCCCGCCAGACAGCCCAAGCCCGCCCGCAGTGAAAAGCCCAAGGAGAAGCCCGCCGCTCCCGAGAAGCCCAAGGAGAAGCCCGCAGATGCGCCTGCCTCCGCCGGGCAGACCGAAACGGAATACGCCGAGATCCGCAGCTTCCTCACGGGTCTGATGGAGCACCTTGGCGTCGAGGCCGAGATCGAGATCGGCCCGCGCGATAACGGCGGCATTCTGGTCAGCATCTCCGGCTCCGGCACGGGCGCCATCATCGGCCGCCGCGGCGAGACCCTGGACGCGATCCAGCACCTGACCAACTACGTCGTCAACCGCGACAGCGACCGCCGCATGCACATCAGCGTCGACGCGGAGAACTACCGCGCCAAGCGTGAGGAATCCCTCACGAAGCTCGCCGTCAAGATGGCAGAGAAGGTCCTCAAGTACAAGCGCAGCATGGCTCTCGAGCCCATGAACAGCTACGAGCGCCACGTGATCCACACCGCTCTGCAGAATTACGAGGGCGTGACCACCTCTTCCACCGGCGTTGAGCCCAACCGCCGCGTCGTGGTTTCCTACGTCAAGCCCGAGAGCCCCAAGTCCAACAAGCCGCAGAGCCGCGAGTGGGCCTGATCCGTATCCAGCTCGTGCACAGCACATCGGAGGTATACATCATGATTTTTGAAAAAGTTCAGAGCGCTCTGGCCTCTCAGTTTGAGGTCGACCCCGCCAGCATCACCATGGACACCAGCCTGATCGACGATCTCGGCGCCGATTCTCTCGACGTCGTGGAGCTGATCATGTCCCTGGAGGACAGCTTCGGCATCGCCATTTCCGACGAGGACGCCGCGGAGCTTTACACCGTGCGCCGCATCGTGGAGTATCTGGAAAAGCTGCAGTAATCTCTCTGCAAAAGAAAAAGCCATACAGACTTCGGTCTGTATGGCTTTTTCCTGCTGTCGACACTTTGTCGGCAGCAGGAAAGCAAAACAGGGCGCTCCTTCGTTAGTTCCCTGTTTTGCGCAGATTGAACGTGAAGAGGGGACTCCCCCGTCCGCACCGTGTCGGCTCCGTGGCGCATCCCCCCTTGTGCATCGCCGGGAAAAATGCTATATTGATACTATTATCTGATAAGAAGCAGACAATAGTATGAGTGCTGCTGATTAAAAAAGAGAGGAGGAGAGCCTTGCAGAACCGTGTTTCGAACCACCTTGCCCTCAACCTCTCTCTGCTCCCGCTCGTGTTCTCCCTCGCCTGGCCGACGATGCTCGAGCAGCTCATGGGCACTGCCGTGCAGTATGTCGATACGGTGATGGTGGGCTCCCTCGGCACGGCGGCCATCGCGGCCGTCGGCTCGACGACGACGGTCAACTGGCTGCTCAGCAGCACTGTCTCGGCCTTTGGCGTGGGCTTCCTGGCCTTCGTCTCCCAGGCGCTCGGCGCGAAGGACACGCTGCGGGCGCGCGAGGCCGCCGCGCAGTCTGTTCTGGCAGTGCTGGCGACAGGCCTGCTCTTCACCGCACTCCCCCTCGGACTCAGCCGTCTGGTTCCGGTCTGGATGCAGGTCGATCCCGAGATCCGGACGCTGGCCGCGCAGTATTTCTTCATCCTCTACCTGCCCATGCTCCCGCGCTGCGCGACCATCATCTTCGGCACCGTGCTGCGCGCCGCGGGCGACACGAAGACGCCCATGCGCATCGGCGTCGGGGTCAACCTCGTCAACGTTGTGCTGAACTTCCTGCTCATCTACGAGCCGCGCAGCGTCTCGCTCCTCGGCCTGCGGCTGCCCATCTGGGGCGCGGGCTGGGGCGTTTTGGGCGCCGCAGCCGCGAGCGCCGTCTCCGTGCTGCTCGGCGGCACCGCCATCACGCTCGCCCTGCTGCGCCACCCGCTCATCTCCCCGCGCGGCCTGCCGCTGCGGCCGGACTGGAAGGTGCTGCGGCCCTGCCTGCGCATCGCGCTGCCGAACATGCTGCAGCGCTTCGGCACCTCCTTCGGCTATGTGGCTTTCGCCGCGATGATCAACTCCCTCGGCGGGCTCTCCACCGCCGCGCACACCGTGGCCAACACGGTGGAATCCGCCTTCTACATCCCCGGCTACGGCATGCAGACCGCCGCTGCCACACTCACCGGCAACGCCATCGGCGCGAACGACCGCAAGGCGCTCAAGGACACCGCCGGCGTCATCCTCGCGCTGGAGATCGCGCTGATGCTCCTTTCGGGCGGACTGCTGTTTGCCTTCGCGCCACAGATGGCGGGGCTTTTCAGCCGCGACGCGCAGGTGATCGCCCTGAGCAGCATCGTGCTGCGCATGGTCGCCTGCTCGGAGCCCTTCTACGGCGTCTCCATCGTGATCGAGGGCATGCTGCAGGGCGCGGGCAAGACCTTCGCCCCCTTCCTCTTCAACATCTCCGGCATGTGGGGTGTCCGTATCCTCGGCACTTTTCTCTGCACGCAGCTGCTCGGGATGGGCCTCGTGTCCGCCTGGGGCTGCATGATCGGACACAACATGCTGCTTTTCCTGCTGTATGTGATCTACTATCGGCGCGGCCGCTGGAATCCGCTCGACGCCGCGCCGGTGAACAGAAGCGTCATGAACTGAACAATACCGCCGCCGTTTGTTTACAAACTAAAAAATCCGTGCTCAAACGAGCACGGATTTTTTGATCCTGTATGAATCCTTATACTATTATCTGATAAGAAATAGTATTACAGCTGCTTCTGGGCGTTGATCTTGACGCCGGGGCCCATGGTGGAGGCCGTGACGCAGGAGCGGATATACTGGCCCTTCGCGGAAGCGGGCTTGGCCTTGATGATGGCGGTGATCAGGGCGACGTAGTTCTCGAAGAGCTTCTCGGCGCCGAAGCTGACCTTGCCGATGGGGCAGTGGATGATGTTGGTCTTGTCCAGACGGTACTCGACCTTACCGGCCTTGGCCTCGCGGACGGCGTTGGCGACGTTCGGGGTCACGGTACCGGCCTTCGGGGAGGGCATGAGACCCTTGGGGCCGAGGATCTTACCGAGACGGCCGACAGTGCCCATCATCTTGGGGTGCGCAACGACGGTATCGAACTCGAACCAGTTCTCCTTCTGGATCTTCTCGACGTACTCCATGCCGCCGGCATAGTCGGCGCCGGCCGCGAGGGCTTCCTCCACCATCTCGGGGGGGCAGAACGCCAGAACGCGGACGGTCTTGCCGGTGCCGTTGGGCAGCACGATGGCGCCGCGGACCTGCTGGTCAGCGTGACGGCCGTCAACACCGAGCTTCACATGCAGCTCGACGGTCTCGTCGAACTTGGCCTTGCTGGCATTGATGACCAGCTGAAGAGCTTCCTGGGGATCATAGAGCGCGGACTTATCAATCAGCTTGGCGCTCTCTTTATAATTTTTACCTCTAAACAATTTTGTTTCCTCCTAATAATGTGGTGTAATGGATGCTATCCTCCCACGTTACTCCCGGTCAGTCGCCGACGACGACGCCCATGGAGCGGCAGGTGCCCTTGATCATGCTGATGGCGGACTCGATATCGGTGCAGTTGAGGTCGGGCATCTTCTGCTCGGCGATCTTGCGCACGTCTTCCATGCTGATCGTGGCGACCTTGTCGCGCTGGGGAACACCGGAAGCGGTCTCAATGCCGCAGGCCTTCTTGATGAGAAGGGCGGCAGGAGGGGTCTTGGTGATGAAGGTGAAGCTGCGGTCAGAGTACACGGTGATGACAACGGGGATCATCAGGCCCATATCGCCCTTGGTGCGCTCGTTGAAATCCTTGGTGAACTGACCGATGTTGACGCCGTACTGACCCAGAGCAGGGCCGACGGGGGGCGCCGGCGTAGCCTTGCCGGCAGGAACCTGGAATCTAACGTATCCTACGACTTTCTGTGCCATGGTAGCACCTCTTTCTTATTATTCTTTGATGACTTCGACCTGGTCGAGCTCCAGATCCACCGGAGTCTCGCGGCCGAACATGGAGACCACAACGCGGACCCGATCCTTCTCGGGCTCCAGCTCGTCCACCACGCCGATAAAACCGGCGAGCGGCCCGTCGTTGACCTTCACGCTGTCGCCGACAGCGTAGCCCACGACGATTTCCCGGCGCTCCACGCCGAGATCGTAGATCTCCTGCTCCGTGAGCGGGATCGCATCCTTATCGGTTCCCACGAAACCGGTCGCCCCGTGAATGTTGTGGACCAGATGCCAGCTCTCATCCGTCAGGACCATCTTCACCAGCACGTAGCCGGGGAAGACCTTGCGTTCCACCGTCTTGGTTTCGCCGTTCTCGGTGACCTCGGTGACCGTCTCCATCGGGATGTTCACTTCGCGGATCAGATCCGTCATTCTGCGGTTTTCCGCCGCCTTCATGACAGCGGCTGCGACTGCGTTCTCATACCCGGAATAGGTATGGACCACATACCATTTTGCTTCTTCCGCCATGTCTGTTTACAGCCAGGTGAAGAGAGCCTTAACCAAACCGTCCGCGAGCAGATCGAAGCCCCACAGAAGCAGGGCGGAGACCAGCATGACAGCCACGGAAACCAGCGAGTTCTTCGTGAGCGCCTTGGGAGTGGGCCAAATGACCTTCTTCAGTTCGCTCCGCATCTCGCGGAACCATTTGCCGATTCTCTTAAAGAAACCGAGCTTGGTGTCATCCTTCTTGACGGCGGTGGTCGTGGCCTTCACGGGTGCGGAATTGGTTTTCTTTTCTTCAGCCATGTTCACTCGTCCTTTCCGAAGTTACTTGGTCTCAACATGCTTGGTGTGCTTGCGGCAGAAGGGGCAGTATTTGCTCCGCTCCAAACGGTCGGACGTGTTCTTTTTGTTCTTGACCGTGTTGTAGTTTCTCTGCTTGCACTCATCGCATCTGAGCGTGATTTTAACTCTTGCGCCAGCAGCCATTGTTTCGGCACCTCCTATTTTATTTACCCCAAAAGCGGGGCATTGCCTCCCTGTGTGGACAAGGCGGAACGGCTCGCGCCGCCCCGGTTTCCCGCCGCCTTCGGAAAAAAAGCGCGCAAAAAGAAACCTCTCGTCTGACAGGTAATGCTGAGTATAGCACACCGAAAGGCGGAGGTCAACTCTTTTTTACAAGTTTTTGCGGCGTTTTCTGTCTGTTTTGCCGCTCTCGAAGTCCTGTGCTTGCGCCGCGGACAAAATGATGGTATAGTAGAAAAAGTAAGGAGATGATCTTCCCCTATGGACGCTTCCGAAGCGCTTAACTATATCGACTCCATGCAGTGGTTCGGCTCGAAGCCGGGTCTGGATCGCATCCGCGAGCTGCTGGAGAAGCTGGGCGACCCGCAAAAGCGGCTGCAGTTCGTCCACATCGCAGGCACCAACGGCAAGGGCAGCTGCGCGGCCATGACGGCCTCGGTGCTGCGCAAGGCGGGCTACCGAACCGGCCTTTACACCTCACCCTATCTGCAGCGCTTCACCGAGCGCATGCAGGTCAACGGCCGGGAACTCGGCGAGGAAGAGCTGATCGCGCTGGTGGAGCGCGTGCGCCCCATTGCCGAGGCGATGGCGGATCACCCCACGGAGTTTGAGATCATGACCGCGATGGCCATGCTGTGGTTTTGCGAGCAGGCCTGCGACGTGGTGGTGCTGGAAGTCGGTCTCGGCGGCCGGCTCGACGCCACCAACATCATCGACCGCGCCGCCTGCTCGATCATCATGAACATCGGGCTCGACCATACCGCCATCCTCGGCGACACGGTGGAGCAGATCGCCGCCGAAAAGGCCGGGATCGTAAAGCCCGGCTGCCCGGTGGTGCTCTATCAGCAGAAAGAGAGCGTCGAAGCCGTGGTGCGGGCGATCTGCCGCGAGCGCGGCAGCGCGCTGCAGGTGGCGGATTTTTCGCAGCTCGCGCCGGAATTTGACAGCGCCGAGGGTCAGGTCTTCACCTACAAGGGGCAGCCCTATGCCATCCCCCTGCTCGGCGCGCACCAGCTGCGTAACGCCGCCGTGGTGCTTGAGGCCGTTGAAGTGCTGCGCAGGCAGGGCTGGAGGCTCCCGCAGGACGCCGTGGAGCACGGCCTCTACGCCGTGAGCTGGCCCGCCCGCTTCGAGATCGTCCACGATGAGCCAACTGTCGTGGTCGACGGGGGGCACAATCCCCAGTGCGCCGAGACCGTGGCGGAGAATCTGCTGCACTACTTCCCCGGCCAGCGCCGCGTGCTGCTGCTGGGCGTGCTGCGTGACAAGGATTACCCCGAGCTCTGCCGGATCCTTGATCCGGCGGCGGACGCCTATGTCTGCGTCACGCCGAACAGCGAGCGCGCGCTGCCCGCCGAAGAGCTGGCGGAGCTGCTGCGCAAAACCGGCAAGCCCGTCGCCGCCTGCGGCACGATCCCCGAGGGCGTCACCGAGGCGCTCCGCGAGGCCGGTGAGGACGGTATGGTCTGCGCGGTGGGCTCGCTCTACATGGCAGGCCCCATCCGCGCCTGCTTCGGGCTGAAATAAGCCCGCCCCCATGGTCGGGGAAACGGATAAAACTGCCTGCGGAGGTGATTGGATGCGGATCATGGCCATTGATTACGGCGACCAGCGCATCGGGCTGGCCGTGTCGGATCTGCTCAACTGCATGACCGGCGAGGCCTGGACGATGCAGGAATGGAACATGGAGCGCGCCTCGCTGCGCATCGCCGAGGAGGCGAAGAAGCGCGAGGTCGGCACGCTGGTGCTGGGTCTGCCGAAGAACATGGACGGCACGGAGGGCCCGCGCGCCGAAAAGAGCAGGGAATTCAAGGCTCTGCTCGAGCGCGACTGCGGCCTGCCCGTCGTCCTCTGGGACGAGCGGCGCAGCAGCATCGAGGCGCACGCCATCCTCCATGCCGCCGGAAAAAAAGAGCGCGTACACCGCCGCACGGTGGACGCCGTCGCTGCCAGCCTGATCCTGGAAGGCTACCTGGGCAGCCTGAAATAAGCGCGCAACACATTCACCATACACACTATTTTGAAAGGAGCGACTGTCATGTATTTTGACGCTGCAACCCAGGCCGCCGTGGCGGAGAGCGCAAAGGACGTAGCCGAAACCAGCAAAAACTCCGTCTTTGATACGCTCAAACAGCTCTCGATCGGCTCCCTCTCCCTCTCCGGTATCCTCTCGGCGATCCTGATCTTCGTGATCTGCCTGATCGTCATCAAGATCGTCACCGGAGTCGTCAACAAAGCGCTTTCCAAGTCCAGGAAGATGGACAAGACCCTGCAGGGCTTTGTCTCCTCCTCCGTCAAGGCGGTGCTGTGGGCCATCGCCGTGATCATCGTGGCCAATGCCGTCGGCATCAACACCAGCTCTCTCGTGGCGCTGGTGAGCGTCGTAGGCCTGGCTCTGTCCCTGTCCGTCCAGAACGTGCTCTCCAACCTCTTCTCCGGCCTGACCCTGCTCATCACGAAGCCCTTCCAGGCGGGCGATTTCGTGGAGATCGCGGGCAAGAGCGGCCTGGTGAAGACTCTCGGCCTGTTCTACACCCAGCTCGACACGCTCGACAACGTTGCCGTGTCCATCCCCAATGCGGACGTGACCGGCGCCTCCATCAGCAACTACAGCCATGAGCCGCTGCGCCGCGTCGACCGCACCTTCACCACCTCCTACGAGTGCACGACGGAGGAAGTCAAGGCCGCGATCTTCGACGCGATCGCAAGGGACGAGCGCATCCTCGCCGATCCCGCGCCCTTCGTGCGCCTCATCGACTACAAGGGCAGCACCGTGGAATACGTCGTGCGCGTGTGGTGCAAGAGCGCCGATTACTGGGACGTGTACTTCAACCTCAACGAGAACGTCCGCGAGAGCTTTGCCGCCAAGGGCGTCAAGTTCAGCTACGAGCACGTCAACGTGCACATCGTGGAGAAGTAAGCTGCTCTCCCTTCGCGCCAAAACGACAGAACAAGCGGCGGATTCGCAAAAGCGCGAATCCGCCGCTTGTCTCGTTTTTACGTGCAGGCTCAGTCTGCCCGGCCGAGGAAGACGCTGTGATCGAAGAGATACCAGCCGTCTGAGAGGCTCTGCAGGTCGAAGAGGACCCGGCTGCCGGAGACCTGGATGCCGTTCAAGCCCTCGTCGCAGTCGTGGATCGAGCAGCCGCTGAAGCTGACCGCCGCGCTGTCATAGACGCAGGCCGCGCCAGCTGAGCATTCGTAGATCTCCGTGTCGCGGATCTCAACCTCCTCGCAGTTCATGAGCTCCAGGCCCCAAACGCCGCAGCCGAAGAGCCCGCAGCCGCTGACCGTGACGTTCCCGCAGCCGAAGAGGCTCAGGACATTCCCCGAGCAGAAGCCCTGCTCCGGCGTGTGCCCGGCGGTGAGCTCCTCGAGGGAGACGTTCTCGCAGTTGCGCAGGTAGATCACCGCCGCATAGCGCGGCGCGGTGACAAGCCTCGTCTCTCCGCGCCCGGCGCCGACGATGCGCAGATTCTCCACGCCATCGATCACGAGGGTCGCGCCGTCGTAGCAGCTCTCCCAGTAATAGTACGCGCCTTCGGTCAGCTTGTAGCTCGCCGCGTCCGAGAGCACATACTCGCCCGCGTCGAGCAGGATGGTGGTGTTCGGCGCGATGGCCGCGAGCAGCTCGTCCGCCGTCGCGGCGTGCACGGTCCGCTCCTCGCCGTTGAGCGGGGCGCTGTCCTCCGTCTCCGCCCGGAGCTCCTCCAGCTCGGAGGGTTCGACGCGCGCATATTCCATGCGGCGCAGGTCATAGCTCAGCAGTTCCGTACCCTCGCGATCCTGCGTGTAGACCGTGCCGGAGCCCTTGATATAAAACGGATAGGCGCTCGGGATCGGGCGGCGGAAGGCGCAGTCCTCCACGAGCACGGAAGGGCCGGAGATGTCGAAGACCGCCTCCCGTACCTCGTTCCGCTCCACCTCGCAGCCGAGCATCATCGTGCCCGCGGAGCGATAGCTGTGCAGCAGCTGCATGCAGCGATTGCCAAAAATGCGGGTGTTGAGCAGCGCGGCTCCCCGGCAGTACGCCAGTTCGAACAGCGTCCAGCACCAGTCGTCCTCGCCGACGCCGCAGTCGTGCACGGCGCAGTCCGAGACCAGCAGATCCCTGCATTGCGTGCAGCGGACGGCCCCGTAGCTGCAGTCGTAGATCTCCGTGCAGGAGAGCGTGAGCGAGGCGCAGTTCTCCGCCTCCACGCCAAGCATGCCGCAGCCGTAGAGACGGCAGCCTTCGAGCGTCACGCCGTCGCTCAGCGAGAGGGAGACCACGCCGCCGGTGCAGATGCCCGGCTCCGGCGTATGTCCCAGGGTGAGCCCCGCGAGGGTCAGACCGGGGCAGTTCTCCGCACGCAGGACGTTTGCATAGCGCGGCTGCGTCACGAGCTCCGCCCCCTCCGGAGCGAGGATTGAGAGCCCCTCCAGCCCGCTGAGGACAAGGCCGTAGCCGTCGTACACCGTCTCCCAGGCATAGCTGCCGTTGGCGCGGGCCTCGCCGTAATTCGCGGCGGCCGAGAGGTCGTAGGTGCCGGGCTCGAGGCAGAGCGTCCTTCCCGGGGCGAGCGCCTCCAGCAGCTCGTCCACGTTCGTGACGGTCACGGCGTCCGCGGGGACGGAGATTGGCGGCGCGCCGAGCGCGAGCGGGGGCTGCTCGGTCGGGGAGGGTGTCACGATGGGTTCGGGCGTATAGGAGGGCGCGCTTTCCTGCGCGGCCGCCGGGGGATCGCTCACGGCGGGAGCGGGTTCGGAGCCGCAGCCGGCGAGCAGCACGAGCGCGGCCAGCAGCAGAGCCGTCAGCGCGCGCAGAGGAAAACGAGGCTTCATCGAAATACCACCTTTCCGATATCATCTGTCTCTATCCTGCCACCGGAGCTCGGAAAAGTCAACGCAGTTTAGAATTCTTTAGAATTATCCGGCAGACGGAGAGCGGAAAAGCATGTTCAAATTCTTGAACAAACTTGCATTTTATACTATATTTAAGTAGATAACCTTATATTAAAGGAGTTGAGATACGATGGAGCAAAGCAAGCTCGCGCAGACGCGCGCCTGGGCAAGGGAGGAGCTGGAGCGCTGCGCGGCCTTCTGGCTGAAAAACGGGATGGACCCCGTGCACGGCGGTATCTATACCTGCCTCGACCGGGAGGGCAGGCTCTATTCCACGGACAAGAGCGTCTGGATGCAGGGGCGCTGTGCCTGGGCTTTCTCCTGGCTCTGCCGACTTTACGGTCCGCGGGAGGAATGGCTCGCGGCTGCGAAAAGCTGCCTGGAATTCCTGGAGGCGCACTGCGTCAACCGCGAGGCGGGCGGGCGGCTCTATTTCACCGTGACGGCGGAGGGGAAGCCGCTGCGCCAGCGGCGCTACTGTTACTCCGAGGCCTTTTACGCCATGGCCAACGCCGAATACTACGGCGTGACCGGGGACAGGGCCTGTCTCGAGCGCGCGCGGCGCGCCTATGAGCTCTACTGGGCGCTGATCCACGGCGCGCCCGATCCCACGGGACTGGGTCCGAAGACCATCCCCGAGACCCGCTCCGGCCACGGCTTCGGCCCGCCGATCATCTGCCTGAACATGACGGAGATCTTCCTGCGCGCAGACCCGGAGCGCCGCGCGCTCTACGAAAGCCGCGCCGCGCAATGCGCCGAGGAGGCGCTGCGGTACCATATGCGGGAGGATCTGCGCTGCCTGCTCGAGACCGTGGGGCCGGACGGAGAGGCAATGCTGGAGCTGTCCGAGGGGCGCGTGCTCTGTCCGGGGGACTATTTTGAGGGCGGCTGGTTCCTGCTCGAACAGGCGCGACGCAGCGGCGACGAGGCGCTGCGCGGCGCGGTGGAAAAGCTATTCGCCTGGGGGCTGGAGACCGGCTGGGACGAGGAATACGGCGGGCTCTACTACTTCACCGACTGTCTGGGCAAGCCGCCCGAGAGCTACGACCACGACATGAAGTTCTGGTGGCCGCAGTTCGAGCTGATGATCTGCGCGCTGACGCTCTATCGCGACACGGGGAAGGAGACGTATCTGGCGTGGTTTTTCCGCGCTCTCGACTACTGCAGGACGCATCTGCGCGACGAGGAGTACGGCGAATACTACGGCTATCTGCACCGCGACGGGACGCCGACGCTGCCCGCCTGCAAGGGCTCGACCTTCAAGGGACCCTTCCACATCCTGCGCATGCTCGGCAAGGTGGAGACCCTGCTCGGGGAGATCCTCGAGGGCGCACAGGGGGAAGGCTCGGAAGGCGCAAATACCGATTGACAATTATTTGACTTTATGCTATTCTGTGCCAGTAGTCTGCCGGAGGGAATCCGCCCGCCGGAGGCCACAAAATACGCATGGAATCCGCATTTTTTTGAAGGGAGAACAAAATGAAAAAGTTCGTAGCTATCCTGCTGCTGGCCGTCATGGTTCTGAGCCTGGCCGCCTGCGGCAACAAGACCGCCGAGTATAAGCTGGGCATGGGCGTCGTCGTCAGCACCGACAGCTCCGCTTCCCAGAACGCTCAGGTTGACGCCACCGTCGCTGCCGTCGTTCTCGACGCGCAGGGCAAGATCGTCGCCTGCCGGATCGACTGCGCCCAGAACAAGATGGACGTGACCGACGGCCAGGTTGACCCCGCCAAGACCTTCCTCACCAAGAATGAGCTGAAGGAAGACTACAACATGGTCAAATTCTCCGACGCCACCCTCGAGTGGTACCAGCAGGCCGAGAACTTCGCGGCCTACGCCGTCGGTAAGACCGCCGCTGAGATCGCCGGCATCGAGACCACCGTCAACGAAGAGGGCCACACCGTCGCTGTTGACGCCGACCTCTATGCCTCCTGCTCCATCTCCATCGCCGACTTCCAGGCTGCCATCGCCAAGGCCTGCGCCGACGAGCAGGGCGTGAGCTTCAGCTCTGACGGCAACTTCACCTTCGGTCTCGCCGCCAACAGCACCGCCGCCGAGTCCACCGCCGCCACTGCTGAGGAAGACGGCGTTGTGAAGATGTACACCGAATTCGGCGCTGTCGTGCTCGGCTCCGACGGCAAGATCCTCGCCGCCCTGACCGACGCCATCCAGCCCAAGATCAGCATCGACGCTGCCGGCGAGATCACCGGCGCTGACTTCGTCGGCACCAAGCGCGAGCTGAAGGAAGACTACAACATGGTCAAGTTCTCCGACGCCACCCTCGAGTGGTACCAGCAGGCCGCCAACTTCGTGGCCTGGGCCGTCGGCAAGACCCCGGCCGAGCTGCAGTCTGTTGAGACCACGACCAACGAAGAGGGCCACACCGTCTTCGTTGATGAGACGCTCTTCGCCTCCTGCTCCATCTCCATCGACGGCATGACCGCCGTCCTGGTGAAGGCCGCCTCTCTCGCCAAGTAAACAGCAAAAGCAAAACCACCCGGCAAGCCGGCCATCCGACCGGCTTGCCGTTTTTCAAGAGAAGGAGAAACGCCATTTGAAGCGCTGCATCGCCCTGCTCCTGGCCGCGCTGATCTGCCTGAGCGGCTGCGGAAAGCAGAAAAACCCCGAGCCGAAGGGCAAGTCCTATTTCACGTATTTCGACACGGTCTCTTATGTCTTCAGCTACGCGGGAGACTCCGACAAGGCCTTCGACGCCAACTGCGCCGCCGCCAGCGAGACGCTCGGCCGCTATCACCGCCTGTTCGACATCTACCATGAATACGCGGACATGAACAACCTCTGCACGCTCAACCGCCTGGCCGGCGAGAGCGTGCCGCTCGAGGACGAGTTGCTCGCCTTCCTGCAGGAGGCAAAGGACATGTACACGCTCACGAACGGTCAGATGAACGTGATGCTCGGCTCCGTACTGCGGCTCTGGCATGAGGCGCGCGAGGCCGCTTCGGCCGATCCCGCCGCCGCCTATGTCCCGAGCGACGAGCAGCTGCGGGAGGCCGCCCGGCACACGGGCATCGATCTGCTGGAGATCGACCCGGAGGCGGGAACCGCGCGTATCCGCGATCCCGAGGCCGCCATCGACGTGGGCGCCTTCGGCAAGGGCTACGCAGTCGAGCGTGCCGCAGAAGCGCTGCGTGCGCGCGGCGCGGATGGCTATGTGCTCAACATCGGCGGAAACATCCGCGCGATCGGCACGCGGCCCGACGGCAGCGGCTGGGCCACCGGCA